>Ga0116158_10001683_pt1 | contig 19828 bp, 17 predicted proteins | sample AD_UKC052_MetaG_FD_89883 | JGI IMG/M metagenome (GOLD analysis project Ga0116158, IMG submission 89883) | Active sludge microbial communities of municipal wastewater-treating anaerobic digesters from USA - AD_UKC052_MetaG | ecosystem: Engineered > Bioreactor > Anaerobic > Digestate | place: USA... | reverse complement strand
TACCAGGTTTCTCAGGGCAATTTTAAAAAAATTTCTTATCATAATAAATTATCTAAGATGAAATGAAGGTACTATACTACCACCCAGGTCAATACCAAATCATCCCACATTTTATAGGGCAAGTTCATTGGTATGCTATGAAAACGGGTAAATAATGCCCTTACTACCCCCTCCTCATTATCTCCCAAAAACAGTTCCTTTAATTGCAAATGGTCTTTAAAATCAATTTCACCATGGCTGTACCATTTAAACATCGCCTCTTTTACACTCCAGAAAAGCGTGCCCATTTTCACCAATTGATCTGTATTGTGCGGAACAATGAGGGAAATTTCATTTTCTCCCAAAAACTTGTTCATTATACGCAGAATGCGCCCGGTGGGCTGTTCAATGTCAATCCCTACCCTTTTTTCGGTACTTACAATGGCCGCGGCATAACTACCACAATGCGAAATGCTGAAATGATAAGGATCTTCGGGCAGGTAAGGCTTCCGGGTATCGGCAATCTGAATAAGCCGGATGGGGAAATCGGGGTACAGGTATTGCAGCAAAAAACGCCCGGCAAGGTGCTGTAAACGCTTGGCAGGATGGGTAATTTCACGGCTCAGCGGCACTTTTTCCAAAAAGAAAGATTCCGGCTCCTCTATCTTCCAAATGGCAAGTTTGGTGGCTTCGTCAATAGATTGTGTATAAAATAAGGCCATAAAAGCAAAGTTAGTTGCAAATTGCGTCCTTCGACGTTTAGGGTTTGAAGTTTGAGGTTTGAGGTTTCGGGTTAGAGGTTTCGGGTTAGAGGTTTCGGAGCCCCCCTCACGAACTGCGTTCCTTCCCTACGCAAGACTTGGGAACCCCGCAGGGGGGAAGTTTGGAATTTGGAATTTGAATATTTGGAATTTGTTTTTAAATAATTTGGAATTTTTCCTATGATATTAAGCGATTCAAGAATTCTCGAAGAAATAGAAAAGGGCACTATCGTTGTTACACCCTATGATCGTAACTGCCTGGGCAGCAACAGCTACGATGTACACCTTGGCAGTACGCTCGCTACTTATCGTGATCATATACTGGATGCCAAAAAGCATAACACCATCGAGGCTTTCGAAATACCGGAGGAAGGCTTTGTGCTTTACCCGCATGTGTTTTACCTTGGCGTAACCTTGGAATATACCGAAACGCACGCCCATGTTCCTTTTCTGGAAGGCAAATCAAGTACGGGCAGGCTTGGCATTGATATACATGCCACTGCCGGCAAGGGTGATGTGGGCTTCTGCGGCAACTGGACGCTGGAAATATCGGTTAAACAACCGGTAAAGATTTACAAAGGCATGCCTATCGGACAGCTTATTTACTTTCCTGTAGATGGGGAGATTGAAATTAAATACAACCAAAAAAGCAATGCCAAATACGGCAATCAGCCAAACAGGCCTATTGAAAGCATGATGTGGAAGAATAAGTTTTGATTTCAACCTTCTATTTCTACTCTACTTTTCCCTTTTGCAATAAAGCGCTGATGCTTCTACCGGGTATTTCTTATCGAGGTCAACATCATTAAAGCTTTTGGTTGAACCCCATGAGAATATTTTTTCAAATATGGGCAGCCATTTTTTATTTTGTATTTTTCCTAAAAAGTACACTTCGTGTTCCTTTTCCTTAATCCCCATTTCATATAATACCTGGTTATGTTCGGTTATGCCAAGTTCATGAAAATATTGCATCATCCTGAAATACTCGCAAACATTACCGCTTTCCAGCCTTCCGGCAAAAAAGTAGGGCATAAACCAGCCAATTAAATGACAGGAGAAAGAAATAATTTTGCCAATGAGGTGGAAACGGATTTCATACATCCTTGAAACCGGGATGTTATATTGCTTCATAATTTCCAAAACCTCCTTCCGGTGGTTCCATTCATCCATCTCAATTTGCCTGATGGCAATCTTTTCGAATTTATCTTTTACTGAAGCTGCGTGACCCTGGTATGCAAATGCTGCGGCTTTTTCAGCAGAATAGGCTTTGCGCAATAAATCAACTAAAAGCTTATGGTGCAGGATTGATTTTCTTTCAGGCTTTACAAATTCTGATTCTTTGGATTTTTTATTTTCTGGAAAGGATGGGGGAATTTTCACCATAGGAATTTTGCATTTTAACCAAAAATCTATCAAATTTACCAAATTCTATTTGAAAAAACACTTATCGAATCTGATATGCAATGGATCTGATTCTAAAACAGGAATCTCCTCTATTTGCAAAAATATTATCTATAAAAATCATTTCAGTCTTTTGTATGGGCTTTGTTATCACCGGATATTTATCCGGGTCAAATTTGTTACCTTCAAAGGAAGAAGCATAATATGTATAGTTACCATTTTCAGCTTGGGCACTAAATGAAAAATGGAATTTTGTAATTTTCAGTGTCGTATCATTTGGTATTAGTTTAAAACCCCTTATCACATCAGATAGGTGAATAAAATTGGAATCAGCATTTTCAATAAGTGCTTTGGCTCCCCTAAGAAAAGTACAACTAGGATTATTTGCCTGCCCAAAAATGCAATTGGAGAAAAGGTTAATAATAAATGTGATTAAAACAGCAGGCATTAACTCCTTTCTGAATATAACGCACTTGCACAACTTTAATTTTGAAAGCCCAATTAATTTATTTCCATTCACTTAATCCAAAAATTTGATTGGGCTTACAACGCTTTTAAAGAAATGGCGTAATTCTTATAAACCAGAAAGCAATTTTCTCTACGTAAAACTCGCAATCTCCTGGTTAGCTGCCCGCAGCCGCGAGGATAGCGATACACCAAGGTTCGTTAATATCTTTACCCGAATGGGCGACAGCGACTCCATTTGATCAAATTTGTCGTAAACCATTACATAGCATGAAACATCCGTGATGGCTTTTACGTTGGCTGACCGCTTCTTTTTATCGAGCAAGGCCATTTCGCCAAAACTGTTTCCGGCATTAATAACAGCCAATGTAAAATCCTTATTGTCTCCATTTCGGTCCTGTATAGCCACCTGCCCCGACTCAAGGAAAAAAATCTCTTCGGCAGAACTGCCTTTCTTAATAATGGTATCTCCTTCAGTGTATTGCCGGTAATGCAAATGGCCGGATAATTCAAATATTTCCTTATGCGAAAGTCCGCTGAGCAATTGCTGATCAACCAATTGAATCGGTTCCTGCATGGGTTCGTATCCGCTTTTACTCAGCAGCGCTTCTTCAATGTGCAGCACAGCATCATTCAGGGTATTGAATTGTAAAAATGAAGGACCCTTTTGGGCAATGTTAACCAGTAAATCCAAATGCTCATACTCGGTTATAAGTAAGGTTTTATTATTTTGTTGAAATTCCTCATCAAGCATCATCAGCAGGTTTAGCGCACCATCATCAATGGTAATACACTTCTTTAAACTTAAAATCAGGGAGGTACAATTTGGGGAAATTTTACGCATAAATATTTCGCAGGTGGCAAAACACAACTCACCCTGCAACTCCATGATATGTACATTTTCTCCGAACTCATCCAGCAGTTTTTCGGCCCGCACATCCCGCTTATGTTTCGATTTGGCCGTACATAAGGTAAGTTGTCTCCGAACAACCTGCTTTAACTGACGGGGAGTTTTATATAAATGCAGGGAAAAAGAGGCGGCAATTCGTTCACAAATACTTACACCCAGTACACTATTGCCTTTTCCATCGAGCAGTGGCGAATAAACCGCAATGGATAATTGTCCGGGCAAAACGGCCATTACCCCTCCGCCAACACCGCTTTTTGCCGGTAAACCCACATTGTAAATCCATTCTCCCGAATAATCATACATACCGCAGGATGCCATTACACTCAATACATTGGGTATATGCTTGGGTTTTAAGGCCCGTTTACCCGTAAAAGGATTGACCCCGTTGCTTGCAAGGGTAGCCCCCATAACCGAAAGCTGCCTGCAGGTTACCTTAATACTGCATTGTTTGAAGTAAATATCCAAAGGCGGTTCTACCTCGGTTTGCAGAATGTCGAAGTTTCTTAAAAGGTGGGCAATAGCCCTGTTTCTGTGGCCTGTTTCATTTTCAGAATTGTATACCGACTCATCTATTTCAAGCTTTGACCCGGCATATATGCTGAATGTTTCGAGTATTTTATCAAATGTTTGGTCGCCGTACACCTGCCAAACCATACTTGTGGAAGCAATTGCCCCGGCATTAATCATTGGGTTAAAGGGGCGACCCGAACCCGGGTAAAGGCTGATTGAATTAAAGGCATCTCCACTTGGTTCCACACTGATCTTTTCCAGCACTTTTTTAACCCCGTGTTCCTGAATGGCCATACCATATACAAAAGGCTTCGAAACGGATTGGATGGTAAATTCTACATCGGTATCCCCATAAGCATATTGATATCCATCCACAGTTGTCAGCACAATTCCAAAATTCCGGGGATTTACATTGGTTAACTCAGGAATATAATTTGCCAGTGAACCTTTGTTTTCCTTTTCTTTAAATTCATTATAAAGTTCCCTGAGCATCTTATCAATCATATTCATTTTAAATCATTTTAAAAAATTTACAATGAAAATAAAATTATTACACATACTTACCATTAAATATAACCTATTTAAGCAAATTTAGCTTATTTTAACCAAAATTTGAACCCATAATATAAATACTAATTTTTATAATATAAAAAATGGTATCCCCACTTCACCATTAATCTCTTTAATTTTTAACCTTAAAGAATACTATATATAAATAATTTGTGTCCAAATGGCGGGTACAACTAACTTTCCGTCAAATTCTTTTATGAAGGAACAAAATTTTAAAAATCATACCCAAATGGTACCGGGGTATCATTATTTTACATCCGGATTGATACTCATTCTTTTAGTTGGCGCCATTATCAATGTTTTTACAGTGCCGCGCGAACAGATTTTTACGGCAACCCTTCTTTGCCTGATCCCTGTAATTCTTATTTCATTGTTTTGGTATGCCAGGGTTTTTGCCCTGAAGGCACAAGACCGGGCAATAAGGGCGGAAGAAAACCTGCGCTATTTTGTATTAACCGGGAAAACATTACCTGCCGGGCTGCGCATTTCGCAAATAATAGCTCTCCGGTTTGCCCCCGATAACGAATTAGTTGGGCTTGCTGAAAAAGCAGCACAGGAAAAACTTCCTGCCAAAAGCATTAAAATGGCCATTATTAACTGGAAAGCAGACTGGTACAGGGTTTAAGCCATGCAGCATTTCCAATCGATTGGTTGATTTTTATATAAAAGCAACAGGGCTATCCCAATTTCGGAATAGCCCTGTTCAAAAATTCCCATTAAAAGCCGCGGTACATGTCTCCACGCAAAACGGCTTTTAATACGAAACCTATCCAAAACTACCTTGCCGGGTTAGCCCTTGGCTTAGGTAATTCTTTCCGTGGCAGTTTGTCGTCGCGCTGTGCCGCGTTGTACACAAATGCCGCTACAATGGTGGCAGCCTGCTGCAAATCAGCCGGAATAAGGTGATCGTAGCTGTCCATATTGGTATGGTGCGTACGGGTATCATACTCAATGGCATCCTGTATAAATTGAAAACCCGGAATTCCTACAGCATCAAAAGCCTGATGATCAGTACCACCGGTATTGTTGTAGGTAACGGTTTTAGCCCCAAGTTCATTAAATGGAGTCAGCCATTCCTGAAAAATGGGCATTACATCCTTATTTCCCTGGCAATAAACACCACGTATGCGGCCGGTTCCGTTATCCAGGTTAAAATAGGCAGAAATTTTTTCATGCAGGGGTTTCAGTTCCATATTGGCCGGATCTGCCACATTATTTTTTACCCAGTTGCGGCTGCCAAAAAGGCCTTGCTCTTCACCACTCCACAGCGCAATGCGGATGGTACGACGGGGTTGAAGTCCGGCGGCTTTAAGTATGCGAACGGCTTCCATCATTACAGCGGTACCGGCGGCATTGTCGGTTGCACCTGTACTTCCCTGCCAGCTATCCATGTGGGCTCCAAGCATTACATATTCTTCTTTCAGTTTGGGATCGGTACCGGGTATTTCGGCCAGTACATTGTAGCCCTTCATATCATCGGTGTAGGTTTTGGTCTGCACATCGGCTTCCATGGATACGGGTATGCCGGCATTAATCAGCCGTTGCATCCGCAGGTATTCGTCGCTGCTGATGACCACACTTGCTGCCGCATCGGGTGTTCCGGGCTGATACTGCCCCCCACCCTGCACAAAAATGGTTCCGTCGTTGCCGCGGGCACTCATGCTTAATACCAAAGCGGGTTCTTCGAGGTTAATCAGGTCGTTTACCCTGCGGGCCTGGTTCATGCGCTGAAAACGTTGTGCCATATCGGGTCCCATCCTGAAATCAGGATTATCCCGAACAACAGGCTGTGCATTGGCCATTTTGGTAAGGCTGCTATCGTGAAAACGCTCGCCGTCGGCGGAAAAAGAAGGCTTGAGCGTGTCCATCACTTCCAGCATAACGATTTTCCCTTTCAATTTGCCCTTGTATTCGGCCACAAAACTGGTACTGTCTTTTGCCTTTACCAGGATAATCTGCCCATTCAGGTTAGCCGGCGTGCTTTTGGTCCAAACCTTTGGCATAGCGATAATGGGCGTATAATAAGGCGCGGTCATGGCTACATAGCATTTGGTCATTTCCCAGCCTTTCCCAAAATCGCCCCAGGCTTCGATTCGTGCATTTTGCAATCCAACACTGCTTAAGGTTGCTTTAGCCCAGTTGGCCGCCCGCATAAAACCCGGACTTACAGTAAGCCTTGGCCCGCTTACATCGGTTAGCCTGAAGGCATACTCCATTACCTTGGAGTTTTCCAAACCTTCCTTCTTAATTTTCTGCATGGCCTCAGCCGAAACGGCATTTTCAGGAGGATTGTTCTTCTTTTTGCCCGGATTGGCCTGCACGGCGGCCAGGGTAAACAGGGCGCCGATTAACAAAAATGTTTTCCGCATAGTCAATAAAAGTTTTGTTGAATGAGTGATTTCCAGATTGGACTACAAATAGAACAAAAACTTTTGTATTCACCCGAATGTTTAAATGCAACAACTTTGCATCCAATCATGCCGGTAAAAGACTATTATAAAATCCTGGAATTAACGCCCAATGCCGGGCAGGAGGAGGTAAAGAAGAACTTTCGCCGCCTTGCCATCCGTTTTCACCCCGACAAAACCGGGGGCAATAAGCATAAAGATGCCTGGTACCGCGAAATACAGGAAGCCTACAACATTCTTTCAGACCCTGCAAAAAAGGCAGAATACCTGCAGGAAAGATGGTTGATTAAAAGCCAGGGATTGCCCTTTTATGAAACCATACCATTAACGCCGGATTTTATAGAACAGCGTTTCCGGTCCAAGCGGCAGGAGGTTAGCCACATGGATCATTTCAGGATGGATGATAAGCGGCTACAAAGGGATTTATTGCTTATGGCAAATGACGAAATACTGGATGCACTTGCAGAAAATCCCGACCCGCTGGCCAATATTTCGATTATTGACCACCTGTTTTATTGCATGGAACCACTTGAATACCAATACATTGGCCCGATAAAACCAACACTTTTAAAAATTGCGAAACTTCAGCCTGATTTGCAAAAAAGGATTCACAATTGGTACCAAAAGAGAAAACGGCAGTATTGGTGGGAAAGAAAACAGGGCTGGATTATTGGCGCAATCACCATACTGCTTTGTATAATTATTGCGTTATTAACACGGCCCTGAAATGGATCAGTTAAATAATATTTATAGTCCCCTTCTTTTCAATTCCTTCTGGATAAGCAGCAGTTCGCGCCCCGTTTGCCCGCCCACACTGCTGTTTTCCTGCGCACGACGCATCAGGTAAGGCACCACATCTTCTATTGGCCCAAAGGGCACATATTTGCTCACGTTGCAACCGGCAACAGCAAGGTTGAAAGTGATATTATCGCTCATACCAAGCAACTGACTAAAGTGCACATGCGGATGATTGAGCGGCAATCCCTTAGCCTGCAAAAGATCGGTACCGAGTTTATTGCTGTCCTCATTGTGGCTTGCCACAATTACAGCCACCTGTTCCACATTGTCAATACACAATTTTACAGCCTCATTAAAATCGGCATCGGTAGCCACTTTGGTTGCCTGTATGGGTGAGGGATACCCTTTTTCAGCAGCCCTTCTTCTTTCCTTTTCCATATATGCGCCTCTAACCAGCTTAATACCAAGGATAAAGCCCCGCTGTTTGGCGGCTTCCAGCATATCTTTCAAAAATGCAAGGCGGTCGTGGCGATAAAGTTGTACCGTATTGATCACAGCAAACCTGCCATGATTGTATTTATCCATCATAGCAACGGTGAGGGCATCTACGGGGTCCTGAATCCAGGTTTCTTCGGCATCAATGGATACACCCACCCCGGTTTCAATTGCTTCTGCGCAAATCCTGTCCATCCTGTCTACCACTTTCTGCCATTCAATTCGCTCCGCCTCGGTAACCTGTTCAAGCGCCCATGCATAGCGCTTCATCAGCGAGTTATTGGTTTTGTGCATCAGTTCATCCAGCTTTTCAAGCAGGCTGAACCTTGCCATGCCGGTAAGCTTGATGCTCATAAAGGGAATATTGGCCTGCGAACCGGCATAGTCAACCACTTTGATGAATTCTTCCATGGCATGGTCAAACTCGGCATCCCCTTCATCGCCGCCCTCCACACCGTAATCGAGGATAACCTGCACATGGTGTTTGGCCAGCAAATCCACTACAGGTTTGGTTTGCTCAAGGGTTTCGCCTCCTACAAACTGCCTGAATATGGTTCCGCGGATAATGCCCTTGATTGGCAGACCCGCTTTTATGGCCCAGGGGGTAATGCGGGTACCCATTTTTACCAGCCAATCGTAACCCATTCCCGAAAAAAGCAGGTTGGCATGTTTGAGGTCTTTGTCTGATTTATATTTGAAAGCATTTTCGGTATTATCGAAGGCGATCTGAACTTTCTCAAGCGTTGACATAGCTGCAATATTTATTGCAAAATAAACCATTGGTAATCATTTAAAAATGACAAAAAACAGATTATCCCTGAGCATATTGAATATTTAGTAAAAAAGCCCACTTTTACAACTTCAAAAATCACTGTTCATGTTCACACCCATTGGCGATGACAATTCGGACCGCAAAATCAAACCGCTGGTAAACTACCTTTTTATACTCCTCAATATACTTGTATTTGTTTTTCTGCAGGGCATGGGTGGTAACCTTGATTTCACTTACGCCTTTGCCTCCATTCCTGCTGAAATAATTACCGGGTCAGATATTGTAACCCAGGGCGAAATATTTATTGACGAATACACCGGGCGGCAGTTTGAAATGCCCGGGCTTCAGGCAACACCCATACCGGTTTATCTTACACTTGTCACCAGCATGTTCATGCATGGCGGGTGGGGCCATTTGCTTGGAAACATGTTGTACTTATGGGTTTTTGGCGACAACCTCGAAAACATCATGGGTCACACAAAATACTTCCTGTTTTACCTGTTGGTGGGGGTTTTGGCAGCCCTAGCGCATGTAATGACCATTTTTATAATGCCGGGCAGCGAACTCATACCCATGATAGGCGCATCAGGCGCCATTTCCGGTGTATTGGGCGGCAACATCCTGCTTTTCCCAAAAAGAAAGATTACCGTACTGTTTTTCATCTTCCCCATTCGGGTAACTGCGCTTTTCGCGCTTGGTTTCTGGATTTTTTTCCAGTTTGTAAATGGCATGGGCGCCCTCGGCGGGCAGGGCTACGGCATTGCTTACGGCGCCCACATTGGTGGTTTTATTGCAGGATTTTTAATGGTAAAGTTTTTTGTTTCGAAGAGGTTTGAGGTTTGATGTTTCGGGTTTGAAGTTATAGTAAAGTTTGAGGTTTGAAGTTTCGGGTTTGAAGTTCCATCCGGACGCAACCTAAAACCCATAACCCAAAACCCGAAACCCAAAACTCGAAACCCGTAACTCGAAACCCAAAACCCGAAACCCGAAACCCAAAAGGCTAAATCGCCTGATGATTAAACGGCTGCAGCACCATTTCGCTCACCACCCCGCTTCGCGGCTGCTGACACAAGAACCAGATGGCTTTGGCGGCTTCTTCTGCAACAATCATTTTATCGCGCTGAACCCGGAGATCAATATTATCCCAGAATGAAGAATCAACACCACCCAAAAACAGGTTGGTAATCCGGATTTCCGTACGTTTCAGTTCTTCCCGCACACTTTGCATCATACCTACAAGACCGTATTTGCTTGCACTATAGGCAGCAGCGCCCGCCATAGGCACTTTTCCCAGTACCCCCGGGATATTAATGATGAGTCCCTTCTTTTGCTCCTTCATTGCGGGCAAAAAAGCTTTCAGCAGGTTGAAGGGGCCTGTAAGGTTGCTGTTCAGGGTTTTCTGAAACTCCTCAAGCGTTAAAGTATCCATCGGTTTAATGATGCCAATTCCGGCAGCATTTACCAGTATATCAAGCGCCGGCACCAAACCATGAATATGTTTGGCCATGGATTGCACCACGCCTGCATCAGATAAGTCGGCCACCAATACCCTTTCGGCCGGAATTTGAAGACTATCGGACACCTCCTTCAACTTTGCGGCATTACGGCCGCTGATAAAAATATTTGCCCCGCTGGCGGCAAGCATTTTGGCCGCCTGAGCGCCTATACCACCGGTTGCTCCGGTAATCAAAACATTCTTCCCCTTAACTGATTCCATTATGTCGTTTAATTATTTTATACAAATGTTCAAACATTAAAAGGTGTCAAATTGTTTGTTGAACCAATGGAAACTATTGAGGCCTTGGAAAAATATCCGGAAGAAATATTGCTGTTTTTTCCGCATCAGCTTTTTCATTCGCATGCTGCATTCAACAAACAGGTTCCTATTGTTTTAATGGAAGAATGGCTTTACTTTTCGCAATACAGGTTTCATAAAAAGAAACTGGTACTGCACCGGGCAAGTATGAAAGCCTGGCAGGCAGAAAAGGAAAAACAGGGTTTGCAGGTAATTTATATTGATGCTGCCGGCAATCCACTGCATGATGTGCGCAAATGGATAACTTATGCTGCACAAATGGGTTTAAAAACCCTGCATTGCATTGATCCCACCGACGACTGGCTGAGAAGCAGGGTAATTTCTTCCTGTAAAAAACAGGGCATTTCCATCACCTGGTACCACAATCCCAATTTCTTAAATAAAGTAAAAGAAGGTGGCGCTTTTTTTGAAGGCAAAAAGCATTACCACCAAACCGATTTTTATATTGCCCAACGCAAATCGCGCAACCTTTTACTGGAAAAGGATGGCAAACCCCTTGGCGGCAAATGGACTTTTGACGCCGAAAACCGGGAACGGTTTCCCAGGGATGAAACGGTGCCAAAGCTGCCTGCACCCTCCCGCAATGATTTTTTGGGCGAAGCCATGCTGTATGTGGACCGGTTTTTCCAAAATAATTACGGAACCACCGCCAATTTTATTTATCCTGTTACCAGAAAGGATGCCTTAAAATGGCTGGACCGCTTTCTTGAAGAACGTTTTGAGAAATTTGGGGTTTACGAAGATGCCATGGTGGCTAAGGAAAACTACATGTACCATTCGGTACTTACACCTATGCTGAATATCGGCTTGTTGCTTCCGGATGAAATTGTGGAGGCAGCGTTGCAAAAGGCATCCGAAAAGGAAATTCCGCTTAATTCGCTGGAGGGATTTATCCGTCAGATTGTGGGCTGGCGCGAATTTATCCGGTTGGTGTACGAGCGGGAAGGAAGCAAGCAACGTACCACCAACTATTGGGGTTTCACCCGAAAGATTCCGCAACAATTCTGGACAGGCGAAACGGGAATCGTACCGGTGGATTTGGTGATTAAGAAATTACTGGCCACCTCGTATAACCACCATATAGAAAGGCTGATGGTGCTGGGTAATTTTTTCGTGCTCTGCGAATTTAATCCAGATGAAGTGTACCGTTGGTTTATGGAAATGTACCTTGATGCCTACGACTGGGTAATGGTGCCCAATGTGTATGGCATGACGCAGTTTGCAGATGGCGGATTGATGACCACAAAACCTTACATCAGCGGCAGTAACTACTTAATGAAGATGGGCGACTGGCCAAAGGGCGACTGGCAGGAAATTTGGGATGGATTGTTCTGGCGGTTTATGCATGTGCACCGCGATTTCTTCCTCAAAAATCCAAGATTGGGGATGCTGGTGAAGACGTTTGATAAAATGAATGAGGAGAAAAAATTATTGCATCTGCAAAATGCGGATCGTTTTTTGGAGCAACTTGATACTTGGAACACAAATCCCAAATAAAGAAATTCCAAATTCCAAAGCTTGCCTAACGGCAATTGGAGGATTTGCATCTTTGAAATTTCGTGATTTATAAACGCAATCGTCTTAGAATTTTGGAATTTGGAATTTGACTTCTTGGGATTTAAAAAATACACGTCACACCGACGAAGGAGGTGTCTCGGTTCTTAGAATTCCTCAGCCGGGATTCCTCCTAACGTCGGAATGACGTGGTTTTTTCTTGATTTGGAATTTGGAATTTGGAATTTGAATATTGGAATTTGATAAATTATGATACGGAAAAAACCATGGAACCGCGTTAACCTTCCGGTGTACAGCGTAAGCAGTAAAGGCATTAAGCCGAATATGCACATCTGCACCTATGTGAGCGCCGTAAGTATGCAGCCCAAAAGGATGATGGTGGCATTGTATCATGGAACACAAACATTGGAGAATGTTGAAATGACCGGTGAATTTGTACTGCAGCTTTTAGCAGAAAAACAGTACAACCTTGTTACACTTTTAGGAAAACAAACTGGTAAGAAAATGGATAAGATTGCCCGTTTGCAAAAAAGAAAAATAGTCACTGAATGGGAAGGTTTCACAGTACTGACCGAGGCACTTGCCTTTCTTAAATTAAAAGTAATTAACCAAATGGAAGGTGGCGACCATTGCATGTATTTATGCGATGTGGTAAGTTATAAAAATAGCAACGAAGGCAACCCTTTAACAACGGGAATTTTGGGGGAGAAGGGGGTTATCAGGATATGATTTATGATTTATGATTTATGATTTATGATTTATGAATGAGGAATGAGGAATAAGGGGTCGTGAATGATGAATTTTGAATGATGAATGCGTCAGCAAAACAATAAACTATAAACCATAAATAATGCACCCAAAAACCTCAAACCCGAAACAATAGAAAAATAAACGAAAAAATGCTAACGCAAACCGAAATTGACCGTATAGTAGAAATGGGCTGGGAGGACCGGACACCTTTTGATGCCATTACCGCACAATTTGGTGTATCAGAAAAAGAGGTCATCGAAATCATGCGCAGGGAAATGAAACCCTCCAGTTTTCGCATGTGGCGAAAGCGTGTGCAAGGGCGGGCGACCAAACACAGTGCGTTGCGTAGCAAGGGTGTGGATCGCTTTAAATGTTCCATGCAAAGAACCATTTCATTAAATAAAATCAGTAAAAGATAAGGACAAAAAATGGGTAGCGAACGTAAGTGGCATGTAGTGAATGATGTATACCATAATCAAATTCAACCGATTGAATTTCCTACCGATTACCATTCCATCCTTAAAAGGATTATGGAAATTGACCCGGGTAAATATGCGAAATCGAGGAATTATTTAACCGGAGCGGTTACTTATTTATCTCCATATATCAGCAGGGGCGTTATCAGCACAAGGCAGGTGTACGAAAGCCTGAAGGCAAGGGGCTACACCTTATACCAAATGGAAAAAATGGTGAGCGAACTGGCCTGGAGGGATTTTTTTCAGCGGGTTATGCAGTCGAAGGGAGATGCCATATTTGAAGACCTGCGTCAACAGCAGCCGGATGTACAAACCTACGCACTACCTGGCGCCCTGCCCGAAGCCACCACAGGCATTGATGCGGTGGACAAAGGCATTGAAGCATTATTGGAAACCGGTTACATGCATAACCACCTGCGCATGTACACCGCTAGTATTGCCTGCAATATTGCGGGGGCACATTGGAAAGCCCCTGCAAGCTGGATGTACCACCATTTACTCGATGGCGACCTTGCAAGCAACACCCTTAGCTGGCAATGGGTAGCTGCTGCCTTTTCCGGCAAAAAATATTACTGCAACCAGGAAAACATCAGCAAATACACCGGCAGCAACCAAAAACGCAGCTACCTCGCCGTGGACTATGGCGCCTTTCCATTGGCTGAAATACCCGAACCACTACGGGCCACTACTACCCTGCCCCTCCAAACCAATTTACCCGAAACGCCCTTACCCTCCGTTGATGTCAATCTGCCTGTGGTGCTGTACAACAGTTACAACCTTGATCCGCTTTGGCGAAAAGACGAACCCGCCAACCGGATACTGCTGCTTGAACCTTTACATTTTTCCAAATACCCGGTGAGTGAAAAAGTGCTGTCATTCATTATGCAACTTGCTACCGATAATATTCCCGGAATACAAATATTTGTTGGCGAAATAGCTGATATCCCGGGCATTGAAGCCTGCCCGGCGGTTTACAGCAAGGAACACCCGGCGTTCAAACATTATCCGGGGCAAAAGGAGAGCCGGGATTGGTTGGTGCCGGAGGTGAGCGGCTATTTTCAAAGTTTTTTTGGGTATTGGAAGAAGGTGGAGCGGTATTTGAAATAAGGCTTGCCCTGAGCCTGTCGAAGGGAATAATTAATAAGAAGTAAATAATAAGGAAGTTGAAATACAGAATAAGATAGAAATGAGAAAAAAGGGTTTCCCTGACCCAACTCCCATGTGCCTGCCCACACCCCTTGGCTTGGTGGGTGACTTCACGCACCACTACACTCAAAAAAGAGCATCGGAATCAAGAAACAAACGCCGCATGCGCTTCTAAACCGTGTTATTCCGTGTTTTCCGTTTCAATAAAAACTGCACATTGATGGGTTAATAACCGGCCACCCCTTATTTTTGATCAGAATCTTCTCCCTGTGACCATTTTCAAAACTATTTTATCCCTGCTGATTTTCAGCTTTCTCTTTATAGCAGGCCTTAATGGACAAAATAATGTTCCCCCCATAACCGACACCTGTGCCATTTACACGTACAACGCCCAACTTAGTTTTGCAGGCGGAAAATCTGAATTGGCAGGCATGCAAATGCTTCCCGAAGGAAATTACCTGCTTGCGGTAAAAAACACCACCAATCCCGGCTTACGTTCTGTACTGGTGAAAATGGGTAACAATGGCAACCTGATTTACAGCAGGGAAATGGCAGAGACCAACCATGAGATCACCTTTACCGATATCAACTACCTGCACGGAAGCGGCACTGCTATCGGATCGGTAAGAAAGCATAAAACCGAAAGCAAATGGAGCCCGTTGGTGATGATGCTTGACGCCGCTGAGGAAATTGTTTACACTTCCATTCCGGTGGTTGCAGGCAGGGAAAATGCATTTATTAAAGAGGTAAAAGTATCTACCCTGCCCTCCCGCGAAGTGCTGTACACCTACCTGGTAAACGACACCCTTGTATACGGCAAGCTCGATAAGGATGGTAAATCGGTTTGGTCCAAAGAGGTTTATATTCCGGTAAAGCCCGAATTGGTGAGCATTTCGCACACTGCAGACTCCGAATTTATAATTGCATTAAATACCCTTACCCAGGGCAAAAGGATTGCGTGGCTGATACCGGGAAACATCAATACCGGCCAAAATATCCCCTGGATAAAACTCGGCAATGAAGCAACCGGTTTGGAATACTTTATTACCGATTGCAACTCTATTTCTATTTACCCGCAGGTAACGGGAACCCTGAAACAGGAAAACGGGGAAGTGCAGATCTTTAATTTCCGTCTTGCATTCGATAGCCGGACCGAATTTTTCCATACCCTCAATATTCCCCATCCACAGGTAGATATGGAAAGGGTTATCAGCAAAATAGAAAGAAGTACAGGCGTTCTTGCCTATGCGGATTCAGCCTCCCTGTTTTCAGGTCTTGCAGCAGGCGGCGACAATATTGTACCCAACTATTCCAAATCCATCCGGTTGCAGCATGACCTGTCCGTACTGGCTGCAACCGCTTTTTCAGCCGACGGCGGATATTTATGGGCCCTCAACCCAAAGGGAGCGGGCGAAAGCATTATGTTGGTTAAAACCGACAGTACACTGAAACTTGGTGGCTGTACCCTTTCCAATCCTTCCATTCAATATGCAAACAATAATTTTACCCTGCCAAAACAATCACCCTATACCGTAAAAAACGCTGAAATAACCACCACAACGGCGAACATTGTAACAACTCCGGTTGCTGCAGCATTAACCCGAACCTGTTACAGCAATACCTGTCCACCGCCCGATCCGCTGCCGGATTGCACCCCCGGTTTCAGCAGGAAATATAATTTCTACGCACCCAATTCATTTTTTGCCAACATGGCTTTAACAAGCAATAATGAACCGGTCATGTACACCAACTCGGTTGTTGCACAATCTTATGACCCCATTCAGGCTAAATATGAAAGGGGTATTGTAAAACTCAACAGCAATGGAGAAGTTACAAACGGCGGACTTGGTTATTTCAGGGGAAATTCAGCCGTTCCTATTCCTTATACCTCTAAGCGTGGTGGAATTTACGTGGTAAACAATCCTCACGTATTTGCAGGAGCAAGCGGTAATCAGTTTGTTCATTTTGGATACTACGACGCATCCATGGTGCTTCAGTGGGGCCGCACCATCACCTTGCCTCAAAGTCAGCAATTTCATAATGGCGAGGTTAAGCTTGCAGAAGATGAAGATGGCAATATTTATGTGGTAGTAGTGAGGCAACAACTTATGTCGCTCACCAATTTTTGGTGTTATAAATTCAGCAGCACCGGCAATTTGCTTTGGCAGAAAGGATACGATACGCAGGCAGGCATTGTGTTTGGCGCACACATAACCACCGCTGCAGGCAAGCTGTTTATAACCTGCAGGGAGTACGTGCCCGAAGCCGGGATGATACTCCGTATTAATGGCGCCAACGGAAACCTTGAAGGAAGATTTAGCCAGGTAAACAACAACCTGCATGTAAGCAGCGGCGAACTCGCCATTATGGCCAACAACGAACATGTGTTTATGGCAGGTGTTGGCACAAAAAATGGTGGCAATAATTCCCTTCTTGTAAAAACCGACCATAGCGGCAACGCATTAAAATCGCTTCAGTTTCCTGATGGAATTCAACTCATGAAAGCAGATATCCGCAACAACAGAATACTGGTTCACGTTCGGAATTATTCCGGGGGTGATTTTCTTGCGATGCTTGACCTTGATTTCAGGTTCATCTATTACCATCAATTCAACCCTGCCAATAAAGCGGTGATTACCGATGTAAAGCTTGGGTCAGATAACTCCGCCTACGTGGTCACTTCATACAGTGGGGGCACTCATGTTCTCTCGGGAGGCTTGATGAAAATTCCCCCGAATGGTTTGTTGGGTGATTGCCTGCTGCCGGCCGACACCCCTGCCCTTACCCCCATCATCATCACCACTTCTACCCTGCAGGTACAGAACCTTTCAGAGACTTCTACCGTTTCCAATGAGACATTCACCTTTATTCCGCAAACCGTACGCGCCTCGGCCTTTTTCTGTTATGCACCCGACAATTGCAAATCGCTTAAAATTACCGGCAATACCGCTGTGTGCGATACGTCAAGCACCTATGTTTACCGTTACCAGAAATCAGCGGGTTGTACCACCGCCCCAACCCTCAGCTTTTCGCCCGACAGCGTTTTGCTGATCAGGAATACACCCGATTCCTTTACCGTAAAATTTCTGCAACCCGGCCGGGCACGAATCTTCGGTCAATTTAACCAGGGTTGCGCTCCTGTTTTAGATTCTATTTTTGTAAATGTAAGTGCAGGAATCGGCGCAGTATCTATTGGAAGCGATACCGCGCTTTGTGCGAACGATACCATTACCCTGACAGCTACTGCAGGCTTTTTCTCCTACCAATGGAATACCGGCGCTACCACCCAAAGCATCCGGACAGGCACTATCGGGCAATACTATGTAACGGCTCTTTCTGCCTGCGGTGAGGCCTATTCTGATTCGCTAATGATTACCGAAAGAGAGTTCCCACCCCTGCTTAACCATGGCGATTCTATCGTGTGTATCAGCAGCAATGTTCAACTGGAAGCGGTAGCCGGCTATACCCGGTATGAATGGCGAAATAATCAGGGTTTAATCAGCAGCAACCGGGTGGTTACGGCTACGGTCAATCAAGCCCAGCGGTGGACGATATCCGCTGATTACTTTGGGCTTTGTCCTTTTATGGACAGCCTTTCCCTCACCCCCTTTGCTCCCTCCGTATTTTCCCTTGGAGCCGACAGCAGCCTTTGCGAAGGGCAATCGCTTACCCTGACCGCGCCGGGCTGGCTGAATAACCTGCTTTGGAGCACCGGTAGCACCGCAAATTCCATAACAGTGAACAGTTCCGGCACCTACAGCCTGCAGGGCCTTGACACCAATGCCTGTGCTACTGCCGATACCCTCGTTATAAGGAATGTGTTTCCCAATCCCGTCGTTGACCTTGGCAACTCAGGCAGCGCGTGTGCTACGCCCGATTACCGTCTTGATGCCGGTGTACACAGCGCCTACCTCTGGAATGATGGCAGTACAGGACGTTACCTGCCCATAAGCAATAGAGGTACCTACTCTGTCACGGTAAAAAATCAGCAAAACTGCGCTGCGGCCGATACCATCACCATTATCGAAATCCTCGATTTGCCGGTTAATTTCCTCAACGATACTGCCTCCATTTGCCGCTATCAAACCACCACCCTCCGCGCCATAGGCAACTACGCCGCTTATTTATGGAACAATGGCGCCACCACAGCCTCAATCACCATCAATCAGGCTGGATTTTACTCACTCACCGTTACCAATGCCGGCGGATGTACTGCCACCGATACCATCCGGGTTCAGGAACTAACCTGTATCGAAGGCATCTTTATCCCTTCCGCCTTTACCCCCAACCGTGATGGGCTGAACGACACTTTCAAGCCCATCATATATGCCGACCTCGAATCCTATGAATTCATGATTTTCACCCGCTGGGGGGAACTGATTTTCAGCTCCAAAACACCAGGTATAGGCTGGGATGGCACCGTTAAAGGAAAGGCGATGCCGGCAGGGAATTTTGTGTGGAAGCTGCTATATAAGGTGGTTGGGGGAGAGGAGGTGATGAAGGGCGGGAATGGGGTGTTGGTGAGGTGAGGGATAAACTCAGGTTCATTTCAACCTGTTCATAAACAAAAAATACCGGAATCAAATACTACCTTGATGAAATAAATGGTGGATATTTAACGAGTTAAATAGAAACGACCAGGCAAAAAAGAACTAGCAATGGGTAAGGTTAAAATAATAATAATCAGTACACTACTTGGCGGTTTGCTGGGTATGCTTATAGGTTCTGGGGAAACAACTTATACTAAAAATAGCCAAAAGGGAACCTTGTTTCCAATTTTAACCATTGGAGGTTTGGTGGCAGGCCTGATCGGAGGAATAATTCTAGGTACCAAAATTTCAGAGGAAGAAAAAATTGACAAACATTACGGACTTGACAGTATGGAAGATTTTGCAGGTAAGTCCGGAAGAAAATGGATTTTTGAATCAAAATGGAAAAATCCAGAAACAGGCAATATAAATATAATTAAAACGGGGTTTGATGAATATTTAAAGGAGGTTACTACCAGTTTCAATTCAAAAATCATTATCAAACACCAAACAGCGCAGGGAGATAAAAAATTTATAGAAAAAGCACATTCGGAAGCGAAATACAGAATAATCAAGGGAATTAAAAG
>Ga0116158_10001676_pt1 | contig 19883 bp, 8 predicted proteins | sample AD_UKC052_MetaG_FD_89883 | JGI IMG/M metagenome (GOLD analysis project Ga0116158, IMG submission 89883) | Active sludge microbial communities of municipal wastewater-treating anaerobic digesters from USA - AD_UKC052_MetaG | ecosystem: Engineered > Bioreactor > Anaerobic > Digestate | place: USA... | reverse complement strand
TCGCCGAAAACGGTCATTGGCGCCTTGTGACCGTGGGACAGCGGCAACGCACCATCCTTGCATTTATTGTTAGGCCATTGATCGGCTGCTACCTTGCCGTTCACCGAGGGAGAACATTGCTTGCCCTATCCGACAAGACGCGCTGGATTTGTTGCGATTGGCGCGGCCGCCACGAGCTTGATTTTCCCGGTCCGGGCGCAACAACAGCCGTCACGTTCGAACTTGCCGTCCACACCGAACCTGGAAATCGACCCCTACTATCCAATACAGAAGCCGATCGTCCAGAATGCAGACCTCACGCGCGTTAAAGGTCGCAAAGGTCGCGCGGAGGGCCGAACAATCCTGCTTGCTGCGCGCGTGTTGGGATCCGATGGAACGCCCGTAAGAAACGCGACGATCGAAATCTGGCAAGCCGATACAAATGGACGCTACGGGCATCCTGCAGAACCAGGAGGCCCTGCCGTCGATCGGAGCTTTCCAAGCTTTTCGCGTCGGAAGACCGAGGCCAACGGCCGCTTCTCTTTTCTTACTGTGAAGCCCGGCGCTTACCAGGCTCAAGGCATTCTGAGCGGCAACAAACCCTACATGCGCGCACCGGCACATTCACTTCGATATTACCGCAAAGTACGAACGGCGCATCACACACATGTCTTTTCGTGAAAACCAACCTGCGCTCTTTCAGGGCGACCTGACATTCCGAAAAGATCTAGGCATCGGTATCAACCCCAATCGCGATCCGATGACCGCGCCGGCTTTTAGTAAGCTTGGTGGAGATGCGCCGGGCCTCGAGCCGGGAGCCGAACTTTGCTCGCGGGACATCGTGCTTCGGAAGGGGTGATGAACTCGCGCATAGTAGGCGAGCATTATTGACCGTGCTGGCTCCATCAGAGGCAGGCACGGTCATTCGCCGGAGACGCAAATTTCAAAAGCGTCGATCAGCTGGGAAAGCGACGGCTCCGCGAACACAAGATCATGCTCGGCATCGACATCGAACGTCTTGATCTTGCCGCTCACAAACCGATCCCAACCCAAGGCCGGCCCACTGCGCAGGAAGTGCATGCGCGCATCCGTGGCGCGAATGACGACGACATCCAGTTCGCTCCGCGGTGTCTGATATGCCCATTGCGCGTTCTTGTAGGCACGATCGACGTCATCCGATGCCGCCTCCAGCGGCGTACGAACGACTGGCAGGTCAGGCACGCCCATGAGCTTACGCAGCATCGGGCGGAACTTGTACTTCCAGAGAACGTGCGGCAGTTCCAGGAAGCGATGAAGCTTGACCCGATGGAGGTTCTTTAAGTGATCCGGCATCGAAACCGGCCGGCGCATCTGCTCGGGCTCAAGCGTGTCAATGAGCATCAACATGCTGGTTTCCTGGCCTTCCTCGCGTAGACGCCGGGCCATTTCGTAGCCGATAACGCCGCCGCCGGAGTAACCCGCGAACATGTAGGGGCCCGTCGGCTGGACCTGCCGAATGGCGCGCAGATAGCGCTCAGCCATCACTTCAATCGTCTGGTCAGGCTCCATCTTGCCATCAACACCGGCAGCCTGCAGCGCGTAGACGGGCTGTTCCGCGCGGACACGATCCGCGAAGGATTTAAAGACCAGCACGTTGCCGCGCGAGCCGTGAATAAAGAAGACCGGCGTTTGCCCCGCAACGCCCGGGCGCAAGCATACCAATGGCGACCAGGCCGCATCGCCGGCAGCAGGAATGTCCTGGCTCGGATCAGCGAGCAGTTTTGCGAGATCGGCAATTGTCTGCGCCTCGAACAATGTCGCCAGCGGCAGCGATACCGAGAATTTCTTGCGGATGCCAGCGAACAGGCGAACGCCGAGCAGCGAGTTGCCGCCGAGGTCGAAGAAGTTGTCAGTCACGCCGACAGCCTTGAAGCCAAGAAGTTCGGCCCAGATCGCGGCAAGGACGCGCTCCGCGCCCGTCGTCGGCGCGACATACTCCGGCAACCCCGGCAGGCGCTCGAAGCCTTCGACACTGCCCTCGTTTATCGTCGTCTGGATCCTGGTCGCATCGAGCTTGGCGCTCCATGCGTTCACGTCGACCGAAGACGCAATGACCTGCACAAGGCCGGGCTGCGCCATGATGCGATCAAGCGCATCCACGCCCTCGGCCGAACGAATGCCGTCGCGCAGGGCTTCGATCAATGCATCCTGGCGCTGCGTCGGCGCGGCGCGCGCGGCGACAGCAGCAAATGCCGTGGCGCCATCAACGCGACGCATCGTGAAGCGTGCGATGTCCGCGAAGACGTTGCCAGGCTCGTCGGTGAGCGTGATGTCGAAATAGGCCAGACCCGTGCTTGCATCTGCGGTGCAGCGGACATGGCTGAAGACGTGGGCGGGCATGGCGCCGAACACGCGCACGCGTTCATAGCCAAGCGGCACATAGAAATCGCGACTGAGGTCAACACCCGGGATCAGCGCCTGCGCGCCCCCGGTCGCCATATCGAGCATCGCGGGATGAAGAACATAATCGCCGAGATCATTGACGAACGCAGCGTCCAGATTGAGCTCGATCAGCGCTTCATTTTGCCCGTAGCGCGTACGTTGTATATTGGCCCACCTTGGACCAAACGCCATGAAGTCCTGAACCAGTCTGCCATCGCTCGATGCTTCATCGCGTTGCGCGCAGCGAGCAGCGATGCTTGCGATATCGAGTCGCGCAGGCTGTTGTTCACGGCAGAGTTGCGCCCTGCCCATAGCGATGGGCGAGCTGTTCGGACCGCCTGCCCGCATAACAAAATCGCTCGCTTCGCCCGACGGCGTCAGCGTGATTTCGAGGCGCTGCGCTTTGTCTGCTTCCTTGCGAAAAGGGGCGATGAATTCGAGATTGCTCAGCTCGACAGGCTGGTTGCGGCGATCTTCTGCGTAGGCGGCACGCGCCAGCTCAACGAAGCCAGTCCCCGGAAGAAGGGCAATACCGGTTTTCGTCACGTGCTCGTTCAGCAACCAGGCTGCTTCGCCAGCAAAGGTTGCCACGAACGTGCGCTCCGCCCCTGTTTCACTGTACCCATCGAGAGCCGGGTGACGGCTCGGCCGCGATGGCTCGATGCCGGTTGTATCGCGTCGATGTGCGGAAGCCGCCATGCCGACATCACGCCACGCATTCCAGTTTACGACAACGGTTCGCCCCCCGGCGCGGGTCGAGCGGGCGCGGGCGAACGCATCCTGGAACGCGTTCGCAGCGGTGTAGTCTGCCTGCCCCGGCAAGCCGAGGCTGGAAGCGACCGATGAGAACAACATCATGAAGTCGAGGGTCTCAGTGACAATCGCATCGAGAGCGAGCGTACCGTCAACCTTGGGCGAGAGCACGCGGCGGATCGCGTCAGATGTCTTGGTCATCATCGGCGCGTCGTCCATCACACCGGCCGCGTGAATGACGCCGTTCAACGGCCCAAAGGCCGCTCTGACCGACGTCAGCGCAGCGGCAAGCGCGTTTCGATCCGTCACATCGCCGGCTAAGACCATCACGCGCGCACCGAGCGCACGCAGTTCACGCACTTTTGCGATGCGTTCTGCAACACGGCTGGACGGACTTTTCGCAAGAATGCTGTCCCACTTGTCTTCTGATGGAAGCTGTTCGCGCGCCAGCAGCGCGAGACGAACACGCTTCGAGCGGGCCATGTGGGTTGCGACCTCAAGCCCGATACCGCCGAGACCACCCGTGATGAAATAGACGCCGTCTTCGCGCGCCCACTCGGCGGCGCCAGCTTCGCTCGCCGGCAGTTGCCGCGACGTCGTTTGGCGGACCCAGCGACTTGCTGGTGCAAGCGCAACAATCGCGTCGCGCGTTTCCGCTCGAAGTTCGTTGGCGATCCGCACCGTCAGACGTTTCTTGTCCGCTGGTGCAAGCTTGTCTGCCGGAACATCAATGCAGCGCGTGTGCAGATGATCGAACTCGCGGGGCGCGACCAGCATCGGCCCAAGCATGAGGGCTTGCGTCGGCTGCAGCGGCGAACCACCCACACCGGCGATACCGGATGCCACGATTGATACCTGCGCTGGCGTCGAAGATGCTCCGAGCGCCTGGAAAAGATGGATCATCGGCAGGAAGCGCCGAAGGATCGCGTCTTCGCTCGACATCACGCCGGCCCGGCGATTTGTCAGGAAGACGACATGGTCAGGCAAGCCTACTGACTCTTCCATGAACTGCATGATGGAAGCATGATCTTCCGGGCTACCGAAGTTCATGCTGAACGTTCCATCAAGACGCTCACCGAACTTGCTGCCTGGGGTCGCTATCACAACACGGTGCGGGCTCAACGCTATTGCCAGATCGCGAGCATCCGACAGCTTCTCGGCGATGCACAGCCAGATACGCTGACGCGCCGCTTCAGGCCGCAGGACGAGCGGCGCTTCCTGGTAGCCAATGGTGCTGAACCAGTCGGTGACGTCAGCTTTGCGCATCACCCCTGCGATCGGCGCGATCGCCAAGTTCTTGCCTGGCTCCACCCAGTAGGATTGATGTTCGAATGGATAGGTAGGCAGCGGGATGCGGTTGCGCAGCTGGCCGTCATAGAAGGCAGACCAATCTACTTCGGCGCCGACCGCCCAGAGGCGGCCGAGGCTCGTCAGGGCAAAGCCGAGATCGCTGGCGCTCTCCTGCGGATGACGCAGGCTGCTGAAAGCGTTCTGGAACGGCTGAGCCTGTGCGCGCGCCAGCATGCTGAGTGTCCGGCCGGGGCCTGTCTCGAGCAGTACTACCTCGCCAAGTTCGCGCAGCGTCGCGAGGCCGTCTGCAAAGCGCACGGTCGAGCGCAGGTGCGTGACCCAGTATTCCGGCGATGTCGCCTGCTCCGCCGTGATCCATTTGCCGGTAACGTTGGAAACGAACGGCGTTTTTGGCAATTGGAAGCTGATCGTGCGGCAAAGCTGGCGAAACTGGTCGAGCACCGGATCCAGCATCGACGAGTGAGCGGCCACATCGATATGAACGGGGGTCGATTCAATATCGCGCGAAGCGAGCAAAGCCTGCAGGTCCTTGATTGCCTGCACCGGGCCCGATGCAACGGAAAGCTCCGGCGCGTTGGCGGCTGCGATATCCAGCCCCTTGGGCATGATCGCGCGAAGGTCGGATTCTGACAGCTGCACGCTCAGCATGCTGCCGCGCTGGACAACCTCGAACAGGCGCCCGCGCATCATGACAAGTTTGAGAGTATCCTCGAGGCTCATGACCCCGGCGAGACATGCCGCTGCATACTCGCCCACGCTGTGTCCGATGAACGCCTGAGGCGTCACGCCCCACGACATGAACAACCGGCCCAGCGCATACTCAGTCGCAAAGAGCGACGGAAGGGTAAATGAAGGCCTCTCTAGCGCACGCGTTGATTTCTCGGTATCCGTAACCTCTGGATACATCAGCTTACGAAGATCTACGTCGAGGGCTGGGCCGACGATGTCCAGGCAATCGGTGATCGCTTCGCGGTAGACCTCTTCCGTTTCATAGAGCTCACGTCCCATGCCGGCGTATTGCGCACCGCCGCCTGGAAACATGAAGACCGTTTTAGGGGTCTGATCGCCTGCGAGGCCTGTCACGACGCGCTTGGCGTCTTCGCCGCGTAACAACCGCGCAGCTTCACCGGCGGTGGTTGCAGCAAAAACCCTGCGATGCGGCAGGCTACGTCGGCCAATTGCCAGTGTGTAACTGGTGTCCGCAAGATCGACGTCAGGATTGGCTTCCAGAGCGTCGGCAAGATTGAGGCTTCTGGCATCCAGAGCGGCCCGGCTTTTGGCAGACAGCACGATAAGCTGCTGCGAGCGCTCTCCCTCCCCTGGAATTCCCGCAGGAGCTTCCTCAAGGATCAGGTGGCAGTTCGTGCCGCCGGCTCCAAGCGCTGTGACGCCGCACCGAAGGGGATCATCGCTGGCCCAGTCGTTGAGACGGGCGTTCACATAGAAGGGGCTGTTGGCAAAATCGATTGCCGGGTTCGACGTTTCAAAGCCCAGGCTTGGCGGCAGCTTGCGATGCTTGAGCGCCATCACCGCCTTGATCAGCGATGCTGCGCCGGCGGCCTCGCCCAAGTGACCGATGTTGGATTTGACTGATCCGATGCCACAATAATTGCGGCGAGCGGTCTGCGGGCCAAACGCTTCCCTTAGCGCTTCTACCTCGATCGGATCGCCAACGAGCGTGCCTGTACCGTGGGTTTCGATATAGCTGATGCTGTCGGCTTCCAGGCCAGCCGACGCCAGCGCGGACACGATGACCGCCGCCTGACCTTGGACGCCGGGGGCGAGATAGCTGACCTTAACCGCCCCGTCATTGTTGATCGCCGAGCCGCGAATGACGGCATGGATGGTGTCGCCATCGTCGAGCGCGTCGCTGAGGCGTTTCAGGATAATGGCGCCAGCGCCGCTCCCGAATACCGTTCCAGCGCTCTTGGCATCGAACGGACGGCAATGACCGTCGGGCGACAAGATCTCGCCTTCCTTGAAATGATACCCCCGCGCTTGCGGAAGCAGAACGGTTGCACCGCCGGCCAGCGCCATAGTGCATTCGCCACGGGCAAGGCTTTGGCAGGCCAGATGGACAGCGACGAGAGAGGACGAGCATGCCGTCTGCACGTTCATGCTGGGTCCGCGCAGATCCATCTCGTAGGAGACGCGCGTGGCAAGGAAGTTCATATCGTTGCCGGTGTGGCGAACCAGGAACTCGCCCATTGACCGCATGAGGTCCGGGTTGGTGCGCAGGTTTTCCATCATGTAGATCGGCGCACCAGCCGCTGCGAAGACGCCGACGGCACCCTCCTCCGGCAAGGCCGTATAGCCGGCGTGTTCGAAGGCCTTCCAGGCGATCTCGAGGAAGATGCGGTGAGCGGGGTCCATGACGGACGCATCACGCGCGCTCAGGCCAAAGAAGGCTGCATCGAACTTGTCGATATTGTCGAGAACAGGCGAAGCCTTGACGTAGTCCGGGTCGGCAAGCGTTGCAGCTGGCACACCGGCAGCCAGCAGCTCCTCGTCCGACAACCGGCGGATGGATTCGACACCGTCACGGACGTTTGCCCAGAACTGGTCGATGCTGTCAGCGCCCGGAAATTTGGCCGCCATGCCAATGATGGCGACATCCACAGCGCGGGAGTTCTGGAGATCGTTACGGGTCATGGGGAATATTGTTTCGAAGATTGTGCCACGTCATCGCATAAAACAACGTTTAAAATGGCCACAAGTGCCTGTTGGACTCCACGTTGCGAGTTAACCGCAATCAATACGAAGGCGCCTGACAGATTGGCGTGAAGGAGAGGCTTTGCGCGAGCTTGTGTCGCCGATACGCGACAACCTCGTTAACATTGTTGCCCAACTCAGGATGCTTCTATCGCTATCAGGTGCTGCTGGATGGAAAATCCCGGCACGCGGGAATGGAAGCGGAGCAACCAAATTGGAACACTGCTGGTGTAGGACCCAGCCGGTATATGACAATGTGAAAGCTGAGCATGGCTAATACAGATCCGACGAGCACAAACCCAGAGCCGGCGATAACGGCGCGCTCGCGGGTATCTGCGATGATGCAGAAAGCTGTTCTCTGGAGCACGCTTAACTTTGTCGCGACCCAGATCGTCGGGACCGTTATCTTCCTGATCATCGCTGCGCAGTTGCCCGTACATATTTTCGGCGTCGTAGCGCTCGCGACCATTGCCGCAGACTTCATTGCAATGGAGGGCTGCTATGCGGCCAAGGACGCGATCATTCAGTCGTCCCGCTACGACAGGAAATCGCTGAACACGGCGTTTACGTCTTTCCTTCTTTTCGTGACGCTGATCGCAGTTGCGTTGGCGGCATCTGCTCCGTTCGTTGCCAGGGCTTACGACGAGCCTTTGCTGACAACCTTCATGATCGCGTTCGGTGTGATGTTGATCCCAACGCCATGGATCGCCGTCATGGACGCGCTGATGTTGCGCGATCTTCGCTATCGCCAGGTAGCAGAGCGGAATATTGCTTCAACCCTGGTTGGAGGAGTGGCGGGAATTGCTGTCGCCTTCTCGCCCTGGTTCGTTTGGGCGATCCTCGTGCAACGACTGGTTTCCCAAATGGTGCAGGTGGCGCTGCTATATCACTACACGCGCTGGGCGCCCGGTCTCGCCTTGCCCCTGATCGCTGCACGGGACTTCATGAAGCGGTTTTTCGCCCTTTGGCTGGTCAAGACGCTTGTAAGCACGATTGGCCGAGTAACGGCGCTGGTGTTCGGAATGCGCTACGATCTGGCGACGGTTGGCTTGCTACGCGCCAGCAACCGCATCGCCGAAGCGGTGCAAGGACCGGTAATCGCCCCGCTTGTCGATCTCTGGTTCCCGCTGATGGCCCACGTGCGGGGCGACGTTGCGGGCGAGCGAGAAGTCTACAACAGCATCGTTCGTACGGCGACGCTGGTATCGCTGCCAATCTTCGCAGGACTTGCAATCACTGCTGATGACATCGCCACCATACTGCTGCCCCAACAGTATGCGGGCGTCGGTCCCATCCTGCAGGCGGCCGCAATAACATTCCTGCTTATCCCCGTGCTCTGGTTTAACAACATGGCTCTGAACGCGATGGGGATGAACAGGCTATCGCTGTATTACACGCTTGCGCTGGTCGGAACGTCCCTCATCACGTTGTTTGCATCGAACGGGCTGAGTGCGCCGGACGTAATCCTGATCATGGCCATACCTGCGGCCTTCATGGGCATCGTCGGCAATGTGATCGTCAACAAGCGGCTGCAGCAAACCAATCTCGCGCACTATGCTGGCCTGATGCCGCCTGCTCTAGCCGTGGCTATCATGAGCGCCGCGACGATTGCGTTGCATCAGGGACTAGAAGACTGGAACCCGCTCGCGCGGCTTTCCGCGTGCGCGACGGCGGGCGCAGCCATCTATTTTGGATGGCTGCTTGCCTTCCATCGCCAGTGGTTCATGGACTGCGCGCAGCTTCTAATAAAGCGTAGCGCGAAGCCGGCGTGAAACTACCGCTTGGCTGACCTCAGCTCCCGACGGCGATCCGCTGCATCCTTCTTGCGGGCATCACGATCCTGCGCGCGGCGGGAAGCAGTGTCTTCTGATGCCTGCCCTTCCGTCAGATGCGCGGCGAGCGCCTCCACCGTTGGATAACGGAACATGGCCACAAGGGCGATTTTCCGATCCAGCAGAGCGGACAGACGCTGGTTGGCCTGAACGGTCAGCAGCGAATTTACGCCGAGATCAAAGATGTTGTCCCGCAGCCCAACGCGCTCGACTCCAAGCAGCGATTTCCAGACGTCTGCGATGGTCTCTTCGATCGCATTTGTGGCAGCCACGTGATCAGTTGCTTCGGCAGGCACAATTACTTTGGTGGGAGCTGGCAATGCCTTGCGATCAATCTTGCCGTTTGGCGTCAACGGGAATGCATCGAGCATCACGAAGGACGACGGCACCATGTATTCCGGCAGTTTGCTGCGCAGGTAGGCGCGCAGATCGTCGATCGACATGGCGGCTGGTGTATCCAACCGTGGATTGCGCGCATAGTGGGTCGCAGCCTTATCATGCTGTGGCGCGCCGCAAGCAATTACCGCGGCCTCATCGAGAGCGCGGGAACGGAACAATGCATCGAACCGTGTGCCGTCGCCTGAACGCGCCGGCATGATCTCAACCGTGTAACCGGGATGGGTTGCCGCCAAATCAGTGGGTTCAATCGCACCATTGACCTTGGCCGATACAAGTTCCCGCAACCCGGCAAGGTGAACCTTGTTCGACCCACGCAGTGCCGATCCTGCCGCATGAACGCCTGCGACGCGAGCGTTGAGCAAGTCCCTGATCATAACCGCAGGTTCTCCACGGTTCAATGCCGGCATCAGTTCCTTATGAGGAACATTGATCGGCGTTAGCGTCTGACCGCTTTGTGCACCAAAGCGGATGATGACGTCATAGCGGAAGGCCGACATCTCGTTGCTGGCCCGCCCCGGCTTGAGATGCACCTCGACACGCGGAGCACGCGGCAGATCGCGCGCCAGGGCGTGGAAGAACGCTTCAGCGACCACAAGTTCGCCGTCCTTAGCGATACGTTGATCAAGCCGCTTGGCAATATCCGCTTGGCTCGCGCCATCAGACACCTGCTGAAGGATCACATCAGTGTGGAAGGCTTCGAACTGTTCTAGGCTGCGAACATCGCCGACGAAGATACTGCCGCTTTCGGAAACGATCTCACTGGCGCGGCGAAGCACCTTCTCGAGATAGGATGCGTCTGGGAAGTATTGCGAAACGGAATTGATAACCACCGTGTCAAATGACTGGTTCGCAACGCCTGCAAGCGCATGAGCAGGTTGCTGGAACAGCGAAACGCGTTCGCGTTCCTCAGGCTTCAGCTCCTTTTGAATCGCATCAAGAGCATGCGATGACAGGTCGACCCCTGTGTAATGCTCGACATGCGGCAGCATACGGTAGAGCACCATGCCCGTCCCGAAGCCGATCTCCAGTATGCGCCTGGGTGCGAGCGCCACAATTCTGCTTTCCACCCCATCCAGCCACTCGATCATCTGTTCGCGCGGAATCGGCAATCCGGTCGCGCTATCGTTCCATCCGGCGATGTTGAAACGCGGATCGGCTACCTGACCCGCGTCACGGTATGCGCCATCCCACAGTCCCTCCCAGCGCGCTACCTGCTCGTCAGCCGAGATGACACTGCGCGCGCCATTTGCGGGAGTTACGTAGGCCACCAGCCTGGTCTGCCCATCGTCTGCGCGGGCAGTGACCACGGCCTGGCCTACCAGATCATGACGGCCGAGGGCCGCTTCAATCTCGCCCAGCTCGATGCGGTATCCATTCAGCTTCACCTGGAAATCTGCACGACCAAGGAACTCGATATCACCGCTTGCCACGTAGCGCGCGAGATCGCCCGTTCTGTAAAGCAGGCCCGAAACCGCATAAGGATCGGTGACAAACCGTTCCGCCGTCAGATCCTGCCGACCCAAATATCCTACCGCGACACCATCGCCACCGATGTAGAGTTCGCCAGCAATCCCGATGGGAGCAAGCTGACCCGCCTCGTCCAGAATGCGGATTACGGTGTTGGCGATAGGACGGCCAATCGTGATTGTCTCACCGGCAATAATAGGCGACGTCGTCGACCAGATTGTCGTTTCGGTCGGGCCGTACATGTTGTGAACTTCACCGGAGACCAGCGGCGCGAGAATATCCGCCAGATCAACCGGCAATGCCTCGCCGCCAAGCAGCAGGCGATCAAGGCGGCTCACGCCGGCCATACCATCCGGATCGCTGACGATCATACGCGCCAGCGACGGCGTGCACTGGAGGTGCGTCACCTTGCGGTCGCGAAGTTGCGCGGGAATGGAATAGTCGCGCTCGTCAGCCTGATCGTCGGCGGCACGCGACATCTGCCGCAGCTGATCCAGATGCGGGAGGCTTTTCAACACAATGTCGGTATCGATGCCGAAGTCGATCAGACAGGCCAGCTCATTGGCGCCGATTGACTTCAACCGGTCGACCATAGCGAGAGCCTTGCTTGGCGAGCCAAACAGTCCAGCGGTTTCGAAATAGCGATCAAAGGCGTGATCCATGAGCGCCGCCATGTCATCCGCCGTGAAGCGGCTCGTGTCAAAACCCTTGCCATCGCTTTCATCGTTGCCGAGCGACGGTTGACGGAACGCCGGGAACATCGACGGCGCAACCTTGATCAGATCGAAGGAGCTCTTGAGATAATTGCAGAAGGGCTCGCGCGCGAGTTCACGCGCCTTCTCGGTATCTTCGCAAACAAAGGTATGAAGCATGACCGTAATGACGCCAGGGCCGTCGTGCCCGGCTTCGCGACGCGCCTTATGATAAGCTGCAAACTTGTTGCGCAGATCGTCAATATCCTGACCCAGCATGTTGGTCAGGACATTTGCGCCGATGCGGCCAGCCGCCTTGAACGTATCCACGCTGCCAGCGGAAGCGATCCACATTGGCGGCATGGCTTGAAGGGGGCGCGGTAAGGTGTTGACCGAAATCGTCTTGCCCTGCCCGTTGATCGTTTCGACTTTCTCGCCGCGCCACAGCCTGGTGATTGTCTCGATGCTTTCCAGCATCACCTCACGGCGGCGCTCATAGTTTTGCGGCATGAATGCAAAGTCGTCAGCATGCCAGCCCGATGCGAACGACAGACCGACGCGGCCGCCGGACAGCTGGTCGATGACCGACCAGTCCTCTGCAACACGCAGTGGATTATGGAGTGGCAGCACGACACTGCCCGCGCGCAGCGATACGCGACTGGTGATCGTGGCAAGAGCTGCACTTGTCACTGCCGGGTTGGGATACGGCCCGCCAAATTCATGGAAATGGCGCTCGGGCGTCCACACGGCACTGAAGTCATGAGTGTCGGCGAATTTGGCACCCTCGAGAAGAAGGCGGTAGGCGTCACCCGCTCCGGAGCTGCCCTGCCCAGCCGCGAAATAGAACAGGCTGAAGTCCATAGGCTCCTTGCGCGCACTTGCAGTCGGCACACGCGCAATTGAAGCCCTGTCGCTTTCGCCCTGCATCACGACTTCGAAGCCGCGCGCAAGTGTCCAGAAGATCTCAAGTACCGAGATATCAAACGATACGCTGGTGACGGCGAGCCAGACACCCGGCTTCGTGCCGATGCGCTGGTCCATACCGGTGAAGAAGTTGGCCACGTTGCGATGGCGAACCATCACGCCCTTCGGACGTCCGGTCGAACCCGACGTGAAGATGACATAAGCCAAATCGTCCGGCTTTGACGCGACCTGGGAGACAACAGCACGAGCCGGAATGTCTTCGATGCACAGCGTGACAGCAGCAGGGGGCAGCGATGTGACGAGATGTTTCTGGGTCAACAAAACCATCGCGGCCGAGTCCTCGACCATCATCGCCAGGCGGTCCCGCGGATAAGCAGGATCGAGCGGAACGTAAGCCGCACCGGCCTTCAGCACACCGAACAATCCAACAACCAGATCGAGCGAGCGCTCCATGCCCACGGCGACCAGAACGCCGGGCAATACCCCACTCGAACGCAAGGCCTCAGCGACGGAATTGGCGCGATCATTCAGCTGACGATATGTCAGACTGTCATCCTTGAAGCGCAAGGCGACCGCGTCTGGTGTGCGCGCAACCTGCATCTCGAACATCTGGTGAATACCAAGAGCCGGCACGCCTTCGATCGCCGTATCCTGCCATTGATCCAGCAAAAGAGAACGCTCGGCCGTCGGCAAAATTTCGAGGCTCGACAGTGCGTCGCTTCCGTCTTTCAAGCCGCTGGCAAGCAGAACGTCGACCCTGTCAGCCAGCATTTTCAGCGATGCAGGCTCGATCGCACGTGCATCGTATGCCCACGCGAATGAATCGCCGGTATCGGGGATAATGAGCGACAGAGACTGCCCAACAGCGAGCATCGCTTCCGCTGACGCGTGTTCCAGATCAGAGAACTGGATACCCGCAGTCAGGAGTGCGCGATTAGTCGATCGCAGAGCCTGATATCGCGTGACCGCGTCGCGCGCGTATGAGCCGCGCTTGTCCTGGATTTCCAGTTCCTGCGCGACTCTGCTGCGAAGCAGATCGAAATTGCCAGACTTATTGACCGCGACGCGGAACGGAACGTGACGCGCGTACGCATTCTGCAAGCCCGGCGACAGAGTCTTCGTCAGCGCGAGGTCAAAATTGTCGTCTTCGCCCGTACGGGCAATATAGGTCAGCAGCGCCGCCGCCAGCGCGGTGCGCCGTTCAACAGTATCGGTAAGCGCCGCTGGCAGCTTGCGGATTTCGAGTGCCGGCTGGGCAGCGCCCGTATGCGGCTTCAAGCCCGCCACGTTTGGCGCGCGCATGGTTGCGAGCCTGCCAACCCAGAATCGCTCATGCTTTGTGAAGACCGCGTCAGCCACAGCAGCGGCATCAGCATATCCCTCGGATGCCAGCACATCGCCAACGGCTGCGCCAGTCGCAAGAGGATCGACATGGCCGCCCTCTAGCGTGGAGAACAACTCAAAGCGCAGAACGCCATCAACCGCGGCTATCTCCACGCCTTTGCTGTCCACCGCGACGATGGTTCCAGGTGCCGCCTGCGGTCGTGCGACGACTTCGGCGTTCTCGACGATGAACAAGCCAGATGGCAGCGCTAGTTTCGGGCGGCACATCCAGTTATCGTCCGAACCCAGATTCATGGCGCGAACGAAATTCCGAATCTCACGCTTCGGCTTGCTGAAGTCGATAACACCCAGACCCGGACGATCGGACCGCAGATGAAAATTCTGGCTCGGTGACTGATTGGTGACCGTCAGGCTCTTGCCGGAGGCTTCCTCGGCCAGCATGCCGATCAATGTCTCGAAGCTTGAGCGTCCGGCCTCGATGCATTTCGCGCCGAGAGAAAACGCTACTTCGTCATCAAGAATGTCGATCATCTGCTGCAGGAGTATGTCGCCACCATCCACATCGGCGGTCATCGCATGCCAGGTGACGCCGTGCTGGGCTTCGTTGCTCATAATCGCCCACGCGGTCGCGTTGAAGCCCGCATACTTTGGCAGCAACGAGTCGTGAAAGTTGATGGCGCGACGCGTCGGAAGATTCAGAATTTCTGCGGGTGTGATCGCGTGATTAACGATGCTGAACAGGTAGTCGAACGTGTCGCGCCCGAGCCATGCGGCCTGATCATCGGACGGAGCGATGTGTCCAATGCCGTTACGATCGCACCAGGCTGTTGCAACGGGGCACAAGGTTACTACGCCGTGGAGGGTGTTCCCCGCCTGCCGCCACATCTCGACGCACGCCACCAGCAACGAACCGCTGCCAATAAAGGTCGCTTTGAATGCGGTTGAAACAGCCATGTCAGAGCTCCTTCCGATCGACATAGGTCGAACGCAGGGTTAAGCATCCGATCTCTCGGGCACCGTTGGTTACTTGGTTGCTGGATTCAGTCGCAAAACCGGCGCCACCAGGTGAGTGACCGGAGCTTTACTCTCGCACCAGTTGAGGTCCGTCTAAGACGGCCACGAGAATTTTCATTCAAAATCCGCCCAACGCCATTGGACAACAAGATCGCGATCGTCAGTACGTGCTGCTAGCGCCGCTCGTATTCCTGGCTTCGGAACAAATTCGTCGAAACGCCACCTTCCTGGCTCCGTTGGCGCGGATTTCAGCCGGAGCAAACCTGGCCCGGCTGGACTCACGTCAAAATCGTGAAGTGGCAAAGATGCGCCAAGCCCCGTGCCCTTCATGAAGGCCTCTTTGAGGGTCCAGAAGCGGAAGAATGTTTCGAGTTGCAGAGCATCCGCGGCCTCCGCCAATTCGAGGCGCTCGGCTATGGACAACGCCCGTTCGATTTCGTCGCTTCTGATCTCGCGTATATCTTCAACATCGACGCCAACGCGTGTGTCGCGGGATATGGCTAAAGCAGCAACATCTGCCGAATGGCTGAGATTGAATGATACCGCTTCAATGCCCACCAAATTCGGCCGGCCATTTGCCTCTTGCCCGAAAACAATGGCGTCTGGCGCAATACCCAGTTCACGCGATAGTAGCTGTCTGAGCCCCGCCCGCGAAGCCGCCCATCGATAGCGATCAATCGGTCTGAAGAACCTGTCCGCCCGAGCCTTCTCGTCTGTCGAAAGAAAGGTGCGAATATGGGCAGCATCAACCGCGGAACGATCGATTTTCCACATGTAGACATCGACTGATGCGGTCCCGGTCATCAACCGATGCTAGCGCTTCCGGCCCGATAAGAAAATCCGGCTTGCCCGACATCGGAAACGCGATCGCTCGAGGGGCCTTTCCACTTCATCATACCGACACTTTTACTACCAACATATATCCGAACCGCTACACTTCTTGGACGGGTTGAGATTTGCATGCGGGCGCCTATGGATAAGGAGTTTGCTCAGGCGTCATCGCAGAGTCGCAAGGCGCAACTCCACGTACGCGCAAGGCCTTCCTCGATACTGAACTGAAGCTGGCGCTTGAGCTGCAGGAATGGCTGATGAGCATACGCAGCAGCACCCGCATATGAAACCTGCAGCCCGCCCTATCTGTCGCCAGTCATGCACGGCTTCGGCGGCTTCAGCGTCGATCAAGTACGCCGCGGACATTCTCGCAACTGGAGCGGCTACACTCGCCAAACTGCAATCCAACATGAGTGTCTGCAATGGGCCAGATCGCGCCCTCCGCCCACCGACGTTATAGTGGCTCGATCTCGCCCAAAGACCGTCATTGACTTCGGAATGCCAAGTCAGACTGTTGCGCGGACACTTCCCAAGCGACTTGAGGCTAGTACAGATGCGGCGACTTGCATTGATCGCGCTGGCGACGATGGCGGCATCCGCAGCATGGGCGGCGCTGGTCCTGTTGGCCACACTAAGCGGATGGGGCCGACCCACCCTGGCGCCTCGCGGCGACCTGCCCACGTTCTGGAAGGCAGCGGTCGAGGTACTCGAGAAGAACTCCAATGGGAACGTCGCATTTGCTCTGATCCGGGAGGGTGAAGTCTACGGCGAGCACTTTCATTCAAAAGGGAGGCCCGTAGATCGCAACACGCTCTTTCAGGTCGCCTCGCTGAGCAAATGGATCACGGCATGGGGCGTGATGACACTGGTCGAAGCGGGCCGTCTTGATCTCGACGCCCCGGTTTCTCGATACCTGACACGGTGGAAGCTGCCGCCCGGCGAGTTCGACAATGAACAGGTCACGCTTCGGCGATTGTTGAGTCACACGGCAGGGCTCACTGATGGTCTCGGCTACGCCGGGTTCGGTCCGGGCGCGACACTTCAGACCCTGGAGCAGTCGCTGACGCACGCGGCCGACGCTTCGCCAGGTGCAGCCGGTGCGGTGCGCGTAGGCGCGGAGCCCGGCAAACAGTGGATCTACTCCGGCGGTGGCTACACGTTAATACAGCTGATCATCGAGGAAGCATCGGGCGAGCCCTTCAGCACATACATGCAACGCACCGTCCTGCAGCCCCTCGGCATGTCCCGCTCCACCTTCGAGCTGACAGAAAGCGATTCAAAGAATGTCGCCGAGTTCTTCGACACAACCGGCGAACTCGCGACACATTTTCAGTTCACGGCGAAGGCTGCTGCATCTCTGTATACGTCAACGGCCGACCTCACGCGATTCATCCAAGCGCATCTGCCGGGTCCAAACGGTGAAGCACCCGGCCGCGGTATCATGCGCCCCGAAACGTTGACCGAGATGCGCAGGCCGCACGCTTTCATGTTTGGGGCTGAGATTTGGGGGCTCGGCGTAATCCTGTACGCGCCCAGCAATGCCGGCGATTTCATCTCCGGGCATGATGGAAACAACGGTCCGGCTATCAATACGGCGGCGCGTTTCGATCCCACGTCAGGTGACGGAATTGTCGTTCTTGAAACCGGCAATGCGTTGCTGGCTTCCGAACTCGCCGCTGACTGGGTTTTCTGGAAGACGGGGAATGTAGACCTTTTGACCGTTGCCAAGAACCTCAACGGTACGCTGGTGACTGTGGCGATGGGCTGGCTGGCGATCCTCGTGGCGGGGATACTGGCTGCTTGGCGATTCAGGCGCAAAGCCCCTCCAACAGCGGTGTAACCGTCGGGTTCGGAGGTCTTTGTCCATTCATCGCAGGGCACATCACTGATGTCCGCAACTGACCCCGAGTTAGGCGGGCCTGCGATTGTGGCAATACGGCTGAGCGCATCCAATCGAGCCAGTCACCCTGCCGCAGCGAACCCGGCGGGTGATCGCCCAAGAGTGGTCATTGACGCGCTCGCGGCACCTTGGTTGATCAGGTGAGGCCTCATCAGAAACTGCCCGTCGAACCTTAATCCATTAGTCGGGCGTGTTGCGGCCACTGGAGACCGTTGTCAGCACCGCAACAAGCTCGGTGGCGTCAAACGGTTTTGCCAGGAAAGCATCGGGGCGCCTTTCAACGCGGCAGGCGCCTATGTTCCAGTCGGCGGCGGACATGAGCACGATTGCTGGACCGGGCTCAACAGCACGCAACGCGAGAACGACATCCTCGCCGCTTGTATCCAGCAGCATGAGATCGACGAAAGCGACGTCAAAGTGTTTGTCATGCGCAGCCGCGAGTCCGCTCGCGCCGGAGCCGCAGACAATGACGTTGTGACCCATCGCGCGCAGCATCTCTCCGAGAAGGACCCGGAACGCAGGATTGTCGTCAATCACAAGAACCGATTTGGCCGGAAGTGCTGCGTTGGTATCGGACAACGTGATGAAGCACTCGGGCAGCGGAATTTCAAACCAGAACTTACTCCCCAGCCCCTCGATATTCGGCGACCAACCAATGTCACCGCCGAGCTCGCCAATGATGTCCTTGCAGATAGCGAGGCCGAGGCCATGCCCCCGACGATCAGGGAGCATCGGCTCCACGGGCGACATGAACCGCTCGAACAGCCGCGGTATCAGGGCTTCAGATAGACCAGGACCATCGTCTGTCACGCTGAAGCGTATCCACCCTGCTTGCTGACATGGCGCCACTTCGATGGTCACCTGCCCAACGTCCGCAAACTTGATCGCATTTCCGGCGAGATTCATGAGGACACGACGTGTGCGCCCCTTGTCGCCAGTGACCACGCGTGGTGCGTCAGGGTGCATAACCATCTCAAGCGTCAGCGTCTTGTCACCGATGGCAGGCGCGAGCGCGTCGATGACGGAGGCCACAAGGGAGCCTAGGCTGAACGTCTCTTCCCGAACGTACAACTTGCCAGCGTCCAACGCAGCGCGGTCGAGGAGATCGCCGACCATCGCCAGCAACTCCTCCGCCTGAAAAGCGATCTTGCCCCCAACGGCTGCCATGTCTGGCGACTCGCCCGCCTTCAAGCGCGCGGCGTATGCCAGTATGGCTCCCAGAGGGGCCTTGAAATCGTGTGAGAGGTTAGTGACCAGTTCCTGCTTCTGCTGTAGTGCTGCGTCCGCACGGCTGATGGCCGCTTCCAGGCGATCGATAAGTCCTTTGCGTTCCGTGACATCACGAAATGCCGTGACAAACTCCACCGGCGATCCGCTTTCGTCGCGCAGAACAGTTGGCCGGCCCTCAAGCCAGAACGAGCGGCCATCGGCGCTCAGTACTTTGAACTCGCGATCCAGCGCTGGATCCGGCTCTTCGCCGCTGAACAATTGCTGGAGAGTGGCGTACACACGTTCGCGATCTTCATTGGCGACGAAATCGAGAGTGGAGCGGCCAATAACCTGCTCCGGTTCGAAGCCAAGAAGCCGGCATGAGGGCGAAGCGTACGAGATGATCCCCTTAGGCCCCGCACGCATAATGATGTCGCGGGCATTCTCCGCCAGCAATCGGTACTTCGCTTCGCTATCGGCAATCTGAATGCGAGCGTTTTCGTCGTCGGTGATGTCCTGAAAGACACCGAAGAGTTCCACGGTACGTCCCTCGCCATCACGCCTGGCCTCAGCGACTGCGCGAACGATCCGCGGCTCGCCATCCGAGGGGCGCTTCAGTCGCAGCTTGAAAGCGTAGCCCTCTCCGCTCGCTATGGCTCTCGACACATACCCGACCAGAGCCGATTGGTCGTCGGCATGATAAGCGGCAATGACGGTCGGGAAGTCGGGAGCGATCGAGCGCGGTTCGAGACCGTGTATTCGGAAGACTTCGTCCGACCAGAACACCTGTTCCGTTGCAAGATCGTACCGCCAATGGCCAATACCCGCGAGCGCCTCAACCAGGCGCAGCGTCGCCGCGGAGCGCTCGCGATCTGCATGAACCATTGCGATGCTCCAGTCGCGCCCCTCCCCCGATTAATCCCCATCTATGATGAGGGAATTTGAGAGGTTTGAATAGAGTCCGAGGAGTTCGTAGACGAATGCGCCAAAGGTTTCATCGTCGGCCGAACACGCCAGGGCAGCCGTGTGCCGAACGGCCAGAAAGGGCCATCTCGCGCCGGACGGCCTCATTGTATGAGCGGCTGTTCCTCGCCG
>Ga0116158_10001674_pt1 | contig 19901 bp, 11 predicted proteins | sample AD_UKC052_MetaG_FD_89883 | JGI IMG/M metagenome (GOLD analysis project Ga0116158, IMG submission 89883) | Active sludge microbial communities of municipal wastewater-treating anaerobic digesters from USA - AD_UKC052_MetaG | ecosystem: Engineered > Bioreactor > Anaerobic > Digestate | place: USA... | reverse complement strand
GGGTGCACGCTGCGCTGCGTCGTCGGCGACGGCGCCCCCGTGTAGCCCTGATACGTGAACACGTCGCGATTGCTCGAACGCGACTCCCGTGCGACCTCGCCGTCATAACTTCCGCCGCCCATGTTGCCTCCTGCGTCTGCGACCGACCCCGTCCCACGCGGCCCTGCCGAGGCCGCGACGGTAGCGGTCTTTGGCCCCCGACTCAACGCGGTGATCCGCCCACGAAGCGCTCATTCGCGCGCATCGGCGCGGATGCGCGGACGCCCTCGTGACCATGCCAAGCACCACTTCGCGCCCGAGTGCGCTTCCCTTGTTACAGTGCCAACAAATGACGCCGATTCACCACGGCTCGTCCTTCCAAGCATCGATATCGGGCGAGTTGTCTGGCGGGGCTGTAATGCCAACCCACCCTTGTAATCTGCGCTCATGCGGGTCCAGCCCTGGCAGCGCAGATCGGGGCTGACGCTGAGCCCGCCTGGCCGGGTGTTGGTTGCCACGTGGCTTTCGTACCCGTCACCAGGACGTAGGGCCATGAAGTTGCGATCTTCTGGCGGCCGCGACCTCGCAGTGATGCGTGCGGGGCCGTCAGAAGCGGCCGTGGAGCAGCAGGCCGACGCTGGTCGGGCTCGCCTGCGGAGCGAGGCGCAGGCGCCGGTGATCGCGGCGATCGAGCAGCAGCAGCGTCACGCCGGAGATCAGCAGCACCGGGGCGAAGGACAGGGTCGAGATGCCCGCGGGGCGCAGGTCGAGGCGTCGCAGCGGGTCGTCGTGGTAGGGACGCAGCGGGCTGAGGGTGAGGCCGAGGCCGATCGCCGCGACCGGCACCGTGGCCACGAGCAGACCGATGCCGGCGAGGCCGAGCGCACCGATGCGCGAGGGAGCGGCCGCGGATGAGGTGGGCCTCAGCGCCGCGTCGTCGACGCGCGGTGGCGGGTCAGCACCGGTGACGGCCGGCGGCGCAACGGCCTCGGAGCGGGGGATCTCGAGGGTGGTCGCGCCGGCGCCGGTGGCATCGGCGGCGCAGCGCAGCGCGTGCGGGCGATCGGGTGGCAGCGTCAGCGGGCCCTCTATGGCGAGCAGGGGGCCGTCGTCGAGGGCGCAGAAGCAGCCGGGCGAGATCACCAGCTGCGCGGGCTGATCGAGGGTCGCCGGCACGGTCGTGACGCGGGCGAGGACGACCTCGACGCGTTCGCTGGCGCGGCCCTCGAACTGGTCGCTGTCGATCGCGCTGACGCGGGCGTGGTAGCGGCCCGGCGGGGCGCGCAGCTCGAGGCGCGTGACCTCGACCGGGGCCCGGGTGTCGACGATGAGGTCGTTGAAGCGCTCGTCGCTGGCGACCTGCACGTGCCAGCCCGCCGGGGTCGGAGCGCCGGGGAGCCCGACCCCGGGCGCGTAGGTGCTGATCACCGGGTCGGGGTCTCGCTGCAGCACGAACAGCGGCGGCGGGCTGGTCCAGACCGGGGCGGCCGGGAGCGGGCGCGGGGGCGTCGGCGGCTGGCCGCGCACGGCCTTGCTGCCGTGTTGTTCGGGCACGACGACGCTCTTGCGCTGCGCGCGGAGGCGGGCGCTGCCGCGGTGGACAGCGAGGCGGGTCGACTGCGCGGCGTCGACGGACACCTCGGCCTCGCCGGGTTCGAGCGCGACCTCGGCGGAGGGGGTGGTGAGCGCGAGCGGCGGACGCGGCTTGCCGGCGAGGGCGCCGAGGTGGGCGCGCAGCGAGCCGGTGACCAGGGTCGTATCCTCGGCCTTGCCGGTGCGGGTCTGGGTGCGCGTGCTGCCGAGGATCACGATCAGGCTCTGCTCGCCGAGCTGGAGGCGGCTCTCGTCGGCGAAGGTGATCTCGGCGGAGGCGGCCGCGTGGGTGTTGACGCGGTGGCCGCGGCTGAGCGGCTCGTCGCGGCGGCCAGGGTGCTGCGCGGGGGTGTAGGCGTCGACCTCGTTGCGCAGGAAGCTGAGGACCGCGTCGGGGCCGGCAGGGGCGGCGGGCGCGGCGATGGGCGTGGCGTCGACGGACTGCGGCATGCGCAGCACCATGCCCGGCTTGAGGTGGTGCGGCTTGGGACCGAGCTTGTTGTTGGCGTGCAACAGGTCGATGTGCTTGTCGCTGCCGTAGAGCTTGCGGGTGACCTTCTCGCAGGTGTCGCCTTTTTGGACCACATAGTCGATCAGCGGCGCGGCGGCGCGGGCCGGGGTCGCGAGCTGGAGGGTGAGCAGCAGCGCGAGGGCGCGGGTCCAGGTGATCATCGTCCCCTCCGGATCATGCGCCGCAGCTTGGCGCACAGGGCCTCGTCGCCGATCTGTGCGAGGCCGACGTCGCTGGCGCCGGCGCGGATGAGGTCGGGCGTCCGGGCCACGTCGGCGAGGTCGACGACGAGGATCGGCACGCGCGCGGTCGCCGGGTCGGCGCGTAAGCGGGAGGTCCGGGCGACCGCCTCGCGCTCGTCGTTCACCACGGCCCGCACGCGTCGGCCGTCGAGCGCGGCGCCCGGCATCTCGCGCGGTCGCATCGCGTGCATGCCGTGCACCGCGAGCGCGGCGCTGAGCGCCTCGCCGCGGGTCGCGGAGAGGTCCCAGAGCGCGACACACTCGTCGTCGGTCATGCGCTCGCCGCCGGCAAGCGGCTGGTTCGCGGGCGTCAGGCCCCGCTCGCCGCGGGACAGCTGGGTGCCCTCGCGGCGGCGGACCTGGTCGCGCTGTTCACGGCTGACCGCGTCGGTGCCGGCGAAGGCGGCGGCCAGCGCCTGACGCAGCGCGCTGATGTCGGGGCGCAGATTGGGTTGCTTGGCGAGCGCGCTGCGCACGACGGCCTCGATCGCGGGCGACACCTGGGGTCGAACGCCGCGCTCGGCCAGCGGCGGCGGGTCGACGAACATGTGCTTGACCATCAAGTCGGTCGCGCTCTCGCCGGTGAAGGGGAGCGCGCCGGTGAGGGCGTAGAACAGCATGATGCCGACCGAGTAGACGTCGGAGCGCGGCCCGATCTCGCGGCCGCGGCACTGCTCGGGGGACATGAAGCGCGGCGTGCCTTGAATGACGCCGGTGGCGGTGAGGCGGGCGTCGCCGTCGGCCATGAGGGCGATGCCGAAGTCGAGCAGCTTGACGCCGCCGTCGGCGAGCAGGAGCACGTTCTCGGGCTTCATGTCGCGGTGCACGATCGCGGCGGCGTGGGCCACCTCGAGGCCCTGCAGCAGCGCGTCGAAGATCGCGGCCAGGCGCGCGTGCGGCAGCGTGTGACCGTCGAGCAGCAGCTGGCTCTCGAGCGTGACGCCGTGGACCAGCTCCATCACGATGTAGGGCGCATCGCCCTGCTCGTCGTAGTCGAGGACCGCGACGATGTTCGGGTGGCGCAGGCGGGCCAGCGCCTTGGCCTCGCGGCGCAGGCGGGCGCGCAGGTTGGGGTGCCGCGCCAGCTCGGCGTGCAGGAACTTGATGGCGACCGGCTCGTCGATCGCCAGGTGGGTCGCGCGGTAGACGGTGCCGAAGCCGCCCTGCCCGAGGATCGCGTCGAGGCGGTAGCGGCCGCCGACCTGCTCGCCGAGCCGCGCGACCGGGTCTTCCTCGTCGTGCTCCGCGGCCAGCGAGTCGTTGACGTGGGTCGCCGACATCGCGGCGTCGCGCGAGCCGGCGCTGTCCGGGTGGAACGTCGGCAGCAGGTTGCCGAGCTGGGCGGTGTCGCAGTGACAGAGATGGCGCGGCGCGCCGCAGCGGCGACAGGTGGAGTCGGCGAGCGTGTCGTTCATCGCAGCTCCAGGATCTCGACCGGCAGCTTTTTGCCGCGGAGCGGGCGCTCGCCGCAGGACACGAGGTCGAAGCCGTCGCCGGCGGCGCGCGCGAGCTCGGCCGTGACCAGGGTCTGGCCCGGCTGCGCGAGGCCCTCGAGGCGGGCGGCGACGTTGATCGCGTCGCCGATCGCCGTGTACTCCATGCGTCGCTCGCTGCCGAGGTTGCCGACCAGCACCTCGCCAGTATTGACGCCGACGCCGAGGCGCGCGTCGATGCCGTACTTCTGCCGCCAGGCCGGCGCGCTGGTCTCGACGAAGCGGTGCATGTCCTCGGCCGCCGCGAGCGCGCGGGCGGCGTGGTCCGGCTGATCCTCGGGCGCGCCGAAGATCGCCATCACGCAGTCGCCGATGAACTTGTCGACGGTGCCGCCGTGGCGGAAGACGACCTCGCTCAGCACCGTGAACAGCTCGTTGAGGAAGGCCACCACCTGCTCGGGTGCGGCCGACTCGGCGAAGCTGGTGAAGGCGACGACGTCGGCGAACAGCACGCTGATGGTGCGCCGCTGGCCGCCGAGGGCGAGGGCGTGCTCGCCGGCGGCGATCGAGCGCGCGACCTCGGCCGGCAGGAAGCGCGAGAGGTCGGCCTCGACCGCGGCGCGCCGCTGGATCTCCCGCTCGCCAGCGGCGAGCTGGTCGGCCATGTCACCCATCGCGCCGCCGAGCAGGTCCATCTCGTCGCCCGAGGCCAGGGTCCAGCGGGCCCGGAAGTCGCGGCGGGCATAGGCGCGGGTGAGCGCGACGAGGCGAGCCACCGATCGCGTGGTTCGGCCCGCGAGCCAGCCGCCGATCAGCACGGCGACCACCGCCAGCGCCGCGCCGGCGATCAGCAGCAGTTCCTGGGCGGCGCGCAGCGAGTCGTACACGGCGCTGGCCGGGCGACGCACGACGACCGCGAGGCCGAGCGCCTCGATCGCGCGCAGTGAGCCGACCATCGCCTCACCGGCGGCGTCCGTGAACTCGGTCGCGGCGCCGAAGTCGGCGGCGAAGCCCGTGTCCGGCACGGTGATGTGCTGCAGCAGGTCCGCGCCGCGCAGGGCGCTGCCGACCGCGAGCGGGCCGCTGCTCGGGCCGATCAGCACGCGCAGCTCGCCGTCGAGGACCAGCAGGCCGTCCGCGCGACCGTCGAAGCGGTCGGCCGAGAGCCCGGCCAGGCGCGCCGCGAGGCCGGGTCCGAGGGTGCCGAGCACGTAGGCCCGGCGCTCGCCGTCGCGGTCGACGGCTTCGACGTAACGCAGCGTCGCGCGCCCGTCCTGGTACACCGGCGCCAGCCAGCCATCGGCGGCGGCGCCCGTGGGCACGCGCTCCGGCGGCGGGCCGCTGGCCGCGTCTTTGCGGGCGATCGCGTCGATGAGCGCGCCGTCGGGGCCGTAAATGGCGACCTGGACGAGCGCGTCGGCGCGGGCGAGCGCGTCCTGGGCGAGGCGCAGGCGCGCCTCGTCGTCGGTGATGCTGCCCTCGGTGAGCACGAGGCCGACGCGGTGGGTCGCGTCGGCGGCGTCGGCGAGGCTGCGCAGGAACAGGTCGGCGACGTGGTCGATGACCGCGACCTGCAGCCCACGCTCGGCCTCGCTGAGCCCACGCCGCTGGATCTGGGCGCCGACCGCCGCGTACACCCCGATCGCCGTGAGCACCAGCGAGAGCAGCACCAGCGTCCAGCGGGCACGCAGCGACAGGCGCACGCGGGGCGTGACGGGTGAGGTCGCGGGTGGCATCGCGGTCATGGCTGCGACCCCCTCGGCGGCGCAGCGACGGGCCGTCGCGGACGGGCTGCCGGCTGCCGGCCGAGCGTGAGGCTGACGCCGAGCAGCGCCTCGAGGTGTCGCGTGCTCCCGCTCGAGACCCCGCCCTTGGCGGTCGAGTTGGCGCGAAATTCGAGGCGCAGCGCGACGGTGCGGGTGAGGAACAGCTTGAGGCCGCCGCCGAAGTGCAGCGCAGGGTCGGCGTCACCGCCGATGCGCCGGCTCGACTGGAGCAGCGCGCCGATGCCGACGAGCACGAAGGGCGCGAGCCGGTAGGGCAGCTGGGCGACCGCGTGGGCCCGCAGCGCGATCACCATCGCCGGTGAGTCGCTGATCGTGGTCCGGGTCGGCATCAGGCCCGACTCGAGCTCGACGCCGAGAAATGACAGCGGATAGAAGCCGACGCGCGCGCCGAACTCGGGGCCCGCCCGGCGCAGCGGCTCGTAGCTCCTGTGCGGGTCGAAGAGCTCGTGCTCGCGGGGGAGGAAGGCGCCGCCGTGGACCCCGAGCTCGGCGAGGCCGCGGGTGGGACGATGGCGCAGGAACCAGCCCTCGCTGCCGCGGGGCGGCGTGATGGCCCGGCCGGCCTCGGCGCCCGCGGCGACGACGAGGCTGGCGGCGAGGACGATGTTCCACATCGGGCGCAGCATGCCACGAGAGCTCCGGGGGAGGCGATGGACCGCGAGTACGCGCAGCGATCACGCGCCGCCATCATGCGCCGCGATTACGCGCATCGAGCACGCGCCGCCGCGCATCGGCGTCGATGTCTGTGCAGACTCGCGCGGGGCGTCACTTCGGGTCCGATCTCGGCCACTCCTGGGCCGCTCGTCATGCCGCTACACGACATTGCCGATGTACACCGAGATCCACCAATGGTCGGCAGCGGCCGGTCGCAGCGACGGCCCTGTCCGCTCCGGGCACGTTCAATCCCAGCGCGTGTCGAGGGTCAGGGCAACCCGGGTGACGGCGCCGCTGGCGTTCCCGCCGATGTCCTCGACCACGAGATGCCAGATCCCGCCGGCCGATTCGTCGCCTGGCACCACGACCTGCTCAAAGTCGAGGACCAAGAGTGGCGCATCGATCGCGCCCACGAGCGCGCTTGTGCCGTCCGGGTTGACGAGATGGACCGCGAGCTCATTGGCGCCATTCTGGGTGAGTTGCAGGTCGAGGTATGCGGCAGTCGGCACGGTGGCTACCCCGGAGACGACGAGCGGGATCATCACCGTCCCGCCAGCGACAAGGGCGGTGTCCGGCCCGGCGAAACTGCGGCGCATCCAGCCCGGACGGCAGGTGCCGGAGTCCCCGCCCGAGGGGATGTCGATGCAGAGAAGACCGCTGGACGGGTCGCAATCCGTATGCCCGCTGCAGGACACTCCCTCGCCGGCGAGCGGCGCCGGCCAGACGCAGGTGCCGGGCGCGAGCACGCGGCCCTGGCTTTCGAGGATATCGAGGCACATATGTTCGGGCGCACAAACTGCGTCATTGATGCAGGGCTGGCCCTCGATCGCCCGCTCGACCCCGCAGCGACTGAAGAATCCGTCCTCGATCGCGCCGACCATGGTGAGCGTCTTCCAGAAGAAGACGCGACCGACCCGGGTATCACCGTAGTGAGCGGAATAGAAGACGAGGGCGCGATCGGTGCCGACATCGAGGACGGTGAGCTGTTCGACGCCCTTCTCATCGGTGGCGAGCAGCGCCGCCTCGACGGTCGCGGCGGGGAATCCCATGTCGGCGCTGGCCAGGAGGAGCTGCTGCTGCTCGATCGGAGCGAGGTCGGCCGCGCTCTTCACGAAGCGCCGATCCATCAGTGCGATCCCCGGAGTGAACAGGATGTCCTCATACGACTCGGGCAACAGGCACCGGTCGGCGAAGAGGGTGCTCTGGACGCGGTCGATGCACGCGGGCAGGACGCTCTCGACGAACTCGACATATTCGAGGGCACAGATCGGATCGGTGGGCGCGAGGGCGCAATGGGCGTCGTAGTCATCGGCGACGGGCTCGGCGTCGGCGCACATGAACAGGAGATCGAGGAGGAAGTTGCCCTCGGCGAGCTCGGAGTCACTCTGCAGCTCCGCGATGCAAGCCAGTATCGCCTGATCGATGGCTTCGGGGCAGACGAGCTCTCCCCCCGGAGTCTCGCCGGTGGTGCTACTTGTCGTCGGGCTGCCGGTGGCCCCCTCGGTCTCGCCGGTCGTCACGCCCGCGGCGCTCTCGCCATCGCTCGTGGTCACCGGGGCTGAGCTCGCCGTGCCCTCGGTCGTCTCGTGAACGCCAGTCTCATGCCCGAGGGTGCCGTGGCCGGTCACGGCAGTACTGCCGACGTCTTTACTCTCGCAGGCGGCGAGGAAGAGGTAGATCGAGGCGATGCAGGTGTGCGTGGCGAACCTTCTCATCAGGGCGCTTCCTTAGCACGATAAAGGGCGGGGTACCCGGCGCAGGCGCTGCCGGCGATGTCCATCACGGATATCGTTGTCCCCGACCCGCAGGCGCACATCAAGAGCACCGATCGCCACCGATCGCGTACCCGTTCCGCGAATCGGCGATCATGTCGGATCGCCGTGAAGAAGGCGGGCGCTACACCTGAGCGGTTCGTCACGCCATTGGCGGTATGCCGTTGGCAGGTAGCGCGATGAGCGCGCCGGTGCGGCGGTAGCAGATGCGTGCAGCGCGCTATCGCGCAGCGCGCCGAGCTCGGGTATGTCTGCGTCGCATGAAGCGCACCGCGATCCTCCTATCCATCGTCGTCTCGCTCGCCGCGTGCCAGCAGGGCGACGCCAGCCCCAAGGCGGCTCCCATTGCCACGAAGACCGCAGCGCCGCCGGAGCCGCCGCCGCCGCCGTTCACCGGCAAGCTGACCGTCGAGCGGCTCATGGCCGCCAAGGCCGACCCGCTCAAGCCGTGGGCCGACAGCCTCGCGCGGCTCGAGGGGCAGCTCGGCAAGCCGACGCGGACCTCGGGCAACAAGTTCGAGTGGGCCGTCGTCGAGGGCGACGATTGCGCGTACACATACGTCGAAAAGGAGGACGGCGCCAAGTTCAACATGCAAGGCGAGATCGTCGGCACCACCATGCCGCCGATGAAGGTCGGCAAGGACGGCCCGATGATGAACCGCAAGGAGTGCCTCGAGATCACCGGCGTCACCGCGGGCCCGCCCGAGGACCCGAACGCCATCCCGCCGGCGGCCGACGGAGGGGTCGTCACCGTCGAGGTGTTCCGCAGCAACGCGATCATCGGGCGCTCGAAGTGGAAGGATCAGGCGGTGAAGGTCAGCGGCGTGATCGACAGCATCAGCACCTCGACGGCAGGCAGCGACTCGTTCACCACGGTCTCGCTCAAGGCGTCCGGGACTGACGCTGATAAGCCCGTGACGTGCAGCTATGCGCAGAACGCCGCGGCCCCGACCCTGAAGGCAGGCGACGCCGTGATCGCCTCGGGCACCGTGGCGATCCGTGAGTGGATGAGCGGGTCCGGGACGACGCTCGAGGCGGTCCTCGACAAGTGCACGGTCGCCGCGGCTCCGGCCGACAAGGGCACGGGCAAGGGCGCCTGAGCGCACGGTCGACGTCAACTGTATCGCTGGCCGTCGTGCTGTGGCCGACCTGAGCGTGGTGCCATCCCGCCGCCGGGGTACCGCATTGCCGTGACGCACGGCCAGAACACGGCGCGACTGTCACGTCGCGTGGCCCAACTGTCACCCTTGGCGCGCCCGCGATCGCCTAGCTTCGCGCCCTCGGGTGACCATGCACAATCTTCAATCGTATCGCGGGCCGACACGCCGCACGCTGTGTCCATTTTTCTTCCTGCTCGCCAGCTGCGCCGACGGATCCGACGATCCGATCGAGGCACGCCAGGGCGTGAATCCCGTGGTCGTCAGCTTCCAGGACGGCCAGCTTCCGACCAGCGCCTATTCTGGCACCCGTGACACCATGCTCGAGGGGTCGGCCCCGACCACCAAGAATGGTTCGGACACCAGTCTGTCCGTGGAGGCGGCCACGAAGCGGCTCTCGCTGCTGTCCTGGGACCTCTCCGGAATGGTCCCACCGGGGGCCGCGGTCGAGTCCGTCAGTCTGGCGCTCGAGGTGTCCGACAAGAGCCCGGAGGTCTTCAATCTCTACGCGGCAAAGCGCGCCTGGCACGAGGACCAGGCCACCTGGAAGGTGTTCGCATCGGGCAGCAACTGGCAGTCCGGCGGAGCCGCGGGTGCAAACGACCGCGGCAGCACCGTGCTCGGCTCGTTCTCGGCGCCGGCGACCGGCGCCGCCACGATCACGCTCAACGCCGCGGGCGTCGCCGTCGTCCAGGCCTGGGTCGACGAGCCCGCGTCGAATCATGGCTTCATCGTCGACGGACCGGGCACGAGCAATCGCCTCGAGTTTCGCGCCAGCGAGTACGGTACGAAGTCGCAGCGGCCGAAGCTGACGGTCACCTGGCACGAGACCGCCCCTGCCGACACCACGGGCGCGCCCGATACCGGCGACGGCGACACCGGTGAGGTCACGCTGAATCCGACCCCTGGCTTCTATAAACAGACCTGCGACGGATCATTCGGGGTCGCCCTCGGCAACGATTACTTCGTCGATGGCAACGACGAGGATCAGGGCCTCCGGGTCTACTTGCGCGGCGCGAACGCTGGCGCGGTGAAGACCGTCGACATCTCGGCGAGTCTCGGGCTCGCCAGCGCCGACGAGGCCGACCTCGAGGACGCCGCGCGGATCGGCGACCGAATCTACGTCGTGAGCTCGCACGGGCGCAACAAGAGCGGCCAGCTCGAGCGCATGCGCCACCGCTTCTTCGCGGTGGACATCGCCGGGACGGCGCCGGCCGTGTCGTTCACCACGGCAGGCTACACGAGCACGCTCCTCGATGAGCTGCTGAAGAGCAGCAATTGGGTGAGCCCCGATCTCACCGTGATCGCGACCCTGACCGCGGCCGCGAACCTCGGCAAGGCGACCGATGTTAACCTCGCGCCCAAGGTCAACGGTATCAACATCGAGGGCCTCGCCTGGCTCCCGACCGTGCAGCGCCCGAAGCAGCTGGTCCTCGGGTTTCGCAACCCATTGCAAGGCGCCGACGCGATCCTCGTATCTCTGCTCAACGCGGATGCGGTGGTGACGGGCGCCAAGCCGCAATTCGGCGAGGCCACCCGCCTCGGCCTCGGCGGCCTGCGCGTGCGCGGGATGGCGTGGTCACCCCTTCACGCCGCCATGTTGATCCTCGCCGGCCCGAAGGACGCGGGCGCACCCGGCCCGTTCCGCCTGTACCGGTGGAGCGGCGTGCCCGGGGCCTCGCCCGTGCTCGTGACGCAGATCCTCGACTGGCCCGCCGACTCCGGCCCCGAGGCGATCGTCGTCCATCCGAATACGCGCGACATGCAGGTCCTCTTCGATCAGGGCGAGCATCTGATCGGTGGCGCGACTTGCAAGGACAGCGCGGCGTCGAGTCGGTCCTTCTCGGACGTCATCATCCACGTGCCCTGATCCTTGGGTCGAAGCCCGTGAGTCCTGGGGACTCACGGGCTGTCGAGACCGCCGACGGTCGTCTTGACTTCGGCCACGGCGCAATACACCCCGTGCTTTCAGAATACCGTGTCCGGCTGATCGGGGATCGGCCCGCCGCGCTCGTCCTTGCAAGCCACGCCCGCACCCGTCGCGTCCGTACAGGCGGACGCGGAGCAGGGATAATTGTCCGCCTGCTTCGCCTGCGGCGCGATGAACATCGGGTTGATGAGCCAGTTGCCACCGACGTTATGATACGCGTTGCACATCAGCTCGCTCTTGTGACGATTGAGGACCAGCTTGAGCCCGGTCGCGTCCTGCAGGAACGCCACATCCGTGTTCGAGTCGCCGGCCGCGAACACGGGCCGCTTTGCGGGGTCGGTCTGGACGGCCGCGGCCGCGGCGCCCTGGACCCCGAAGATGACCTTGTTCATCCAGCAGCGCTTGCCGTCCACGTAGGTGATCAGCGTATTGGCACCATCGGCGACGGCCCCGCAGCCCTCGAGGGCGCGGGTGAGCTTGCCATCGGCGCCGACGATCGCGCGGATGCCGATGACCCGCTCGGCCGGCACGCCCACCTGCGCGGCGAAGGCCTCGACCACCGGCTGAGCCGAGGCCGAGAGCACCCAAACCTCGAATCGATCGGCCTGCAGCGCGCCGATGAGGTCGCGGATCGGCTCGTAGATGCGCACATATGCATTCGTGTCCGCGCGCGAACCCACGGACTGCACCGCCCCGACCTCGACCTTCAGCGCCTCGGCGATCGCCGCGGCGGCGAAGCCCTTGATCTCGGCCGGCGTGTGGCCGGCATGGAGCGCGACGTTCCACGCGTATGCCGGCTCCATCGTGCGGTGGTTCCAGCCGGCAAACGCCGGTGCCCCCGCACCAGTGGCCGCCTTGCCGTAGACCGCCATGATCTCGTCGGCGCAGGCGAGGCCCTGCGGCTGGGCCGTCGGCAGCGGCTGCCCGGGCTCGGCCAACGGGCCGCAGGCCAGGCTCAGCGCCTGCTGGGCGGCGCCCGTCAGAAACGGGCTGGTCACCGCCCAATTCCGGTCCGGCGGCTGCAGCACCTGATCGTTGCGCAACATCCAGAATATGGTGATGTCGCCGACATCATTCTTGATCACCGTATTGTCCCAGTCGAACACGGCGACAGGACGCGGCTGTGCCGCGCCCGCGTGCTTGTCGAGCAGTGCGTCGATGCGCTCGCGATTGTCGGCGAACCACGGCAATTGCGGGTCGAGATGGCGCGCCGCCTTCGGCGGTGCGCCGCAGCCGCACAGACCGGCGCAGAGGAGAGCACCGCCCAGGAGCCGAGCAGGCCGGAACACGGACGAGCTTGTCATGACTTCTCCCATACCGACGAATACGGTCATGAGCATCGGTCGACGTGTGATCCAGCTCAGACCAGGTTAAACCCGGCCTCATCGCCGGGTCCATCGATCCATTGTGAAGCGACGAAGTGTCGAGGACCGGCGATCCACGGTCACAGCCAGGCAACAATGATGCATGATTTGTCGCGGCCGGGCGCGAGCGCGCGGTGTCGGGTCAAGCACATCGAATCAACCGGAATGTGACTTGCTGTGGTTGGTTCGGCGTGGCAGCTTCCGGCCCCGGATGACACCAAATCGCAAGTACAGACGCCTCGCGGTGATCGGTCACGGCGGGATGGCCGACGTGCACCTCGTGGTCGCACGCGGTGTCGGCGACTTCCACAAGCTGCTCGTCCTCAAGGAGCTGCGACCGGGCTTCGCCGACAGCGCCGAACACCGGACGATGTTCCTGCACGAAGCCCGGATCGCCGCCCGCATGGCCCACGAGAACGTGGTCCAGACCTACGCGATCGACGACACCGGCGGCCGGCCATGCATGACCATGGAGTTCCTCGACGGCCAGCCGCTCCACCGTGTGCTACGCCGCCTCGCGCCAGAGGGCCTGCCGCGCAATCTCCACTTGTGGGTGCTCGCCGAGGTGCTCGCTGGGCTGCACCATGCGCACGAGCTGTGCGACTACGACGGCCGTCCGCTCGGTCTCGTTCACCGCGACGCGACGCCCCACAACGTGGTCGTGACCTACTCGGGTCAGGTGAAGCTCGTCGACTTCGGCATCGCCCATGCGGCCGACGATGACGGTTCGACCGCGGTCGGGACTTTTAAGGGCAAGGCCTCGTATTCGGCGCCGGAGCAGGCGCGGGGCGAGCCGGTCGACCGCCGCACGGATATCTTTGCGGTCGGGGTGATGCTGTGGGAGGCGCTCGCGCAGCGGCGGATGTGGCCGGGTCTCAGCGAGGTGGCGATCGTCCAGCGCCTGCGCGAGGCCGAGATCCCCGTCCTCCCGGAAGGGACATCGTGTGAGCCGGAGCTGCGGGCGCTGTGCGAGCGGGCGCTCGCGCCGAATCTCACCGATCGTCCGGCGACCGCGGCCGAGTTCGCCGAGGCCCTGACCCGGCACATCGCCGGTCCGCGACCGTCGCGACGCGAGCTCGGCTTGTTGGTATCACAGGCTTTCACCAGCGAGCGCGAGGCGCTGCGCCAGCTGATCGCGCTGCAGCTGCGGAGTGCTGCCGTGGTCGACGCCGACGAGGCGCCCGTGCTGGATCTCGCGCTGTTCACGGGATCGAGCAGCCACGTGGAGGCCGTGCATCACCCCGATGAGCCGACCCGTCCCGATGGGCTCCCCCGGGGCGCGAACCCGTCGGCGACCCGGGACGAGACAACGACCGACCCCGAAGCCCTGCCCCGGAGCACCAGCAGCGGGCTGATGCTCGGCCTGCTGGTTTGTGCGTTGCTCAGTGTGGCGGCTGTCGGACTGCTGTTGTCGTATACGGAGCCCGCGGAGCGACCGAACGTCGATCGCTCGGCCCCGCCGCCCGACTGCACGCGGGCCGACAAGCCCGAGGTCGAGCTGTCCGGTGAGATCGAGGGCGACGCGCGACTGACCTGCGACAAGCGTTATCGCCTCAGCTTCATGACCTTCGTGCGGCCCGGCGCCACCCTGACCATCGATGCCGGCACGACGATCGTCGGCGACCGTGACAGCCTCGGTGTGCTGGTCGTCCAGCCCGGGGCCCGGATCATCGCCGAGGGCACGCCCGATCGGCCGATCGTGTTCACCAGCGCCGCACCGCCGGATGAGCGTCGCGCCGGCGACTGGGGCGGTCTGCTGCTCCTCGGTCGCGCGCCGACCAACCTGCGCGATGCCCGGGGCCGACCGATGCTCGGCAAGGTCGAGGGGATCGCCAGAGGAGGCGAGTACGGCGGTGATGACCCGGAGGACAGCAGCGGCGTGCTCCGTCACGTTCGCGTCGAATACAGCGGCACGCTGCTCGGACCCAACAACGAGATCAATGGTGTGACCCTGGCAGGGGTCGGCCGCGGCACCGTCTTCGACCACGTGCAGGTCCGTCACACCGGCGACGACTGCTTCGAGTTCTTCGGCGGCACCGTCGACGCCCACCACCTGCTGTGCCAGGACCCGGGCGACGACGGCTTCGACTGGGACCTCGGCTACACCGGTCGCCTGCAGTTCCTGTTGATGCGCGGCGGCGGGCCGACAGAGGACAGCGCCCACGGGATCGAGGGCGACAACGATCCCGCCGGCAGCGACCACACGCCGGTGAGCGCGCCCCAGATCTATAATGTCACCCTGTGCGGCCGTGGTCGCCCGCTTGCACGCGAGCACATCGGTGTGGTCCTGCGTCACGGATCGCGGGCGATGCTCGGCAATCTGATCGTCGCCGGCTTCGACGCCGCGATCGACATCCGCGACCCCGGCACAGCGCTCACCCTGCACGGCGCACTGGGCTTCGCGCTGGTCTCCGGTGTCGCCCAGGCCGAGGCGCCAGGCGGGCTCCTGGCCGACGATGACGACGGGCTCGACGAGGTCGGCCAGTTCGCAGCCGCAGTGACGATGCGCGACCCGGGGATCCCCGGCTGCATGGTTCCCGCGAACACCACACTCGGACCCGGGGCGGCGATCACGACCGACGCCGTGCGTCCGCCGAGCGACGGCTTCTTCGCCGATGACGCGATGTACCTCGGGGCCGTACGTGACGCTGCCGACGCCTGGGCGATCGCGCCGTGGACCCGCTGGGATTAGCGCCGCGAGGCCGAGCGCGCTCGCCGCTCTCGACAGCACAGCCCGCGCCGGGCGGTTACGTCGTGTCGGGCGCTTCGTTCGGTTCGGCGACGAAGCGATAACCGACGCCGCGTACTGTCCGCACATAGTCGAGGTCAAAATTGAGAGAGTCCGTGTTACCCTCCGCGGGCATGACCTGGGAGTCACTTGCCCTGATCGCGGTTCTTGGCGTGGCGTTCGGCGGGATCGTGTGGGGGATGTTCTTCTCACGCGACAGCCGCATCCATCGTCAGCTCGCCGCGGCGCCGATCCAGACGGTAGCCGGGGCGCTCCAGGGAACGACAGTGCGATTGACCGGCCGGGCCGAACCACTCGAGGAGGTGCTCCTGGCTCCGCTCAGCGGCCGGCGCTGCGTCCATTACCGCATCCTCGTCGAGGAGCGACAATATCGGCCGCAAATGAGCGACCCGTGGATCGATGTACACCGCGAGGAGCGCTCGGTCGACTTCCTGCTGCGCGACGCGTCAGGCGTCGCCCGGGTGCGCATGAGCGCCGCGCGCGTCGCCCTCGTCGTCGACCGCAACAGCCGCTCCGGCCTCCTCGACAACCCCACACCCCAGGAGGCCGCCCTGCTCGAGCGACTTGGCGAGAATCCGATCGGCCCTGGTGCCATGAATCGCACGCTGCGCTACATCGAGGGTGCGATCGAGCTCGGCGAGGAGGTCACCGTGCTGGGCGTCGCGTCCCCCGGCGACGAGCACCACGGCCTTGTCGTGGAGGCTCCACCGGAGGGCCATGTGCTGGTCACGGATGAGCCGACGACCGTCCGACTCGGACCACGATGAGCGAGGATTGCGATTGTGGTCACGTTCGCATGGGCTGCGGATGCCCGCTCCGATCAAGGCGATGAGCACCCGCCGGATCGAGACGGGGTGCGCCTCTCGACGACGGAGGGCGAGGCGCCCTGGGGCCGTCAGAACTCCATCGACTCGATCGCCATCACCAGCCGCTGGACGTCGGCGCCGTAGAAGCCCGCCGTGTTGAGGCAGTTGACCTCGACGATTCGCCAGCCAGAATCCGTCAGCGCGGCGTCCACCACGAACCCGCGGGCCGGCTGCCAGACCGAGATGGCCTCGCGCACGAGGTCGCGCGCCGCCGGGTCCACGTCAGGCGAGGAGACCACGTTCCCGCAGTATCGGTAGGTCGAGCCCGTCACCACCACGCCGTCCACCACGAAGAACCGCGTCTCCCGGTAAATCTCGAAGGCCGGGCCGTGGGTGACCACCGTGTCCGGGCCGACGCGCTCGGAACAGGGGAACGGCGATGCGCAGCCCGCCACGATGGCGTCCCGCCATGCCACGGCTGCCCCGGCGTCCAGCACACGGCCGTCGAAGTACTTGTTGTCTCCCGCCGGACGCAGGAACACCCGTCCCGAAGCGGGGTTCAGGTCGGCGACGCGGCAGGTCACCGCGCCCGCGTTCAGCATGCGGGCGCCCCAGTTGGCGACCCATGCCCGGTGGTCGTGATCCTCGTTCATGAAGGTGCCGGGCAGCCAGCCCCGCTCGGCCGCGACGCGGGCAAGGTGGTACGTGCCGCACACGAACACCAGGCCCTGCGGCGACACGTCCGGCTCCAGCAGACCGGTCTCCCGGCTCACCGAGACCACGTCGTGCGGAATCCCGAAGCGCTCCAACGTCTCGAGCAGGACGGCCTCGCCCTGCTCGCGGTACATGCTGCGCTGCACGAGCCAGTGCATCGTCATCTCCGGTCCCGACCCGGCATTGGTAACACCGGGGGCGTTTTTGTCAACAAAACGGTGCCTACCGCCAAGCATTCGCCGCGCCCAGAATTGCGGACCCTCGGGGCCCGCACCGCAGGGCGCGAGGGGAAGCACGCACCTGACTGACTGGGCGTCACCACAAAATCACCGCCGTAGCCCGAGCGCCAGGCTCTCCGCCATTCGCCCCACGAAGGCTTGCTCATCCTCCGCGTCGATCTCCTCCGCCACCTCATTCATCAATGTATACACCGCACAAACCACGAAGCTCAGGTCGATCGGATCGACCTCCCCACTCGCGCCGAGCCGCTTCAGCATCCGCTCGACCAGCGGGTGCTTCCGCTGCAACAACACCCCCGCATTGAACACCGCGATGCCAGCCCCCGCCGCCTCGCCGATCGCCAGGCGATCGAGCCCCAGCGCGTCGAGCAAGCTCCCGTGCCGCGCCCGCGCCCACGCGAGCTCGGCCCGCACCGCCGCCAGCAGGCGTGCCTCCGGATCGAGCTTGATCGGCGCCACCACGTCGCTCGCCGGCGCCACCCCGGGCACCACGACCACCGCCGCCGCCGGCTCGGGCGTCGCCGCCACCCTCTTCGCCGGCTGCTCCATCACGACGGGCGTCGCCACCGGACGCGGCGCCGCCGGCCTGGCCACCCTCGCCTTGCGCAGCGCCGGCGATACGATCCCCGCCAGCGCCGCCTGCAATTGCTCGAGCGGCTTGCCGATCGACTTGAGCAGCGACGCCTCCTCGGCCGCCAGCGCAGCGTCCGCCTCGACCAGCCGCACCTGCACGCGCTCGCGCTCCTCTCCGGCAAATCGATCCGCCCGCAGCTGCTTCGCCAGCGCCTCGTAGAGCATGCAGATCTGCTTCGCCAAGCTGCAACGTTGCCGCGCATCGAGCTCCACCGCCTCGCCGATGACGAGCCCATCCCCCTGCACGGTCCCCGAGCACGGCAGCGCCGCCAGCAGCGCCACCCGCCCGACCTCCCGCCCCGCCCGCGTGAACACCAGCGCCTCCGCCTCCGCCGGCGCGCGGGCGATCCACAGCTGCGCCTGCAGCCCACCCGCGATCGTCGCCTTGCGCTCCACCCACGCCACCGAGCGCAGATCCGGGAGCTCGAGGCGCGGCGCCTCCACCAGCGCGCGCAGCGTCGCCAGCTCGGCCTCCCAGCGCTCGTCGATCCGCCGCACCTTCATCCCGGCCACGCAACGCTCCGCCGCCGCGTCCACCCGCAAGATCGGCCGCTCCAACTCGAGGTCGCGCCCGGGCGCCGCCGCCGACGGCCCGACCGCGTCCACCCGCCCCAGCGCCTCGATCGCCGCCAGCGAATGATACTCGCCGAAGACATCGAGCAGCAGCGGCACACTCCGCACCGCGCCCAGCCCCCTGTCCGTCGTGATGTTCCCTTTCGCCGCCTGCTCCATCCGCTCCCCGGCGTAACCGAGCAGCAGCGCACGCGCACGCGCTCGCCGCTCGCCCGTCGCCTGCCCGTAATCTGCGCACAATCTCCCGATCAGATCGGCCAACATTCTTCGGCACCGGCGAATATGCTGCCCATATCGCTTGCTGCGCCGATCGACCGTGCCTTGCGCGTCGAGCGGCAGATCGTCGTCCGCGATGATCGCCTCCATGGGCGCCGGGAAGTCCTCGTGCGTAAATACGCCGACCTGCTTCCCGCGCACACACAACGATAGCGACAGCCCCGCCGTCCGCACACACGAGAGCCCCACCTCCCCGCGGACCCCCTTCTGCCCGTCCACCGCCAGCGGCACCGCCGCCCACACCTGCGAGGGATCGAGCGCCACCCGCTCCACCGTGGGCAAGCCCACGAGCTTCTCTTCGCGGGCACGCATCCGCAACCGCTCAGCCCCGTCGACGACCCGCTCGTCCCCGAAGCGCTGGCGCAGCGCCGCCACCACGGCATCCGTCTCCCGCAGCACCGGCGGCGCCCCGAGCTCCATCGTCGGCGTCGTCGGCGGCACACACTCGATCCGCCGATGCTTGCGCAGCAGCGCCTCCACCTCATCGATGCTCAGCGCGCCCCCGGCCAGCGTGTGCAACAGCGGCAGCCCCGTCAGCCCCGGCACCTGCGTGGCCGCGAACCGATCGCCGTCCTCCTCCGCCAATCGCAGCAGCAGCGGCGCCGCCACCCAGCGCCAGCGCGCCAGTGCATCGCCATGCGCCGCCAGCAGCCCGGCCACCAGCGCCCACGCCTGCGCGCGCACCACCGCCATCACCGCGGCCACCACCGCCTCGTCCTCCACGTCCTGCCACTCCGGCGCGGGCGCCAGCCCCTTCGCCTCCACCGCGCCCATGATCGGCCAGATCCCGAGCTCGACCGAGCGTGTCAGCAGCGTGCGCCCCTCGAAGCGCAGATCGATCTGCGCCGCGCGTGGCAGGACCCCCGGGGGCACGCTCGCGTGGGCCATCACGATCACCCCATCGATCCCCTCGCCACGGATCCGGCGCGACCACAACGACGCGGGGAGCCCGGCCCCCGCCAGCTCGGCCTGCATGCGCGCCGCTACCTCGTCCATCGTCTCCGCCGGCTGCGACCAGAACTTGCGCGCCCGTCGTCGCCCCGCCATCGATGGCACCCAGAGGCTCCACGTCGCCTCCCCGCCCAACACGGCCGCGAGGATCTTCCGCTCGCCGCGGTCCAGCCGCGCCAGCTCCCGCCCCAGCGCCGGATCCGGCGCCATCGATCGCCGCAATTCCCGCAGCCCGCGCCCCGTCTGCCGCCGCGCCACCTCGTCCAGCGATCGCCACGACCGATCGAAGTCCGCGAACATCGGCATCTGCAACATCCCATCAAACACCGCGCCGCCCGCACGCAGCTGCTCCGGCGAGGGCAACACCGTCTGCACCGCCGCCGCGTCCGGCCGCAGCTGCGGCGCGACCTTCAGCGCCTCCCACAGCCCGCTCCGCGTGTCGCCGTCGAGCACCAGCAGCAACCACGACTTCACGAGCCCGCGCACCGCCGCCACCAGCGGCCCCCCGCGCGAGGCCTCCACCAGCGCCGCCAGCGGC
>Ga0116158_10001668_pt1 | contig 19931 bp, 10 predicted proteins | sample AD_UKC052_MetaG_FD_89883 | JGI IMG/M metagenome (GOLD analysis project Ga0116158, IMG submission 89883) | Active sludge microbial communities of municipal wastewater-treating anaerobic digesters from USA - AD_UKC052_MetaG | ecosystem: Engineered > Bioreactor > Anaerobic > Digestate | place: USA... | reverse complement strand
TCTCGCTCTTCTTGGTGGGGATCGTGGTGTTGCGCTCGATCAGCGGGGTCATGACGCCGCCGAGCGTCTCGATGCCGAGCGTCAGCGGGGTGACGTCCAGCAGCAGCACATCTTTGACCTCGCCCTTGAGGATGCCGCCTTGGATCGCGGCGCCGACCGCCACCACCTCGTCGGGATTCACGCCCTTGTGCGGCTCTTTGCCGAACAGCTCCTTGGCTTTCTCCTGAAGTTTGGGCATACGCGTCTGGCCGCCGACCAGCACCACTTCGTCCACGGTCGTGAGGCCGCCATCGCTCATGCACTTGCGGCAGGGTTGCGCCGTGCGCTCGATCAGACTGTCGGTGAGCTGTTCCAGCTTGGCGCGGGTCAGCGTGACCGTCAAATGCTTGGGGCCGTTGGCGTCGGCCGTGATGAAGGGCAGGTTGATGTCGGAGCTGGCCGCCGAGGAGAGTTCGCACTTGGCCTTCTCCGCCGCCTCTTTCAGGCGCTGCAGGGCCATCATGTCCTTGGAGAGGTCGATCCCGTTCTCCCTGCGGAACTCTTCGATCAGCCAGTTCATCACCGCCTGGTCGAGGTCGTCGCCGCCGAGATGGGTGTCGCCGTTGGTGGCCTTCACCTCGAACACGCCGTCGCCGATGTCGAGCACCGAGATATCGAAGGTGCCGCCGCCGAAATCGTAGACCGCGATCTTCTCGTCCTTTTTCTTGTCCAGACCATACGCCAGCGAGGCGGCCGTCGGCTCGTTGATGATGCGCAGCACCTCAAGCCCCGCGATGCGCCCCGCGTCTTTGGTCGCCTGGCGCTGACTGTCATTGAAGTATGCCGGCACCGTGATGACGGCCTGCGTGATCGGGGTTCCCAGATAGGCTTCGGCGTCGGCCTTCAGCTTCTGCAGGATCATCGCCGAGATTTCCGGCGGCGAATAGGTCTTGTCGCCGATCTTCACGTGGGCGTCACCGTTGGCGGCGCGCACGACATCGTACGGCACCATCGAGATCTCATGCGTCATCTCGTCATACCGCCGCCCCATGAAACGCTTGATCGAGTAAACCGTGTTCTTGGGATTCGTCACCGACTGCCGCTTGGCCGCCTGCCCCACCAAACGCTCACCGCTTTTGGTGAAAGCCACAATCGACGGCGTCGTGCGCAAACCCTCCGCATTCGGTATCACCACAGGCTCGCCGCCCTCCATAACCGACATGCAGGAGTTGGTCGTCCCTAAATCAATGCCTAAAACCTTTGCCATGTTCTCAGCTCCATTCCGTCCGCCTGGGTTCTCGTTCTTACGCTTGTAACGGACGCGGCTCCATAAAGCACGCAGCATGCCATCCATTTTTGACGCGTTCCGACAATTTTCCTTAAAATTCTTCACGCCAATGTGTTATAACTTTTTTACCCATTGAGTACCCGCTTCATTGTGACACGTCGACACGCGTGATGTCACACCCGCGTTGTCACACTGAGTCAGAACGAGCCGTTATGTCTCACCGTGCGCACCCGCTGCTGGCTCCGCGCCGTTGTTAAACCACTGTTTAAAAAATTTGTTTAAACTTGGCAATAGCACACACCCTGGCGCGTTTACCTAGCCGACAGCAAGACGCAGCGACGGCAGAACGGACGGCTTGACGTTCCCGTGCGAAGTGTCTACACTCACAGATGTGGAAATGAATGATTCACCCATGTGGTAGGAAGGGGGCACCATGAACACTCTGACACGCACCATCCTGACCGTTGCCACCGTTTTTTCGGTATTGGGCGTCGCCGCCCGCGAACGCAGCAGCCTGTTTGGCAGCCGCAGTTCAGCAACCGGCCCGTCGCGTACCCGTGAAAACGGCTTCGCCTCGCGGGGCTCGTCACAATCTGTCGTCGCCCGCCCCTCGTTCGGGCAACCCGCTGCTCCGGCCAGCCGTTCCGCCGCCGCGCCGGCGCCGCGTGTTCAGTCTGTGCCGTCACGCGTCAGCGCACCAACCCCCACCGTAACCCGAACGCCTTCCGCGCCGGCCGTAACCCGCCAGTCCGCTCCGCAACCCGTGCGCTCCACGACCCCGCGCCCAGCGGTCACATGGGAGCGTCCGGCCGCAGCGCCTGCGGCACCGACACGTCAGGCGTCCCCTTCGCCCGCCGCCGTCGCGCGCACGCCCGACACCGCCCGCACCGCCCCGGCCATCACGCGCCCGGCCACGCCGTCGGTCGCCACGCCGCGCGCCCCGGTCGCCCCGCCGCCCGCAACGGTCACGCGCACGCCCGGCACCGTCCGCACCGCCCCGGCCATCACACGCCCGGCCACGCCGTCGGTCGCCACGCCGCGCGCCCCAATCGCCCAGCCGCCCGCCGCCGTCACGCGCACGCCCGACACCGTCCGCACCGCCCCGGCCATCACGCGCCCGGCCACGCCGTCGGTCGCCATGCCGCGCGCCCCGGTCATCCAGCCGCCCGCCGCCGTCACGCGCACCGACTCCGCCACGCCGGTGCGGACGCGTCCGGAAATCCGCACTGAACGCACGCCCGCCGCCGGCACAGGCCGCGAGACTTCGCCCGTCGTCCGGCACGAAACGCCGACCCGGACCGCCACGCTCGAGCGTCCCGCAGCCACACGCGCCGCCGCGCCGCATATCGACCGTGATGCGATCAGCCGCTTGCCTACCGCCGCCGAACGCACGGCGGCCACCCGCCTTGCGCGTCCCGACGAACGTTCCCAGATCCGGGCCGCCACCCGCGGCACCGCATCCCTGAACCGCGGGGGCACCTCCAGCGCCCTGCGGCCGAGCGGCACCACCGACAGCCGGCTGGCATACGTGCCCGCCTCGCGGTCCGATGCCGACCGACTCATGACGCGCGGCACCTCGCTGCTGGGAACGCGGCGCAGCGCGCCGACGCGCACGAAACCCGGAACCTTCGCCCCTGTCTCCACGATCAGCCGCTACCGCGACGGACGCTACTCGGTCTACACGCCGCCCGTCAGGCATACTGCCGCGCGGCACATAGGCCCATACCGTCCCAGCTATCACCGGCCCGACCGTTACGACCACCACCGCCACAATGACCGCCGCCACCACTCCAGCTTTTACCTGGGCCTGTCGATCGGCTCCGGCTGGTACACGCCCGGCTGGTACGGCCCCGCCTGGTACGGCCCGGTCTACTATCCCGCCAGCGGTTTCAGCTTCTCCTGGAGCAACCGCCGCTACGGCCTCTCGATCTGGAACAGCGGTCCGGTCTACGCCACGCCGTACTACGATAGCTGGAACTGCGGCGGCTGGGGCTTCAGCAGCCTCTACTACGGCGGCTGGCACTCCGGCTGGTATGGCGGCGTCTCCTACATCTACAACCCGTGGCCGGTCTACCGCGCCACCTACTTCTACGACCCCGTGCCGGTCGTGACCCGGACCGAAACCGTCTACGTCACGCAGCCCGCCACGCAGACCACGGTGGTCTATGAGGAGCCGCAGACCTACGCCTCTGCGCCGGCCGCGCCGCTGAGCGCGTACCCGACTGCCTCCACCACCGCGCCGCTGCTGCCGCAACCCGTCGCCGCCCCTGCCATCCAGCCGGAAGACACGATGTGGGATGCGGCGCCGGCCGTGGCCCGCATCGACACCGAAACCATCGGCTGCTTCTGTTCGTGCCACTGCAACGGCCAGCGCCCCTGCATCTGCGCCTACCCGTGCGGTGCTGAATATGCGATCGTCCGTGAGGAATTTGACCTGGGCCTGAGCTTCGCTTCCTATGCCGACACGCTGGATCCCGAAACGATCTGGGGTTCCTATGCAGGGTTTGACCGCTGGGCCACGCTGGACGATGGCACCCTGTACGCCGACTCTGCCGCAGCCGCCTATTAAAGCACGAACGACCCATCTTCATGAACATCCTGCGCCACCTTCTCCTGTTCCCGGCTCTCTTGGTTTTCGGTTGTGAAACAGTTGACCGTGCGCGCCGCGCACAGGCCGGCGAAGAACGCTTGCCCGGCGAAACCAGCGTCACCGCCGCGCAGGCCGGCCTAGCCGCAGAGCGTTCCTTCACCCTGCCCGAGCTTGAGCGTGTCGCTCTGGAGCACCACCCCGCCCTGCTCAGCGCGCGCGAAGCCGTCGAAGCCGCCCGCCTGCAGCTCCGCATGACGCATGCAGGCCGCCTGCCCCAGCTCAACGCCAGCGCCGCCTACACCCGCAACACACAAAACGCCTGGGGCCGTTCCAACGCTTCCGAGGCGCGCGGCTCCTGGAGCGCCGGCATCGGCCTCGACCTGCTGCTCTGTGATTTCGGCCGGCTCGACGCCGCCGAACGGCAGAACAGGGAAGCGCTCGTCGCCGCAGAGCAGAGCCTGCGCGACACCGAACTCGAAGCGGTTCATGCGGTACGCGCCGCCTTTTTCGAACGCCATCGCAGCGTCCATCTGATGCGTGTCGCCGTCGAAAGCGAGCGTCAATACGCCCAACACCTTGAAGAGGCCCGCATCATGACGGAGGTCGGGACCCGCCGCCAGTATGACGTGACCAAGGCGGAAGTCGACTGGGGCAACGCGCGGCTCGAGGTCGTCACGGCCAGCAACAACCTCGTCGTCGCCCACGCCCAGCTCAACCGGGCGCTGGGACTCGCCGAAAACCCGGATTACCGCATCGGGCCAGGCGAGCTGCCCGCCGCGCGGAGGCATCCGGACGCGCTGCTGGCCGACGCCCGCTTCAACGCGCCGTCGCTGGCCGTGTTGCGCGCCCGCGAGCGCGCGGCCTCGGCGTATGTGGATCAGACGATCGCCGAACTCTACCCTGAATTCTCGATCGGCGCGGATGTCGACCTCTCGGGACGCGGTTTCCCGTTGGCCTGGAACCTCTCCGGCGTTTTGCGCGCCGCGCAGAATCTCTTCGACGGACACCGCAAGACCGCGCGCATCGACGAGGCCGTGACGCAGCTCCGACGCGCGCGCGCGGCGGTCGCCGAGGCCGAGCAGGCCCTTTACCTCAATCTGGTCACCGCTGTGGCCGAGCGCGAAAGCGCGCGCAAACGCGCCGACATCGCACGCCTGATCCAGAAGCAGGCTGAAGACAACCTCGCCATCGTCAACGAACAGTACCGTGTCGGCATCTCTTCGTCGATCGAACGTACCGACGCGCAAGTCGCCCTCACCCAAGCACAGGCCAACGCCATCCGCGCCGCGTACGATGAGCAAGCCGCCATCGCGCGCATCGCCCGCTTGGCCGGCGAACCAGTCACGCGATGAACACTGTGCCCTACTCCGATCTCGTTTCATATTATGTCGAGCGTCCTGACCGGCGCGCCGTCGACCTGCGCGAGGCGGGGGTGCCGGAATGCGTGGTGCTCGGCCAAGCCCTGTACCGCCATGCCTATCCGCCCCTTCAGGAACACTGTCATTTCGGCGTGGTTGAGCTGGCCTATGTCGAGAGCGGGCTTCAGCCGTACAACCTGCGAGATCTGGATTTCACCCTTTTCGGCGGCGAAGGGACTATCATTCCCCCAGACACCCGCCACGGTTCTTCAGGTCAGCCCTCCTATCCGTGCAAAAAAGCCTGGATCCAGTTGCTGCTGCCGGAGGACCGGCGTTTTGTCTCTTGGCTGGGCCTGTCGAGCGACGAGGCGCAGCCGGTCCTTGAGATGCTGCGCTGCCCCGCGAATCGCTACTCGAAATGGCCGTCCGATTTCCCGCAGCGCATCAATCGGCTCTTTGCGGTCGCCGACCGCCCGCCGTCGCCCATCCGCACCGCGATGTTGCGGACCGGTCTGCAGCACATTCTGTTTGAACTGCTCGACCGCAACGTGCCTGAGACCGCGCCCGCCTACCAACTGCGCGTACGCAAAGTGATCATGTGGCTTGAGATACACGCCAACGACTCGCCGCCTGTTGAACGCCTCGCCCGCGAAGCCGGCCTGTCGCTCTCAAGCTTCAAACGGATCTTTCACTCTGTCACCGGCATGACGCCCCACGCCTATATTCTTCGCAAGAAAATCGACCGGGCCATGAACCTGCTGCTGGAAGGCGGCAAAAGTGTCACCGACGTCGCACAGGAATGCGGCTTCGGCTCCTCACAATATTTCGCAACCGCCTTCAAACGCATGACCGGCGTATCCCCCAACGACGTCCTCCGCAAACGCGGCATCACCGTCCCCGCTGACACAGACGGCCAGTGACACCCCGCAGGCGGCGCATCTGGTTTCTGGTTCCTGGTTCCGGGTTTCTGGTTCCTGGTCGCGGTGCGAACTCAAAAAGACGCGTCTCGCCGGGGGCCATGTCGAGCGTGAAGACCGGGCCATCCGCGATTTTCTTCCCCGTGAAGAAGTCCGTTACCGGACCTGCGACTCCCGTATCGAACGTCACCCTGCCGCCCTGTTCATCCGCCATCGCCGAAAGCCATCCTTCCGCCGCCCAGACCGCCGCGCGGCCGTCCTTCACGTAGCGGTGGACGCCCGCGAGATCCTCGAGCGCGCGAACCAGTTCCGGCGGACAGGCCGGGGTACCGAGGAAGACCTCGTTCCCGCCGAACGTATTCTTCCGCACGGCGATCGCGGGCGTGCCGTCCTCGAACCGCGCCCACGTCTCCGCGTCGGAGGCCTCCACGCCGAAAAGGTCGACAAACGGCCGCGTCTCATTCGTCGCGAGAGATTCGGGAAGTCCGCGCCGCCGCCCTTCCTCGGTCGTCGCTGCGTTGCCTGTCGTGGGCGCAAGCGCCTTGCCTTTGAAACCCGTGAGTTTTTCGATGCCGTCCAAGTCCTTGCCGCCGGGCGAGAGATAATAACCCGGCGCCCAGCACCAGACGCGCGTGACGCCCGGCTTAGCGGCGCGCTGCGCCTGAATCGCCGCGATCTTCTCTGGCGTCATGTACCACGCGCTCTGAAAAATCTGGAGCTTCGCATCCAGAGGCTTTTCCAGAACATCGGCAAGAAGGTACTGCCCGTACGGCGCGCCGGCACGCCCGTACGCCGCGCGCGGCATTCTCACGAACCTCGATGCGGCGCGCCCGAGCGAAAGGTACATCATGGACGTCTCGTCCACGATCGCCGCCACCTCCGGCGTGAAGGGCCGTCCTCGTCCAAGCATCGCGCGGTCGAAAGGCTCAAGCCGCGTCATCAGCTCCCAGAGCCGTGTGTCCATGTACCAGCCGCACGCAGGCAGGTCCATCCACCAGCAGCCGAAGCCGCGGATGATCGCCTGCGCGGTGTTGCGCAGAAGCACCTGCCGCGTCTGAGCGAGGTCCATGCTCACGCCCTCCTGCTTGCGCGCGGCCTTGTCCGGATCGAGAAACGTGCGCGAGTCGTCCTCGAAGAGCCACAGCACGCCGTGCCGCATCACCGTCTCGGCGGCGTTCATCGCGGGCGCCGTCTGCCCCCAGGCTCGATCCTGATAGGAGATGGGCGAGCAGAGAATGTCGAGGTCATTCGCGGCCTTGTCGAGAAGGTGCTTCACGCCGTAATGGCCCGCCGTACCCGCGCCGCGCGCATGTCCCGCGAACTCCCATTGGTAGCCGTAGAAGATGACGACGAGCTTCTTTCCGCCGGACGCCCTCCGGCAGGTGGCTGCGACCTCCGCGATGAAGTCCGCCATCTCCTCCTGCAGGTAGAGGCGGAAGTCGACGAGCACGCGATCCTTCACCGGATCGGCGAGCGTCGGGGAACTGAAGATGTCCAGCTTGCGCTCGGCGAGCGTCGGCACGTTGGCCTCGGGACGACCATGCCGGCGGCGCCATGCCTTGAATGCCGCCTTCGTGGAGGGATCGTAACCGAAATACGGCTTTGTCCACGTGTCCCAGTAAAAGAACTCGCTCGAATTCTGCGCCGCCGGATGGATGCCGGCGAAACGGTCCGGATATTTTTCGCAGAGATGGCGCGTCATCGCGTCGAGGAACCGGCACGCCTTCTCGCGATAGTGGCGGGAGGCTATGGACGGCGCTGGGCCTTTTGTCCCGTCGGCGTAGGTGATCACGTCATCCGGATATTTCTTCGCCCACCATCCTGATGTCTCCAGCTTGATGCGGGGAATGAGCAGCGCCTTCGGGTTGGCGGCCAGAACCTCATCGCACATCTCGTCCAACTCGGCCCAGTCGTAGGCGTCATCATCCTTCCAGATCGTCTTCGGTACCATGAACGAGACGAAGTCGACGCCCGCGTCCGCCGCCATCTGTCACCCCCGCGCGGCCGCGCATGTCGTTGTCGTAGACGGTCCACGCCTTCGCGAACGCTTCTTGCGAGGCGAACGACGCCGGATCAAGGTAGTCCGCGCCGGTCACCGTGTCGGCCACGCGCACGTTACGGAGCAGCACTTCGATGTCCCTGCCGGACGGTATCCGGAAATGGATTGTCCCCGGATCGGCGGACTTTGGCGTGAAGGCGAGCTCGAACTTCTGCCACGCCGTCCCCGCGACAACCGGCCGGTGTCCGCGCCAGCCCCAGCATTTAACACAAAGGCGCTAATCGTCCCTGCCCAAGCGCCACACGCGGGTCTCGCCCGCGCGCATGTACTCGGTGAAAGATGTCACACCCTTCTTGGCGCCGTCCGCACCAAACACTTCGACGGCGTTCATAAGCTCAGGCAGGCGCACGGTCTTGAGTCCGTCCGTCGCCGCGTGTACCATCACGAAGCCCCGCCCGGTGCCAAGCGTGTCATCCGAGTCGAGCCAGACGTGCACGCCGCACCGGCGGCAGAATGCGCGGAACGCGCGCTCGTCGGGCGGCGCAAGCATGTACACGCTCCGTCCGGCTTCGAGATTCTTTTCCGCGCAGACGTTCACGCCGCGATAGGTTCCGAACGCCTGCGCGTCCGGGTCATCCGGCACGAACACGCGCGGCAGCAGCAGATCCGGCAACGCGCCGCCGTCCGCGAGGTTCACGGGCGCCGGGCCCCTTTCCTTGAAGACGTGCTCTGAAAACGCGATGCCCGTCAAGTCGGCCATCTCCGCGACCCCCTCGTTCTCCCCGTTGTAGTAGCCCGCCGCGCCCAAGAAGAGCGCGGTCGCGCCCTTGCGCCGACAGACGCTCTTGATCGCCGCGCGTTGCCCGGCCGTCACCGCGTGCGCGTTGAGGAAGACATAGAGCCTGTACGACGGCAATGCAGGATTCTCGATGTCCGCCATGTGGTACTGGTCCCAGGCCACACCCGTGCGCGGCAGCACCCACCGCTCAAAGCGTTGCCGCACGAGCACATTCAACGCATCGTTCGGAATGTGAAACGCAGGATCGGCGAACACCGCCACATCGGCGAACGAGGCACCGCCTTCATTCAGCGTCTCAACGCACACCTCGCGACCCCGCGCGATCGTCTCCATCATCGCGGAGGAATGGAAGAGCCCATTCCCCTCCAGGCAGAACCACCACGTCTCATGCCCGTGCGACCAGCTCCACCCGAACGCGCGCTTGATCGCGTTCACGCTTTCGAACTCGTCCCGGTGCCGCCAGTCGGACGGCTTGTGGTAGAGATGCGTGCGGAGGTCGCTCTCGTCCCAATAGACCTTACCGTTCAGGCGGAACGACGCCTGGCAGTTCACCGTGAACCGTCCCGGCTCCCCTGCGAACCGCCCGTGATACGTGGTGGGCGAACAGAAGTAATCGACATCCGGCGAGGTCAGCAGCTCGTGGAAACCGGCGTGTTCTGGAATGCCGTAGCCGAAGAAGACGCCCGTGAGCTTGCTGTCCCCGGCTCGTTCCTTGACGATCCGCGCGGCCTTTTTGACGATGCCGGCGACGACATGTCCGCGCGTCGCGCACCACTCCGCCCGCGGCTTCATCGCCACCGAGGACGGCGCGATGTCGCCGGGGCGGTCGTTCTGCCACGCGGGCATCGGCTCCGGCCGGGTGATCCACTCGCTGCCCACGAGCGCACCGATCTGGTATCCCATGATCCGTCCCGCGTAAGGCGATGCCTCGAAGTGGTCGATCACGTCCGCCAACATCTGCGGCCACAGCGCCGCCCACGCCGCGGAATCCGGCTTCACGTGCTGCGGCCGCATCTCCTCCGGATGCGCCTTGGCCCACCAGTCCGGCGGATCGAGCTTGACGCGCGGGAAATAAAACCCTTCCGGCGCGGCAGCGAGTGCCGCCTCAATCTTCGCGTCCAGCTTGGCAAAATCATACTTCCCCTCGCCGAGCCACCAGTCGTTCAATTTTCCGTACGACCAGAAGATATCGCTGTAGAACCGCACCCCCGCCGCGGCGAAGTCGCGTACGCTCTGCGCCGTCTCATCCGGTTTCACGTATGGCGACGGCATCATCGCCATCCCCGACACCGGAACGTTGTTCACCGTCACGCGCGGCTGTCCCGCGACGGTCTCGCGTTTGAAGACGCGGTTCGGGCGCCCCGGAAGCGGCGGCGGGAGTGCCGTCTCGTAACGCATCGTGAGCGGCAGCTTCACCGCGAAATCCTGCGGCTTTCTGTCGATCGCTCGGCGCGCCTTCGGATCAAGCAGCGGGCGCTCGCGCTCGACGAGCGCCGCGACCGCCTCCGGCGTCAGTGCCTGCGGCTCGAGCAGCACGCGTTCGATCAACCCTGGGAAACGATGGAACGGCATGCCGAGCCACGTCTGTCCCACACCGACCTGCACCGGCAAACCGCACGCCGGCGGGCGCGACGGCCCCATCGGCGCGGCGAACCACTTCCGGCCGTCCAGATAGAGTGCGAGCAGGCCGTCCGCCCCGGACACTGCCGCCACATGGCACCACTTTCCGCGCGGCACCGCCGGCAAATCCTTCGCGAGAACGCGCCTGGCATCGTTCCCCATCCAATCGGTGCCCGCCCGGCGCAGTCCCAGCGTGTTGCCCAACGGCGACGTATACAACATCTCCGGTCGCCCGTCGGTCAGCTTCAGATGAAACTGCACACGCCGGAACCCGGTTGATTCCCCCCGATAGAGCAACGTGTAGTCGTCCGGATAGCCGGGCGGATCATCGATCTTCAGCCAGCAGCCGACGGTGAAGACACCGTTCGAGCCGAAGCCGTCCGGCGCTTCGGCCGCGCCGCATCCCAGTGTTGCCGCAACGACGGCGCAAATCAACACTCCAAGAGAAGTTCGCATGGTTGTCATCGTGCTGTCAGTAAAGGCGGATCAGTGTGCCCGCAGAAGTGATGTCGAGCCAAAGTCCGTCCTCTGCGACGTGGAGCTTCACCTGCGAACCGCCTGTCCCCCCCGTCACGGAAAGCGTAAAGACTGTTTCCGCATTCACGAGAGAACCGTAAACGAGCTTGTATGAGCCCGCCTTCGGGATGGACGCGAAATCGACCGTCACCGCCACCGCGTCTTGCAACGCGAGCGAAAGGTCCACGGCACCGATCGGGTTCATCACCGGCGCCCCGAGCGCAGGGTCGAAACTGAACGCGAGGCTGCCGCCCGTCAAAAGCACCTTGCCCGTGAAGGTCTCGGCGAGCTGCGGCAGATCATCCCACTCGGCTGCAGCCACGTCGCCCGCGCCGGACACCGTCGCCCCCGTGAAGTGACCGTATCCGTCCGGCGCGATACCCAGCCACTTGAAGAGCAGGTAATCCTCGGCCGTCTTCACCTGTTCAGTGGTGAGTTCGGTCGAATACATCAGGATTTCGCCCAGCATTTCCGCGTATCCCGAAACCTTCTCCGAATTGATGTAATTACCGAGATTGCCGAGCTTCACCGCATTGGTCGCCACGAGCGACAACACCTCGGGCGCGCCGGTGTAGCCGGTTGTCGTTCCGTCAACCGCCTTGCTGTTGAGCCGTGTCGCGCCCTTGGTCACGGCGCTGCCCGCGCCGCTCCAAATCGGCGAAGTGTGGGACACCTTGCCACGAGTGCCGAAATCACCGCCCGATGTTACGCTGTTGCGGAGCGGGTCGCCGCCGCCACGGAAGGAGTCCGTCGCGAACACGACCGTCCGGACGTCGAGTTGCTTGTCGGAACTGCCGGACAGGTACGTGGCATCAGCGAGGCCGTTCTCCGTCCACGCCTTGAAGCGTAGCGTGTTGCCGTCACTTTCGGAAGGCACATGCCCTTGCGGATGGTCGAAATCGATCCACGTGCGCGTCCTACCGAACCCGCGCGCCTGCGTTTGCGCGAACGGGCGCCTCGAACCCACGCCGTAGAAGAAGAGGTCGCCGACAGACATGGTGCTTTCCGTTTTGCCCTGCGGCCAGAATCCGTAGACGGTCGAAGCGCCGTCTTCGGTGCTCGTGTGGAGCGCATCCGCGGCGTCGGGGTCGAACCAGCCGACACGACCCTCGGCGGGAATCTCCGGCGCGTACTTCGGGGTCACCGCGAGGGTGCCGCCCGCGTTCACCGTGATGGTCCCAGAATAGGTGCCGGAAAGCTGGATGTGGCCCTCGATCTCCACGTTGCCCGTGCCGCCGTAGAGGAACGCCTTGGCCGGTTGCGCGGTGCGCGCCGCAACACCCTGGTACTGCCCTGTGAGCCCCCACTTCTTCGCGAGGTACGTCTCCACGCTCACACGCTCTGCGTCGGCAAGAACCTCGTTGAAGACAAGGATCTCGCCGTAGTTCTGTCCGCCGCACGTATTGTAGTCGGCGGCCCAGCCAAAGGCGTTGACGTTGTGTCCCGTGATGTCGAGCGAGATGATCTGCCAGCCGCCGGAAAGTCCCGTCGACGTGGGGTTCACCTTCACGCCGTCCACCCAGGCGTCGATCGCGATCGGCGCGATGGGATCGTCCTTCGTGAACGCGGAACGCGCCAGCGCGCCGTCGGACAGGCCCACGAGCGCCTTGCCGCCGCCGTTCTGCGACCCGAACACCATCGTCACGAACTTCGTGCCGGCGAGCGCCGGATTGGAGGGCTGCGTCAGACTGGTTACGTCGAGCGAGCCCGCGCTGGTCTGGATACGGCGGGAAGAACCCACGGGCCCGCAGGAGAAGGTGGCGAGGCCGTTCAGACTGTTCTGTACGCGGTACGGGAAGACTTGCGGCAGATCCTCGAAATCGGTACCGCTTCCAAAAAGGCTCTGGTAATGGCGTATGTGGCGAAGGAAATACGTCGTCTGGAGCGAACGCGTATCCGCGAACGCCTCCACGAGGTCGTTGCCGTTGTATGTCGTGGTCAGGGTCACCCCGCCGGCAGCTTTCGCGCGGATGTAATCCGGAATCGCCGTGCCGAGTTTGCGGAATGTCGAGTCGTCCGAGGGGTCGATCCAGAACAGCGCCCGGTTGCAGACGTTTTCAGCGAGTTTCAGCAGGCCCGCCCCGCCCACGAACTGCGGCGTGCTGACGGTGTCCACGCGGGCAGAAACGGTCGCGCCTTCCCCGGCGGCGACCTTGACCGTACCGAACTTGGCGGGTTCGGTGAAGGTCATGCCGTTCGTCAAGGTCACATGCTCCGTCACATCCGCGATGTCGATTCCTTGGAAATCATAGCTGCCGTCCGCGTCCGGGAACACGTACCACGTACCTCCCGAGGCGGGGACTTCGACCGGCGTCTGGCCCGCAGGCAGTTGGAACGTCACGCCGGGGCCTTTGAAGAGCTTCGTTCCGGCGCTCACGGCGGTTACGACGCCCGTCGCCGTCGAGCCCGAGGTCCGGCCGAACCTGAGTGTGCCGCCGAGTTCCGCGAAGGTGTGGGTGAGGTCGCCCGGCAGGTTGACCGCGCTGGTCATGCCGCTTCCCGAAACCCGGGCTGAAAAGGTGCAGCCGACTGTGGATTCGAGGGTCAGCGTGCCGCCGACCGAAATCGGATGGGTCGACACGGCGTACTCGCCGAGCGCACTCCAGGGCCGCGTTTCGTGATCCTTGTCCGTTTGCAGCAGATCGCTCAAATCGGGGTCGATCTCGTATCCGGCCAGACGGCAGTCGCACCCCGCGCCGATGTCAAGCGTCTTGCCGGCGGGGATGTAAGCGTCGTCGAAGATATAGACGATCGGATTCGTAAACGCGGTGCCGTAGACGCTCATGAAGTCCGGTCCGGCGATCGCGACGGTGTGGCCCGCGATAATGACAGGTGCCGCGACTCCGTTTTGCGGATAGCCCTTGATCGTGCAGCTTTTCAGGTTCACCTTGCCGGTGTACGGCGCGCCGGCGGCTGTCACGAACGAAATGTCCGGAACGTCGTAGAAGGGATATCGGTTGGCGGTTGTGCAGCCGAGCGTCGTCGACGTCGCATTCGAGATGACAAGCGCACCCGTCGAGCCGAGAATGACGCTACGCTGGAAAAGCGGCGCAAATTTGTACACATCCGTCGCGTCTACCACCACCGTGCCGTTGGTGATGAGATAGTTGCGCCAGATCGCCCAAGAGGTGGGATTGTTCGCGGCAGGCGTATAGGTGCCGTGGATCGTGCCTGAGCCCAGAAAGCGCATCGTGTGTGCGTTGAGATTCAGGTTATTGTCGCCCGCGCCCTGGCAGCCCACATCCACGACCGCGCCGTCGGCCCAATCGAAGACTTCGGCCCGCACGGCCGTTGACAGACAAGAAACGCCTGCGGCCGCCACTGCGGCCAGCCATCCTAGTGCCGTCTTTTTCATGACCTGTCCCTCCATAATTAACAGTTGAAACATTCAACCGAACCTGATCCGCGGCACCAGCCGCATCAGCCAAATGGTGGCCAGCGCCGCAACCGCGCCGAGCGCGCCCGCATACCCCCACTTGCCGTACAGCGCGTAACCGATCGCGAAGAGCAGTCCCCAGACCGCCGCGCACCCCAGCATCATGCAGAGGATGCCCAACGGCAGGCCGGAACGCCCGTCGCCCGCGCCGACCGTCTCGCCCCGCGACGCGGCCCACCGCTCGACGTTGCGCCAGCCCGGACCGCCCGCTCGGATCTTGCGGCAGAACGTCGCCAGCACAGCCATCTCCTCCGGCGGCGTCAGATAGGTCACCGCCAGCCACCCGACCGTCGTGACCGCAATCCCGATCACCAGCTTCCAGCCGCTGAAAGCCATGACGCTCAGCAACCCGGCCTCACGCATCGCGCCTTCCAGCCCCAACGGTTCAGCGACGGTTTTGAACACCACGGCGACCAGAAACGAAATGACCATCGCCGCGATCTCGCTCCAGGCGTTGACGCGCCACCAGAACCAGCGCAGGATGTAGATGAGCCCTGTGCCGGCGCCAACCTGCAACAGCACGTCGAACGCGCCTTTCGCCCCTTGCAGCAGCAGTGCCGCCCCGCTGCCCGCCACCAGCAGCAGCACCGTCGCGATGCGCGCCATGCGCACCTGCTGGCGCGGCGTGGCGTCCGGCTTGATGAACCGCAGATAGAAATCGTTGACCACATACGACGCGCCCCAGTTCAGATGCGTCGCCACCGTCGACATGTGCGCCGCGATCAGCGAGGCCACGACCAAGCCCAGTAACCCGGCCGGCAGGCGCGCGATCATTCCCGGATACGCAATGTCGTCACGCAAAAACGCATCCTCGACCTCAGGAAAAGCCTTCGCGAGTGCGCCATGCCCGCGCGCGGCCGCCGTATGATACCGCACCTCCATGCGCGCTTCCGGCGAAACCGCAACCCCGCCGCTGCGGCAGGTCTGCACCAGCGCCGCATTCTCGGACAGCCACGCTTGGGATCGCACCATCTGCTGTGGCGTCTCCTTGGGCAGCGCCACCAGCGAGACGAGCGCCACCAGCAGCCACGGCCACGTGCGCACGGCATAGTGCATGAAATTGAAGAGCAGCGTCGCGCCGATGGCGTGCTTCTCGTTCTTGGCCGCCAGCATGCGCTGCGCGATGTAGCCTCCACCGCCCGGCTCCGCGCCCGGATACCAGACGTTCCACCACTGCACCGCCAGCGGCAGCACCAGCACCGTCACAAGCAGCGCCGTGTCGCCGCCCTCGACACTCGGGAAGAAGCTCAGCTTGTCCGCAGGGAGCCGATCCCATAACCCCGCCAGCGTCGTCACGCCCGTACCGCCGACGTCCGCCCTGATCAGATACACCGACGCCGCGATCGAGCCTCCCATCGCGATCGCGTACTGGAAAAAATCCGCCCAGATCGAACCGGTCAGACCACCCAAGGTCGCATAGATGCCGACCCCCACCGACGCCCACAACAGCGTCTCGACCGCAGACAAACCGAAGATCACCTGTCCGATCTTGATCGCCGCAAGCGAGCCGATCGCCAGCGACATCACGTTGAAGAAGACACCGAGGTACAGCGCGCGAAATCCGCGCAGCGCCGCCGCCGCGCGGCCGCTGTAACGCAGTTCGTAGAACCCCAAGTCCGTGTCCAGCTCCGAGCGCCGCCACAGCTTGGCGTACACGAAGACCGTCAGCATGCCGGTCAGCAGAAACGCCCACCAGACCCAGTTGCCCGCCACCCCGTCGTTGCGCACAATGTCAGTGATCAGGTTCGGCGTGCCGCACGAGAAGGTGCAGGCCACCATCGAGATGCCCAGCAGCCACCACGGCATCGAGCGTCCCGACAGGAAGTAGTCCGAAGCGCTGCGGCTCGACCGGTGCGCCGCAGCCGCCCCCACCCCCACCACCGCCACCAGAAACCCGACAATGATGCTGAAATCCAACAGTGTCAGCTTAAACATGCCTCATCCCTTTTTCCCGACAAGCGACAGGCGACCTGCGACAGGCGGGTAATATTCGCGCGCCTCTTCACTCACTTCACAGTACAAGGTCCCCCGCTCGCGACACTGTCGTAACAGGCGTTCATGGCCGCGATGGTCGGCCGGTGCCAGCGCAGATTGATCAGCGGCTCTTTGCCTTCGCGGATGCAGCCCGCGAACTCGTCGATCATGCCGACCCACTCGTCAAAGTAGGTGTACTGCACGGTGTAGCGGTCGCTGGGCGCACCGTTATGATACACGTTCGGCCCGAAACAGTCGCTCACCAGCGTGCCCTTCTCGCCCACCACCGTGACGTTCACCTCCATGCGCTTGGGAAACACCTCCCATCCCGGGCCCGGAACCTTGAGCCGCTCCTCCATACGCGACCACGAGGGATCGAAGAGAAACGCAGTGCCGTCCTTCAGCTTGCCGTTGACCAGCAGCATGTCTTCGACCTGCAGCTCGGGCCGCAGGTTGGGCGCGACAGACGAATAGACAAAATCGAAATCAGCCCCGGTCAAATGCCGGATCAGATCGAAGATGTGCGGATGGTCGCACAACGCCCCGCCGCGGCACCGCGCATCCCCCGCTTTCAGCGGCACGCGCCGGCCGTAGCTCGCCTCGGGCACGCCCTGCCAAGGAAAAGCCCAGACCGGCGACAGCGTGATGTTGGTGGCCTGCACCGAAACGATCTTGCCGACCGCGCCCTCCGCGATCAGTTTCTTCAGCCGGTGCACCACCGGATTGTAGTGCATCTCCAGCTCGATCTGACACACGATCCCGGCCTTGTCCACCGCCGCGATCATCGCGTCATACTCGGCCATATCGAACGATGGGATTTTCATCGAGAGCACATGCACACCGCGCCGCGCACACTCCTGCACCTGCGCCATATGTTTGTCATTGGCCGAAGCCAGCACCACCGCCTCGATGTCAGGATGCCGTTCGAACATCTCGTCCTCGCTCAAATAGCATGGCACACCCGTTTGATAAAGCTCATACGTTTCTTTGGCCCGCTGGTCTTCCGCGCACGACGCCACCCAATCCAGCTTGGCGTTCTCAAGCAACGTCTGGTAATACTTGCGCGTGTGGCCGTGCGTCAATGACATCATCGCGATCTTGACCGGTTTCATACGTGGATATCCTCCGGAAAAACGGCCGGGACGCAGGTCTCGGCACAAGCCAGCGTTTGAGCCACCTTCTCTTTCACGCCGCAAGCAGCTTTCTTCCACTCGGCGGCAAGCGCCGGGGTTTTCAGCACGGCGAACGCCGCGCGGACGGTCCAGATTTCCGCATCGCTGAAACCGAACAGCTCCGCATCAGTGTCTGTGTAGGTCTTGGTCCCTTCCGCCGTGACCGCATAGATCGAGGCCTGCGGCACCTGCGTGTCCACCACCCGATCGCACGCGACCCCGCGGCGCGCGATGATCTCATGCCGGTCGATCTCGGCCGCGCCTTCCGGCAGCGCGGCCGAGCACTCGACGCTCGCGCTCATCCCGTTCGCAAAGGTCACGATCACGTTCGCCACCTTGTCACCCGCGACCGACGCGAAGGTCTTGCGGATCGGTGAACCCGCCATCCACTCGCACAAGTCGAATTCGCGATAAACCAAATGCTCCAGTCGCGCGCCACTTCGCATCACGGCGAAACGCAAGGTCGAAACATGCTCCAGCGTCCGGCTGTCGATGATCTTCTTAAGCTCCGCAAACCGCCGTTCCACGCGCCACGGCAACAGCGGCACCGCGCTGCCAGCCGTTTCCAGCCGCACCCCGGCAACCTGCTCCGCGTCAGCGACCAGCCGGCCGTCAACCGCCACCCCATACTTGTCACACAGACGCCGCAGCGCCGCGTTCATCCCCTCGACATCCATTTCTATACCCCTTCGTGCCCTTTGTGCCTTTGTGTGAGGCACCATCCCGGGCGCTGCCTTTTTTACACTCGTATTTGCAACCACTGCGTGGTTGCCCTCAAAGAGATTTGATCCGCGGCTTGTACGTCGCCACATACGCGGCGTTCTTGCTGTCGCCCCCCGGCGTGTTCGCGCTGTTCCACACCGGCGGCACGATGCCGGCCGCCACGCATTGACGCACGGTCTCGATCTCGAGCCAATGCGCGATGGTGAAATCCACGATGTTCGAAACCGGCGCGATGGGCGTCTCCAGCCCCGGCACCGTCACGATCGCGTCGCCGACCGGGTTGTAGTCGTCGATGCAGACATCCGCCAGATCGAAGATGTTCTTGCCCGACGGGTGCCGGATGAAGTGATCCGCCGGCATCTCCTGCTGCCACAGCGAGCTGGCCACCGCGATGATCTTGACCCCGCGCACTTTCGCCTCCAGCGCCGCGTCGATCGTGGCGGCGTTGATGCCGATATTGTGGAAGATGATCAGCAGATCGTCTTTCTGCAAGTCGTAGTATTTCATCACCGACCGTCCGAAGTTGACGCAGCGCTCCAGCTCCAGATATTTCAGCGCCTGGTTGAAGACCGAGATCCCGGTCTCCATGATCGGGTTGATGTTGCACAGCCCGCCCGCGCGGAAAAACATCTCGCCCATCACCAGCGTGGTGTGACCGCCGCCGCCATAGACGCTGATCAGGCGGTCCTGCCGGATCGCCTCGGTCATCAGCCCGGCGGCCTTCTGAATGTTCTCCGCCTGCTCATCCTTCACCCGCTTGAGCAGCGCCACGGCTTGCTCCATATACCCGAAATCATTCAACATTGTCGTTCTCCTTTCCTCATCCACTAATGCACGAATTAACTAACGCACTAATGAACTTCTTTCAACACCCGCCTGTAATTCTCGCCGATGCGGTCCCACAGCTTCAATGCATCGGGTGCCGCCAGCACCGTACCGTAGCCGCCGCGGTAGGTCCAGGTTCCGAGCCGGTCCACGCCGGCCGCGGCATAGAGATCCACCACGCGGTCGATCTGCGCGAAATCCGCAGGCTGCTTGTAGTAACCCATCAGCCAGCGCTCGGACTGCTTACCGTATTTTTTCGCCACTTCAACCGTGCGCCGTGTGATGTTCTCAAAAAAGGCCTGCGGCAACTCCCACGCGATGATCGTGGTCGAGAAGACATCGAAATACGGACTCGCCGCCACCATGTCCCAGTTATCGTAGCCGCGATGCTCGCAGACATAATAGGTGTTGAGCGTGGCATGCACGCAACAGGTGATCTCCATCCCGGGCTTGATCTCTTTAATCCTCCGCGAGGTGTCTTCAAGAATAAAGAGTGCCTCGCGCCAGCGGAACTGCTTCACGTCATCGGTCATCAGGCGCGGCATTTCATACCCGTAGTAATCCTGGAAACGCCGCATGCAGACCGGACAGCGGCAGGCCCAGTCCTCGCCCGCGCCGCCGGTGATCGAGGCGTAGGATTTCGGCAGGGCATAGTGCGGCTCGTCCCAGAAGAAGCCTTCCGCGTCGGTCGCGCGCACCAGCGTCAGGCAGAAGCGCTGGAAGTAGTCGCGGAAC
>Ga0116158_10001659_pt1 | contig 19994 bp, 18 predicted proteins | sample AD_UKC052_MetaG_FD_89883 | JGI IMG/M metagenome (GOLD analysis project Ga0116158, IMG submission 89883) | Active sludge microbial communities of municipal wastewater-treating anaerobic digesters from USA - AD_UKC052_MetaG | ecosystem: Engineered > Bioreactor > Anaerobic > Digestate | place: USA... | reverse complement strand
TTCGGGTTATGTAGGCGCGCACGGCCGTGCCCGCCTACATAACCCGAACACGCCTTGTGCGCCTACAATCCAAACCAATTCGTTTCTGCAGGTATTACCTGACCCTTAGAATAGATTCCACAAAGTTAACCTCCTGATTACTCAGCCTGATATTGTATTTACCATCGCCAAGTGATGATTTGATGCTCATAATCATAGAAGCTGAACCTCCGTTGTGTTGTATGTTTTGGCTTTGGATAATCCTGCCTGCCATATCGGTTACCTGCAGGGTATAATTACCTTTATCAAGTGATATCAGTTGCAGGGTTACATCGGTTGACTTGCTTACCACAGTCGGGAAAGCCTTGAAACCAGGGGCATTGTCGCCAAACGTTACTTTTACCACCTTGGTCAGCAGGCTGCGGCCTTCGAAGTTAAAGGCACGAACCCGGTAGAAATGGTCGCCTGAACCGGGCTGAACATGCAGCCAATTGTAAGCAGCGGGGCTTGTATTTTTAGCATCCACCTTTACTGCTTTGCCAAACTCGGTACCGTTGGTGCTGTGCTCCACTTCGTAATGGCTCATTTTATCTTCTGTAGCCACATTCCAGCTTACATTGATATTCTTACCCTGCTCTACAGCGTTGATGGAGGTAAAGATTACCGGCAGTACTTCACCCTGCCTGAACACAATTTCAAAACGGGTAGGGCTAATAGATGCTGCATCAGATGTGCCTTCAAAGTTGTACTGTGAGACAGCGGTAAGGCTGATAGGGGTTTCGGTGCCGAGGAACTTATCTTTCAGCCATACTTCGCGGCCATCTTTTTCCAGGTCTTTTGGATGGAAAGTAAAGGCGTATTTAGATTTTGCTAATTGGGTTGCCTGCAGCGGGAATACTGTTTCACCAACAGGCTGAGGATGTGCATCAAAGGAGAGGCTTGCGCTTCCACGAAGGAGCGAGAGGCTTTTTCCACCTTCAAAGTTGAACACTTTCTTCACATCACTGCCATCCGTAGTAGCGGCAGTAAATTTGCTGTTGAGCAAAATACCCGCACCATCAATGATGGACAGAGCGTCTGTTGAGCTATTCCTGTTATTGAGGTTGGTAACCAGTACCTCCGTTTTATCGCTGCTTCCGCTTCCCTCATTTTCAAACGGTAGGAAATTAACTTCTGAAAGATTGGTTTTCAAACTTTCCTTATAGGTTACCGCACCACCTGTGGAAGAACCTTCCGTCATAAACGCCTGACTGCTTGAGATGGTCAAATGCCCGGAAGCTACCTCAGGAGCTGGAATCCAGTCATTGTTACCAAGCCTTGTCAGGGTAACCCAACCACCTAATTTGTTGCTACCGTCTATATTGCTGTTCCAGATATGTACAGTAGAACCAAGTGCAGTGGTGTTGGCAGGATCTGCAAACAGTTTTTCAAGACTGATAGGTGCAGGATAAGGGTTGGGCATTACAGTAAGTACTGGCGAAGCACTAACATTCACGATTACATTGCCTGTTCTTATTTTACCAACAGGGCGCAGGGTGGTAGAGTCGTACCAGTTTTCCAGTACCCTGCGGTCGCCGCGGGTAAAGAGCATGTAGCCATGGTCAATTTCGTTGAGGGTAAGCTGCACAATGCTGCGCCCTCCATACCTTGCAATGCTGTTTACGGAGTCAGCATTACTTATCCAACTGGTACCACGTTCAGGTCCAAAATCCGAAGAACCAGTTGGGCGGTAAGGCCTGATGCTTGATGGCGTGGTACGAAGGCCGGTGGATAAAACAGGTTCGGTAGGGGATACATAGAAAATGGAACCTGCGGGAATAATCAGTTCATCCCACCAATCGAAGCCCTGTGCGCTTGCCAGCGTTCCGCTTGTATGGCGGTGCCCTGTAATGATTGTACCGGTGTACGGGGTGTACCTTGCCGCATCGTAGCCGCTGGTAGCTGGATTATGTATTAAGGCCGCGGTATCATTTATAGATGGTACATACAGAGGCCAGGGCATATTTTTTGGTTTGGACTGAGGGGTTGTTTTTAAATTATAGGGATTACCCAGGGGGATTTCAGGAATAAGACCATCTCTTCTGTTATTACTTCTGGTAACCCTGTTGAGGTCTTGTACAGGTCTTTGCCTGCCATCAGCCCATGCATCGAGCAGGGTAGTGGTGGTATTGATGGTTGTACCATTTACCACACCCGGAGTAAGCAGGTTCCAGCGGCGATTGGTGTTGGGAAGGAAGCGTTCAAGCTGAACGTTTTCGGCACCTGTTATGGCAGAGTTGGTTACGACTTCGCCAATGGCACCGGTACCATCAATGGTACTGCGTATTACCACAGGGCGGTTGTTGAAGTAGGCGTTACCTTCTGTTCCACCAGCAAACTTCAGACTGATATCAGGATTGATAATAAGTTTGCTAGCTCCATTGGCAAGTAAAGTAAGCGGGCAGTTTTCAACCGTAAAGTCAACATTTTGTATTACTTCATGCAAAATATTTACCGGGGTACCCTGAGCAGGAATAACAGGTGTGGCCAACCATGAACCATTACTAGCCTGAACTTCCCAGATAGTGGTAGCCGGATTTCCATCAAGGTTATCCCATAGACCACTTGAAGAAGTACGGTAATTTTGTTTAATAATAGCAGTTACGGTATTTGCAGGCGTTGTACATCCTGAAATTGTGGCTGTAACAAAAAAATCTGTTGAAACGGTAAGAGAGGGAGTTGTAAATGAAGAAAGTGTTCCTACCTCAACACCGAGGTTGTTTCTCCACGAAAAGGTACCACCATTTGAACTGCTTGCGGTTAAGGTGACCGGACCCGGGCCGCAACGTTCCACATTTCCTGTGGTAAGCACTGTTCCTGCACCTGTAGTGGTAATGGTAGATACATTGGAAGTAATTGAACCATTGCAACCATCATTACTTACCACCACCCTGAACCATGCCGGACCGGGGCTTGCTACAACTCCTGATAAATTTGATTCTGTTGCGCCGTTTATGTTTGTCCATGGACCGGTTGCGCTTGTACCACTTTGCCATTGATAATTATAAACACCTGTTCCACCCGATGGAATAACAAAGATATTATAGGGAGTACCTGCACAATTTGTAAAATCTGCTGGTTGGGTAGAAATAGTGGGATTGCCAATGGCGGAAATGGCTATTATAAAAGTACCACTGGTGCTGGCTATTCCAACTAAAAATGGACTGGTTTCTGTAACGATACACCGGTATTGAACGCCGTTTGTTGGGTTTGTTACCCTAAGTTCTTCTGTAGTAGCCCCGCTGTAAGATCCGCCATTGGCAATATCGGTAAATGGATTAGAACCCACTTTTTCCTGCCATTGATACGTAAGCACCCCGTCATTGGCAGGTGTGGCAATTATTTTCAAAATAGCGGTACCGCCGCTGCAAACAGTTGAAACAGAATTGCCCGGATCGGTGCTGATGGCTGGCCTGAAATTTATGGCGCTGGCATTATAACCAATAAAAGCGAGGTCGCTTGCTCCACTTGGCACTATCCTGAATTCTGTAATGCTAGTATAATTTCCTGAGGGCCCGGTTGTAATACCAAAATCCGAAAGTCTATAGGCGGATAATCGGATAGGTCTTGTACCATTTGCAGTTTCAAATAGTCCACCCCAGGGAGTTGCATTGGTTAACGGACCAGCAGTAAGGCTAAAAAGATCAAGGCGGTAAAGACCTAATTGTGCAAGGGAAGCTTGTGTTTGAGTAACGGTATTACCCACCAAATTGCCAGATGCATCATAAAAGGCATAAGTATCCGTGTTACTGGTTCCAGGTTGTGCTATTTGGGTAACCAAAAGATCTGGAAAAGCATCCAAAATTGCGTCTTCCCGAATGCTGAAAATGCCAAAACTCATCACTGCACTGCTAGGAAGGTTGGTTACACCCGTGCCAAGGTCAAGCCCGCGAACCCCGTCAATCAATACATTCCGAATGGTTTTACCGCTGATATTGGGATGGGTTGAAATGCCCTGGGTGGGATTTCCATCTTTTAAGGAAGCCATTGCAAGCAACGTAGCAGTAGTATTATTTGCGAGACTGCCAGTTAAACCAGCAATTGGTAAGGCGCGATAATTACCTGCTGTAAATGTTGCATTATTTGCAGTTAGGATGGCATCGTTTACACCAGTTGAATACCTGATGCCATTGTAGGTAAAACTTAATAATTCATGGGAATTATTGGGTTCAATGGGATTATTGCTTGCAGTGGTAGTTGCCCAATATCCATTAAAATTGGTGGAAATTCCTGTTACAGGTTGAATTTGTGCCTGTACAGAGAAATAAGCCAAAAAGAAAAAATAGAGTAGAAATATATATTTTTTTAACATAGGGGCGCAAGGTAAAATTCTTTTGTTAACACAATAAAAATATTACAATGCGCAGGGAAAAATGTTCAAAAAACACGAAAATCCATGGCTTTATGGTAGAAAATATAAATAAAATTGAAAATTGTTATATTATGACTTAGAAAATCGCAATTTATTTAGATTCTGTCGCCTCTTCCATTATATAATAAAATTCTTTTATGTCATCGTCATTTAGCCGGAGTTTACCAGTAAACTTAATATAATCGTCTATTTTGTATTTCGGATTTTTCACCTTCAATTTAACAGTCATTACGCTAGCCGGGCCTGCCTTGCCGCAGAAAAAACAGGCGGCATAGGGGTTGGCAGAAAGCGCAACAGAGGAACCGGTTTTGTCTACAGGCACCACATAGCCTTCCACCGTTACCTGCTTGCCATTCAGCTTTTTCAGATCTTCGGGAAATTTGGGGAACAGCATGTAGCCTTCCACATCCTTTACCCATTTTTCTACAAATTCAACGTTTTCCAGCTTGCTCCAGGTTAAAAAAGGAACCTCGGCTGCAAATGACATCAAACCCACGCAAACCAATCCAAACCATATTTTTCTAACCATCGCTTAATGTTTTTGCAATATTTAACCGGTAAGCTTTTACAGCCGGAATGATAGCTGCAAAAATACCGATTAATAAAGTAATGCCGAACAGCCAACCTTCTTCTTTAACCCATCCATAACCAAATTGAAAATGAAAATCTTCAGCCGCCATTTTGTTCAGCAGACTCAAACCTATCCGGCAAAGCCCGATGCCGGCCACAAATCCTACAAGCGCAAGAAATAACCCCTCTGCCATCAGCAGCAGAAAGATTACCCCACGCGAAGTGCCCATAGAACGCATAAGCGCATGTTCAAATTTTCTTTCTTTCAGCCGGTTGTACAGCGATACAAATACGCTCAGCCCCGCAATCAGCATAATAGCAAGCGCAATGCCCTGCAGGGTGCTGATGCCAATACCCATCAGGTTTACCAGCCGGTTTATCTCAAGCGTGGGTATGGCCGCCTGCATGGTGCTGTTTTCGTTGATCATGCGGGGTAACATCATAATGCCCATGGGACTGCGGAATTTTATGAGCAGGGCGGTAATTTGTTTTTCCGCTTCAGGTACTGTGTCGTGGTCATTGTGGTTGTCATGGTCAATTGCTTCCCCTTCCACATGCGGTGGTACCGTTTTCAATTCATGGCTTTCGCCATGAATGTCCCAGATACTTTCCGTACTTGTAAGCAATAGCTGATCAACCACTGCGCCGGCAGGTTTAAGCACACCGGTAATCTTATAGGCTGTTTGCTCATGAACCTGCCCTTTGGCATCTTCGCCATGTGTGCTTAAAAAGGTATCACCCGGTTTAAGCCCCAAACGAAGCGCTACTTTGGAACCTGCCACTACTTCCATGGTACCGGCATACATTTTACCCTGTTCAAGCACTGCTTTGTATAGTTCCAGATATTGCGGGGTGGTTCCAAGGATGCGGTACCCTTTATATGAATCGCCGTACGACAAGGGAATGGCTGATTCAATCAACGGGTTTTTGGTAAGTTTATCGGCTTCGGCCTTTGAAATATTCCCTGTTGGCGCATCAACATGGTACACCGCCGACAGCACAAGTTGAAGCGGGCTGCCTTTTGCGCCCACCACCATATCAATACCTTCAAGGTCGTTGTCTAATTTTTCGCTAACCTGCTTACCGGCCACAAGCAACAGGCTGATAATGGCTACACTCAGCATCAGGAGGATGAGGCTGAGCAGTGCATTGAGCGGTTTGTACACGAGGTTACGGTATATTATTTTCAGCATCATGGCGTAAGGGTTATCTGGTTAGGAATGATGCTTTTCAGTCGTTCGTCGTGGGTTACCACCACAAGTGCGGCACCGTTTTCACTGCACAATTGCAGCAACAGGCGTGCTACCGTTGCGGTATTTTCATCATCAAGGCTGCTTGTGGGTTCATCGGCAAGCACGAGGTCGGGGTGGTGGATGATTGCACGGGCAATGGACACCCGCTGCTGTTCGCCCTGGCTGAGTGTGGCGGGCAGTTTGGGCAGTAAATGGTCAATGCCGAGGCTTTTGGCAAGGTGAAAGAGCCGGATTGTATCAGCCGGTTTTTTTGCAAGGTAGGGGGCCAGCAGAATATTATCCTTAACGGAAATGGATTGAACGAAATAGGACTTCTGGAAAACAAACCCGATATGTTTACCGCGGAATTGGTCCAGCGCTTTTTCGGTAAGGGTAGTGATATCCTTGCCGTGAATGATTACATGGCCTTCTTTTGGCCTCAACAGGCCGCCAAGCAGGTGCAGCAGGGTCGTTTTGCCACAACCCGATTTGCCGAGAATCAGCAGGGCGTTACCCCCTACGGACTCAAAATCGGGGTAAACCATGGTTTTTCCCGCGGGGTATTGGTAACTTAACTTTTTTGCGCTGATCATTAGGCTTTTAAAGATACTATAAGTGCAAACTAATTGCATTTTTTCGATTTTGCCGCCTCATTTTCTGTTCAAGATTTTTTTAAGCAAAAAAATATAGACGGAAGTGTAACGTATTCCAATACTTTACGACTATTTATTGCAGTTAATTAATAAAAACACCGGTGCCAACCAAAGAGGAACGCTTATTTCTGGAGAACATTCAACCGCATAAGGGAATTATTTACAAGGTATCCCGAATGTATGCCGATACAGCCGAGGACAGGGAAGACCTTGTGCAGGAAATATTAATACGACTTTGGAGCAGCTATGGAAGTTTTGAAGGCAGAAGCGCCCTTTCAACCTGGATGTACAGGGTGGCGGTAAATACAGCCATTACTTTTTTAAGGAAAGAAAAAGGTAAACCACGCATTATTGGTGATGATTCCCCGGCTTTGCTGACAAAGGCTTTTGAAACGGATAGCCGGGAAGAAACAAGGCTGGCACTGTTTTACAGGGCTGTAAAAGAATTAAACCCTGTTGAAAAAGCACTTATTTTTTATTTTATGGAAGGCATCAGTCACCGGGAAATAAGTGCCCAACTGGGTATTTCTGAAAATAATGCGAGGGTAAAACTGAACAGGACAAAAGAAAAATTACAAAGAATTATTAAAACCTACGGTTATGAATTTGAATGATTTACAGGAAGCATGGGATAGGGAAGATGGCGGCGAAAATGAACTCAGGCTCAATGCTGCTGTGTTAAAGGAGGCACATCAGCCCATTGACAGCATCCGTAAGAACATGAAGAATGAATTGTACCTGCAGCTTGCAGCCATTGCCTTACTGGCCTATGCTCCTTTTTATTATGGCATCAGCGGCAAGCTTTTGATGGCTTATTTTACCCTGTATGGGCTGTTGGTGACTGTTTCGGGCCATTATTTTTACCGGTTTACCCGGTTTTTCGGCAAATTACACGATTACAATGCCAATGCCAAAGACAGCCTGTATGAGCTTTACTATGAAATCAGGCTGCATTGTGAAATGTACAAATCGTTAACTTACCTGTTGTTCCCATTTTTCCTTGTGATTGGAGGCATTATCGGGTACAATAAAAGAACGCAACAATTGCCCCATGAACCATTGTTTTCAGGCGATTTGGATTGGGTAATTCTTTCGGTATTGTCCATATTTTTTACCCTGATAATAATTGCCGCAACCAACCGGTGGGTTAATCATTTTTATGGCAAACATGCCAAAAGTATCCGGAAGATATTGGATGAACTGAAAGAATGACCTTACTGCCCGTCAAACGATTTCCGGCGGCTCCAACGCTCATAAATGGGATCGCCTTTGCTGCTTTTACCGCTATGGAACCAATGCGGTTCGGCAAGTTGCATGTCAAAAGAAAGTGAAGCGCCCACTCTTGTGTTGTCTCTTGAAAAAACGTCAATATTTTCGGTATAACGACCTTGTTGTGTGGTGTAGGTACCGCCACCGGTGCCAAAAAATTCCTTTGTTTCGGTATTGTACGCCGCCCATTGAAAACGGGTGCCGCTCATTATTTTCATGGTTTTCCTTGCACCGGGTGTATAGGGGGCAATTTCGTCTTCCGGTTTGGTTTTTCGGCCACTGAATAGCCAGGCACCTGCCAAAGAACCAGGCATTCCATCATCAATTCGCTTCCAGTTTTCTTCGTCTTCGTGGTGTTTGGTGATTAGTTTATTCTTATCCAACCTGAAATCGAGCAGGTGAGTATTCCCAACGTCATCCTTATTGATACTATTGAATTCAACCGCTAATTCAATGCTTTTTTCTATTGATTTCAATTTTCCGCCGGTGGCGCTAAAAAACCTGTTACCATTTGTCGTAAAAGCAACCGTCATATAGTAATCATCGGCAATAATCCAGATGTACGTAAGGGAATCCTGTTGCATTTGCCAGGAGCCTTTTACACTTTGCTGGTTCTGCCCAAAGGCAATTGCTGCGTTAAACATAACAGCACCAAATAATAAAAGTGATTTCATTTTAGTATAATTAGTTGATAGTCAAGGCAAGTTAAAACAAATTTTACGAATTATTTTGGTGAATTGATTTGCAGGGATATATTCTCCGCGGAGAGCTGGCAGTCCAAAGGATCCTGTGGGCCCGAAGGATCCTGTGGAAGTGGTCGATTGCGGCAGTCTTTCATCAAAAATACATAAGAAAATCCCCTAATTTTCCTGAATTCTTAATGAAAATCATTTTTTCTTCCCTCAAGATTTTCCACAATGTCTTTTTTCACCTACATCTTAAAGAGTCAAAAGGATGGTGGTTATTATTATGGTCATACCAATAATCTTGAAACAAGATTACACAGACATAATCAGAAGCAGGTAAAAAGCACTAAGTACCGGGTTCCATTAGATTTACACTATTTTGAAGAATTTGAAACCAAATCTGAGGCTTACCGGCAGGAGATGTTTTTCAAGTCAGCTGCAGGAAAAGTTTATCTAAGAGATAAAGGAATCATTTGATTTAATTAAAAGGCAGATATGGTGTACTTTTCTTCTTTTTAAAAGACAAAAATAATACCTCTTGTTGTTTTGTTTCAAATGCTTCCCCTAAGCTGATACTCACAGATTCTATTGAAAATCAATATTTAATGCGATTTTTCTGAAACATTTTTTGCTAAATTGATTTGCGACAATATATTTGCCGCGGAGAGCTGGCAGAGTGGTCGATTGCGGCAGTCTTGAAAACTGTTGACTGTAACAGGTCCGGGGGTTCGAATCCCTCGCTCTCCGCCAACCAAATTGAATGGCCCCCCGAAGGGGTCATTTTTGTTTGGCGAACGTGGCAAACCCCGTTTGCCTAAGTTCGCCAAACAAAAATGACAGGGAGCGCAGCGACCGGCCATTCAATTTGGTTGAAGCCACCCCTTCAAAGGATCGCGCCCCGCGCAATCCCTCATAACACCAAACCCCGTTTGCCTAAGTTCGCCAAACAAAAATGACAGGGGGCGCAGCGACCGGTCATTCAATTTGCTTGAAGCCACCCCTTCAAAGGATCGCGCCCCGCGCAATCCCATTTACCACGACTTATTATTTTTTATTAGGTTTTTGCCGGAGCAGGAGGCCAAATTCCTCTTTTCTTTTACCAATCCTTTTTGAATAAGCAGGCTAAAGTGGTATTTATTTGGTTGGTTCACCAGGCCTTCTTCTGCAAGGTCAAATACAAGGAAGCGTTCATCAGGGGAATTGAAATATTTAAGCTTGAAATGAAGAAATAAACGCTTATCAGTTACGAAACCTCAGTTTGTTTCCTCAGTCCAGGCCTCTTCCATCCATTTTTTATCAAAAGTCAGTTTTTTCCAAACAGGTAATCCCGGCTGAATGGCGCGCCAAACGGGAGGAAGGGTATTGGCTTTCTTTCCGGCCAAATGCAGTTCATTGGTATATTCTGCCAGTATCCTCAGAAAAATGCCAGTGGTAAGCGGGCAGGTATAATCAGCGCCATTTTCGGCTGCAAGGTCGGCCCGCATTTGCTTCATGTCTACCTTTTTGCCGGGGGTGGAATGTTGTAAATACGCTTCAATTAATCTTGGGGTAGGAATCAGCATTTTGCTGCCATCCTTTAAATCGGCAAAGCCCTTTTCCAGTATTTTTACCTCTGGGGTGGAAGGCTTGTCCATTTTTTCAGCCCAGGATTTCTTTTTGGATGCCTTTGCCATCCTGTAGTTATTTAATTATTAAAGATAGTGATTATTTGTAATGAATAGGCAATATTATTCTTTATACCCTAACTTCAATTTTCAAATTCATTCCTTACAATAATTAATTCGAGGTCGGGAAACCACCCATTTAGAAAGAAGATTGAAAACTATGGGATTCATGGGAATCATACAATCCACACCTGATATAAAATTGATGGAAGCAAAGTAGAATTTTAAATTTGTGTATTTTGGAAGGGCGAGGATGTATGACGAAAGTGTTTTGCCTTCGTATTGTAGAATATTGAAACCGTAGTTTCAACGGAAGTTAATTTCAGGAACCTGCCAAACCAAAAATGCATCCGTTGATTTGAATTTTGCCTTATTTTCGGGCTATATATCCTGCAATTTCGGCACTAAATTGCACAGTCTTTTAACTATTATTGCCTTTTGGTACCTACAATGAGCCAGGAAATACGCATTAGAATTATTTTGGAAAGCCCTCCTGCCGGGGTTGATTTCGGCATCCAAAAGGGGAAAGGAAGTGAATATGAAACAACCCAAAAGCAACGATCAAAACAAGGCGATCTAACCTTTGAACTTGCCATTTCTGTAAAAGAAAGCAAAACAATGGTGCCAGATTTCTCGGGTCCCTATGTTCAAGGGCCTGTTTCTGAAAGGTTTATTTATATAGGTATAGGAACACATGCTGGTCAGTTTGATTCGGTCTGGAGTAGGAGATTAAAAATTCCTTTAAGAGATATTTCGCAGGAAACAATCAAACTTTTACTGGCTGATTCCACCCTTGTGTTGGAAACAAAGGTTCCGGGAACGGCGAAAGATGGTGGCCCCAATTGCGCTACAGTAAAGCCCTTTTCTGGCTGGTATTTAATTCCCCAGTAATTGAATATTTCCGCTTAACGCTATATTTTCCCCTTTTTTGGGTATTGTAATTCCGAATCCCTTTTCAGGACAGCCATTGGCAAACAAATTTGCCACATCTGTCAAACAAAAAATGACCCCTGCGGGGGGGCATTCAATTTGGTTGGCGGAGAGACAGGGATTCGAACCCTGGGTGCCCTTGCGAGCACAACGGTTTTCGAGACCGCCCCATTCAACCGCTCTGGCATCTCTCCAATGAGTTGCAAATATCTGTATTTTTTGCATGCTGCGCTATCCGTAATTTGCGCCCCTAATCATTTTTCTTTTCCATGCATTCCTTTTCCGAACTGGCAAATGCTTACGCCGAATATTTTAATACCAATCATTTCCCGGAGCAGCCTGCCACTTTGTATGATCCAAACCGGTATTTTCTGCAATTGGGTGGCAAACGCATACGCCCTTTACTGGTATTAATGGGCAACGAGCTTTTTGATGAAATTAACCCGGATGCGTGGCCGGTTGCCAATGCCATCGAGCTTTTTCATAACTTTTCGCTGATTCATGATGACATAATGGATGTGGCCCCTTTAAGACGCGGGCAGCCGACCGTTCATGAAAAATACGGAAACCATACCGCCCTGCTTGCAGGAGATGTAATGCTGGTAAAGGCATATGATTACCTGAATCAGGTAGACCCGGCCATTGGGCAGCGGATTATTAAATGGTTTAATACCACTGCTATGCAGGTTTGCGAAGGGCAACAGCTTGATATGGATTTTGAAAAGCGAAATGATGTGTCGCTGGAAGAATATATTCATATGATTGCACTGAAAACTTCGGTTTTACTGGCCGGCGCGCTAAGGATGGGTGCCATTGCCGGCGGTGCAAGTCAGCGAAATGCCGACCATTTATATGAATTCGGAAAAAACCTCGGCATTGCCTTTCAAATTCAGGACGACTACCTTGATGCTTTTGGTGATCCGGATAAATTCGGGAAACAGGTAGGAGGGGATATTTTGGCAAACAAAAAGACCTTTTTGCTGATCAATGCTTTGGCAAATGCTGATGTTGCAGAAATGGATGAACTAAAAATGCTATTGAACTCCAATCCCGATGATAAAGTTAGCCGCATCCTTGCACTTTTCCATAAAACCGGTGCTGATGCCATTACCCGGGGTCTTCAGGATCAATATTTTAACAAAGCCATGTACCATTTGGATGAAATAGCCGTGGTTTCTGTTCGTAAAAAGCCCCTTTTGGAATTAGCGGAGTTTTTGGTACAACGCGATCATTAAAAGAAACGATGCGTAAACTAAGCATGGAGGAATTGGGCCGAAAATCGGTGGACGCTTTCAGGAAAAGCGAAAAAATACCGGTTACCGTTATTCTTGATAATGTGCGGAGCATGCACAATGTCGGCAGTATTTTTAGAACAGCGGATGCCTTTTTGATTGAAAAAATATGGCTTTGCGGCTATACCCCACAGCCGCCGCACAGGGATATTAACAAAACGGCGCTCGGTGCCACCGAAACAGTTTCGTGGGAATATGCTGCAGATGCATTACCGGTGGTTCAATTACTCAAAGAGGAGGGATATTACCTTGCATCGGTGGAGCAAACCGAAGGAAGTACAAATCTATCCGATTTCCTTTTGCCTGGTAATCAGCCACTTGCAGTGGTTTTTGGAAATGAAGTGGAAGGTGTTCAGGATGCCATTCTCGCCCTGTCTGATTCAGCCATTGAAATACCCCAAATGGGTATGAAACACTCCCTGAACGTAAGTGTTGCGGCAGGAATTGTGCTTTTTCGCCTTGCCGAACTGTCGGGAAAAAGGAGTAAATGATTAATTTTCGGGTGAAATTTTAGCTTTTTCTTCTTCCAGAAAATCGTTTACTACATCATTGATGGTTACTTTCCGGCTGATATGCCCAATTTTTTGTTCGATACCCTGCTTGCGCAGCATATCCCTTACCGGCGCAAGGGCTTCCACAATCCTGAATTCAATTTTTCGCTGTCGCATGGTTTTGCTTAATTCAACAAGCATTTTCGAGCCGGCTACATCAACCCAGGGTGAGGCTGAAAGGTCAATGAGCAGTAATCGGGTAGGGGAGTCTTCCTTATCGAGCATGTCAAAAATGGTATCTCGTACCAGTTGCGCATTAAAATAAAAAAGAGAGGCTTCCACCCTGATAATTAAAATGCCCGGTAAAAGAATATTATCCGGATGGCGGTAAATATCACTGAAACGATGGGTATCTCCAATGCGGCCGAGGCGTGCAATATTGGGTTTAGAGGCCTTTTGAATAACCATAAGCAACGAAAGCAGGGCAGCAATCATTACTCCTTCCAGTATTCCGAATAATAGTACTCCGGCAAGTGCCACCATAGCCACCATGAACTCATTCCTGTTCAGGAAATAAAGCCTTTTCAGCTCTTTATATTTAAAAAGGCCAAGTACTGCATGGAACACGATTGCGCTGAGCATTACCTTAGGCATGTTGGAAAGTAAACCGGTAAAAAATAAAAGGAGTAAAGAAAGAACCAATGCACAAATGATGATGGAAAGTGGCGTTTTAGCCCCCGCCTTATCGTTTACAGCCGATTGCGACAATCCGCCTGATACAGGGAAACCACCGGTAAGTGAGGTGGCAATATTTCCGGCACCCATTGAGAGCAATTCCTGCCTTGCATTTATTTCGTATTTATGGTCCAAAGCAAGGGTTCGGGCTGCTGAAATGGTTTCAATATAGGCCAGCACAAAACAGGCAAAAGCAAGTTCAATGATTATTTTCATTTCTCCCTCGCCCAAAAGAGGTAAATGGATGGATGGAAGTCCGGCCGGGATGAAGCCTATTGTTTTGATACCCAAACCTTCCATTAGGCCTGTTCCCATAATGATGATGGAGGCAATAACAATAAAAAGTGATGTGGGCCGGCCCGGAAAAACCTTTTCCCCGGCCAGTAACAATCCAAAAGCAGATAAACCAAAAATCAGGACAGCCAGGTTGGTATCGCCCAGGTTTTGTGCCACATGAATCATTCGGGTAATAAAATTATGCCCACCTCCTTCAATACCAAGCAGGTCGGGCAAAACGGTACTTGCAATAGAAAGTGCTGCCCCGGCTTTAAAACCAAGTAATGTAGTTTCTCCAATAAAATTCACCAGGGAGTTCAATTTAATCAGGTAGGCAACAACGGCAATAAGTCCAACCCCCAAAGCGGTAAGCGAAGCCATTGCCATCCATTTTACCGGGTCGCCGCCTGAAAGAATGGCCAGGGTTGAGCCTACAAGCAGTGAAATAGAGGAGGTTGGCCCAAGCGCCACTTGTTTTGAGGTGGTAAAAATAGCAAATACCAAACCTCCGGCTATATAACAATAAATGCCTGCCTGCGGCGAAAGCCCGGCCAAACCTGCATAGGCCATGGATGCCGGCAATACAAAGGAAGCCAGGGTAACGCCGGAAACGATGTCAGCCTTCAACATTACCCTCTTATATGCCGGCAGCCAGCTTAAAATTGGAACGATGCTTTGCCACCATGTTGCCGGTAATTTCAACTTGTTTTCCATATCTGCTGCATAAAGGTATACCGTAGCGTATTGTAAATCAGCCATTTGGCAACAAAATATTGCCTTAAACTGTATTAGTTTCCTTCAATCATTAATTCCCTGCAATTTTGCCGAATGGCCAAGGTTAAAAACTACCTTTCACTTATTAAGTTTTCGCATACCATTTTCGCAATGCCTTTTGCGTTGATTGGTTTTTTTGTTGGAGTATTCAGGTTGTCAAATTATGGAACCTGGAATCTTAATAAATCAATAGGATGGGGCTATGATTTAACAAATTTTGTATCCTGGTCGGACTTCCTTTTTAGATTTTTTTTGGTTATTGTATGTATGATTACTGCCCGTTCAGCCGCCATGGCTTTCAACCGCTACCTCGACCGGCAATTTGATGCCAAAAACCCCCGTACCGCAATCCGCGAAATACCTGCTGGTATAATTGGGGCAAATGGTGCATTGAGGTTCACCATTATAAATTGTATCCTTTTTATTGTAGCTACGTGGTTTATCAACCCGCTTTGCTTTGCGCTCAGCCCGGTCGCTCTTTTTGTGATTTTATTTTACAGCTATACCAAACGGTTTACCCCCCTTTGTCATTTGGTTCTGGGTTTGGGGCTTAGCCTTGCGCCCATTGGCGCTTATCTTGCGGTTACCGGTCAGTTTGCCCTGCTACCCATTTTATTTTCATTTACCGTTTTGTTTTGGGTAAGCGGCTTCGATATCATTTTTGCCCTGCAGGATGAAGCCTTCGACCGCAGCCAGAACCTGTACAGCATTCCGGTAGCGCTTGGTACAGCAAAAGCTTTGCAGGTAAGCCGCCTGCTCCATTTCCTTTCTGCCGCCTGTGTAACTGCCGCCGGTTTTCTTGGAAATTTCGGGTGGTTGTACTGGATTGGGGTTGCCGGGTTTATTTCGATGCTCATTTACCAGCACAGCATCGTAAAACCCACCGATCTCAGCAGGGTAAACATTGCCTTTATGACCGCCAATGGAATCGCAAGCGTGGTTTTTGCGGTTTTTGTGATAGCGGATTTGTTTTCCCGTTAGTCGAAGCTCTGCTTCGACATTTTTTGCGCATCGAAGCTCTGGTTCGACATTTTTTGCGCATCGAAGCTCTGCTTCGACATTTTTTGCGCCTCGAAGCTCAGCTTTGACATTTTTTGCGCCTTGAAGCGCTGCTTCGACATTTTTTTGCGCCTCGAAGCTCTGCTTCTAAAAAAAAGGCCTCACCGAACACCCACCAAAATATAATTTCAGTATTTCCGGCTTCTTTTTTATTTTTAAATCCCAAAAACATTTCAAATACCATCACCCCAAAAAATCCACAATGGCCGAGTTTTACCGAAAACGATTGCCGCATTGGCAACCAATTGAAGGTACATTTTTTATAACCTATCGACTGGCAGGATCCATTCCAATGGAAAAAATCAGGCAGTTAAAAAAAATGCCAGACAGGAAAATCTTCAAAAACTCCAAATTATTACGGAATGCCTGGTATTTCCGTTGTTCTGATCGGTTTATGGATTCAAATCCCAATGGCCCTTACTGGCTTGCCAAAAAAGAAATTGCTGAAATCATCTTTCAATCCCTGCTTTTCAACAATGGAAAGCATTATGATTTACATGCATTTTGCATCATGAGCAACCATGTACATGTTTTGCTAACTGCCAGAAAGGGTGCACCACAATTATTCAGGATGATGCAAACCCACAAAAGTTTTACTGCTGTAATGGCCAACAGGATTTTAGGCAGATCTGGAAAATTTTGGGAATTGGAAAGTTATGATCACCTGGTCAGGAATAGCCTTTCATTCCAACGAATCCTCAGGTATATCCTGAATAATCCGGTGAAAGCAAGGCTGGTTCAGCGCTGGCAGGATTGGCCGAATTCCTGGGTATCTTCTGAGCTGGAAAGAATTGCATGTTAAGAATTTCGGAAAACAAATCATCCGAAGCCTCGCCGTTTCCTGGAAGGCGCTTGCATCTCAAGCCCACATCGTCTCCTGAAGCTTCGGCTTCAGAACCCAAACCCCAATCCCCCCACTTGGCGGGTTTTGTTTTTTTGGTTTTAGGTGCAAGGGCTTTTCGATGCTGATGCATCGAAGGATGTGCGGGTTCTGTGTGGGTTTTTCGATGCTGATGCATCGAAGGACATGCGGGTTCGGCTTGCTCCGCTACCGAAGCCTCGTCGTTTCTTCGAAGGCGCTTGCATCTCAAGCCCACACCGTCTCCTGAAGCTTCAGCTTCGGACCCCAAACCCAATTCCCCCACTTCCCAGGTTTAGTTTTTTAGGTTTTGGTGTGTGGGCTTTTCGATGCTGATGCATTGAAGGATGTGCGGGTTCTGTTTGGGTTTTTCGATGCTGATGCATCGAAGAACGTGTGGCTTCAGAACCCAAACCCAAATCCCTCCCTTTCCAGGTTTAGTTTTTTAGGTTTTGGTGTTTGGGCTTTTCGATGCTGATGCATTGAAGGATGTGCGGGTTCTGTTTGGGTTTTTCGATGCTGATGCATCGAAGGACGTGTGGGTTCGGCTCACTACGGCTTGCGCTGTTCGATTCTGATGCATCGAAGAACGTGCAGGTGCGGCGCGCTCCGCTTTTCGATTTCCAATCACAGCATCGCCCCTCTGGTACAAAAAGAAAGTGAGAGAACCCTTTTTCAATTTCCTCCTTATCTTCCAACCCGAAAAAATTAATCACTGGTATGCGGATGTTTAAAATAATTCAGACCTTCCTTTTCATGGCTCCCTTCGCACTTTTTTCACAGCCTTTGGATATTTCCCTTTTTAAAAACATGAAACCCCGCAACATTGGTCCGGCGGGAATGAGTGGCAGGGTTACCGCTATTGATGTAAACCTGAAGAAACCAGAAATTATTTATGCCGGTACCGCTAGTGGCGGTTTATGGCGCAGCGAAGGTGGCGGAACCGACTGGACGCCTCTTTTTGACAGCATGGATGTTGCAAGCATTGGTTCCATTGCCATTGATCAGCAAAATCCACAGGTAATTTGGGTGGGAACAGGAGAGGGCAATCCGCGCAACAGCCAAACCATGGGTGCCGGGGTTTATAAAAGTTTGGATGGCGGCCGCACCTGGAAATGCATGGGTCTTGAAAAAACAAGAACCATTCACCGGCTGATTATTCATGCACAAAACCCTGATATTGTGTATGCAAGTGCCATGGGTACAGCATGGGGTGAAACCAAGGACCGTGGTGTTTACAGAACAAAGGACGGTGGCAAAACCTGGGATCAGATTCTTTATGTAAATGACCGAACCGGGGCAGCTGATTTTATTGTGGATCCTTCGAACCCCAACAAAATGCTGGTAAATATGTGGGAGTACCGCAGGTGGCCATGGTATTTTAAAAGCGGGGGAGCCGGCTCGGGACTTTACCTTACGGTGGACGGAGGAGATACCTGGAAAAAAATGATAGAAAAGGATGGTTTGCCAGAAGGTGAATTGGGCAAAATGGGGCTTGCCTGGGCCACCAATAATACCAATGTGGTGTATGCGCTTATTGAAAGTAAAAAGAATGCACTTTACCGCAGTGATGACGGAGGATATACCTGGAAAATGACTGCAGATAAAAATATTGGCGACCGGCCTTTTTATTATAACGACATTTTTGTTGACCCTGCAAATGAAAACCGGCTTTACAACGTATTTAGTAATATTACCGTGAGCGATGACGGTGGCCGCAATTTTCAAACGCTGCTCGGCTGGGACAATATCCACGGAGATCACCATAGCTGGTGGATTCACCCAACCGATCCCAACTATATGATTGACGGCAACGATGGCGGGTTGGCCATTACCCGCGATAAGGGCAAAACCTGGACATTTAGCGAAAACCTGCCTGTAGGGCAGTTTTACCATGTAAATTACGACATGCAGGTGCCCTATAATATATATGGTGGTATGCAGGATAACGGCACCTGGCGAGGACCGGCCTACCGTTGGCAATCAGGCGGTCTCCGCAATCATTACTGGGATGAAATTGCTTTTGGCGACGGATTTGATGTGGTGATAGAGCCAAACCAACAATACGGCTATGCAATGTGGCAGGGAGGAAATCTGCTCCGGGTAAATTTTGAAACCGGGGCTTCAGAGCCCTGTAAACCTGTTCACCCGGAAGGAACATTTTTACGCTTTAACTGGAATGCAGGGATAGGGCAGGACCCTGTTGACCCCAACACCATTTTTTACGGCAGTCAGTTTTTACATAAAAGCAGTGATGGCGGAAAAAGCTGGACTATTATTTCTCCAGACCTTACCACCAACGATACTGCCAAAATTAAAGCCCATATAAGCGGTGGCCTTACCTATGACATTACTGGCGCCGAAAACCATTGCACCATACTTGCCATAAGTGCAAGCCCCAAAAAGCAAGGGATTATCTGGGTGGGTACCGACGATGGAAACCTTCAGGTTACCCAGGATGGAGGTGCAAACTGGACCAATGTATCGCCTAATCTTCCGGGAGTGCCCAAAGGAAGCTGGATACCGCAGGTTCATGCGAGCCGGTTTGCCGAGGGTGAAGCTTTTGTGGTAGTAAACAATTACCGCCGCAACGATTGGACACCCTGGCTTTTCCGCACGCGCGACTTTGGTAAAACATGGGAACGCATTGTAAATGAGAAGATTGTAAACGGATATGTATTGTCGTTTGTACAGGACCCTGTGGAGCCAAAGCTGATGTTTTGTGGTACTGAATTTGGCTTGTATGTAAGCATTGATGCAGGAAAAAACTGGAGCAGGTGGACAAATGGTTACCCAACAGTCAGTACCTATGACCTTGCTATTCATCCCCGTGAGCACGACCTGATTATTGGAACATTTGGGCGGTCGCTTTGGATACTTGATGATATTCGTCCGCTTAGAGAAATTGCAGCAAAAGGTATAAGTGAACTTAAAAAGCCATTGAAAATATTTCCTATACCCGATGCTTACCTCGCAAATGTAAAAGAGGGCGCGGGAACCCGGTTTACCGGCAATCAAATGTTCAAAGGGCAAAACCGCCCTTTTGGTGCAATGATAAGTTTTGTGCTTGGAAAGTGGCCGGATAAGGATTCGGCAAAGCAAGGTGCTGGCAAT
>Ga0116158_10001656_pt1 | contig 20013 bp, 10 predicted proteins | sample AD_UKC052_MetaG_FD_89883 | JGI IMG/M metagenome (GOLD analysis project Ga0116158, IMG submission 89883) | Active sludge microbial communities of municipal wastewater-treating anaerobic digesters from USA - AD_UKC052_MetaG | ecosystem: Engineered > Bioreactor > Anaerobic > Digestate | place: USA... | reverse complement strand
GTCCCGGTACACTCCGCCCGTGGCGCGCACCTACACCACACCCGAGGCCGCCGCCGCGGTCGGCGTCAGCGGGCAAACCTTGCTCCGATGGGCGCGGGCGGGCTTGCTGCCTCCCCCGGAGCGTGTGCTCCGTGGCCGTCGCGGCAACGCGAGCGAGTGGCCCGAGAGCACGATCGCTCAGGCTCGCTGGGTCTTCGCCCAGCTCGAGAGCGGCAAGACCCTCGACAGGATCCGCGCCGCGCTCCAGGCCGGCGACTACTCCCCCGATGGGGAAGCCTAGGCGCGACTTGCGCGAATATCCATGAACGAGGAGGGCCGCGTGCCGGTGTCTGGTGACGGGCTGGCGGATCTGGAGTGAAGCGGGGGTCCTGGAACATCGTGCCGACCCCCGGGTATACCTCGCGGATCGGCCGGTCGCGGGTCGCGTGTGCCACGAGCTGCGTGCATAGCTGGTCACAGCGCTCCCCGGCGGCCGCGTCCGTGTCTCCTTCAAGAACCCGGCCAGCTCCGTTGGCACAGCGCCTCGAGGTCGGCTTGGCGGCCTTGCGTGCGGCAAAGGCGTCGGGCAAGACGCCGGGCAGCAACGGGATCGTGAAAGACCCGGTGCGCACGCGCTGGAGGGTCAGGTGCCGAGGAGCATACGACGGATCCCACGCGGCCGGCACGTGCGGCGACGCTGGCGGCATGAGGCAGTGACAGTTCCAGGTGGGTACAGTTTCGAACCGGGCTGACGCCGCCGGATGGGGCTTGACAGGCTCCGGGTAGTCCTGTTTAGTGCAAGAATGCTCGCCGCTCGCCGCTCGCCGCTGACGCTTGCAATTCCTGCCCTGATGTTCGGTTGCAACGGTAACGGTTGCCCCGAGGAACAGGCCGAGAACAACCAAGACCGCTGCCGTGTGGCAGTCTTCGGAGAGACGGACAGCGCCGGACTCACGGACTTGGAGCCCGACTTTGAGGATTTTCTGCAGACCAGTGCGGTACCCGCACCAGGTGGCGGGTGGATCGTCGAGGGTGACATACACTTCACCAGTACTCAGCACGTCTATGAGCACTTTCGGGTAAACCAACCGAGGCTGCCGGCGGCAAGCAAAGGCCCCGAGATTCGTAGTCGGAGCACGTGGAGCGAGCCGCTGACGTCAACTATATTGAGGTCCCGTTTGCTTCCCCGGAAGAGTGTGAAGCTGCATGGGGTGATGGGGCTGTGCTCTACGTCGTTCGACAAGCGAAGGAATGTGGCGAGGAGCCAACCACAGGCCCAGATAATGATGAGATGTGTGATTGTGGTCCGCTGCAGAACCAGGCGTGTACATTCAGTGGTTCCGCCACGGCTCCAGATGTAGTCGGCGGTGCCGGCATGCCCGCAAAAGGTCGGCGAAGGATTGTTTTTCGTCCGAAGGTACTTAAGACCAAGAATAATGCTGGCCCCGAGCGAACTGTCGTCCACGAGCTTGGCCACACCCTCGGACTTTACCACGAGCAAGTGCGGTGGGAACAGACCTCCGTTACGGAGAGCAACAAAGCCCTTTGCTCTACCAAGCCCGCGGACGATCCGTGGAGAGCAGTCACGCCCGCGGACCCCGATTCAATCATGGGCTATCCTGATTGCGACGACCTAAACGACATCCCCGAGGCGCGGCTCTCGGCGGGTGACCGCCAGGGTCTGCACTACTTGTACACGGTGCCACGTACTGGTGAACTCCACTTTGATGCGGGACCAACTGATGACATCTTATGGGTGAGTCCACTGGAGAATACCATGGTCATCTGGTACGGTGGTTCCGACGGTGGGAACATTAACTTTGATTCCGTCGGGCCCTTTGCGCCGATGGGCACCATGTCGCGGCGTGTCAAACCAATCCCTGTCCGGATTGACAGTGAGCCTCCCTCCCATGTCCTTCTGCATGCTCCCGGAGACGAATCGGACGACCCTGATGGCGGTACACCACAAAGCGATCTAGTCCTTGCGCCCGATCCCGGAAGTGCTCCGCCGTTTAACCTTACTGACTACGGGAAAGAACAGCCGGAACGCTACGCATTTCCAATCGTCGGACGGTTTCTGGATATCGCCACCGATGAGGTCTGGTGGCTCCTACCTGGAGCCGACGGGGACCGATCCGACATGATGTGGAAGTTCATCACAGCATCAGAATCAACTGTTGATCTCGGCAGCTACGATAGTTCATTCAGTGCGGATAACTATCGTCGACCGCTCGTAGGGACTTGGAGCGTCGGAGGGACGCCTGACGGTCAGATCGTGTGGTGGCGTGAGCAAGGTGGTCCGCAACGGTTTCGCTTCATGGAACAGAACGCCACCATGGATGGTTTCACCGGTGACTCCGCGGATTTCAACCCCTGCGGTATTGCTGACGGCAGGGAATATACTCCTCTAATCGGGAATTTTGACAGTGATAGTGAGTGGGAGATTTTCTGGGTCTCCGAACGCACATCGACCCATGTCATGTGGTGGGATGTACAGAAAATCGCCGAGGATGGCATATGCACCGCCCAGACCAGCACCACGTTCACGTTCATCAGTCCGACCTTCTTCAAACCTTTTGTCGGCCGCTTTAATGATGATAACACCAATGATATTTTCTGGTATCGTGGTGGTCATATATTGAGTCCCGACGAGGTCGATGATGCCGAACCCGAGCAGGTCTGGTACTTTGCGGATGACATGAGTCATTCTGTGCAGACCTTTGCTCTGCCGGCAGCCGTCGAGGGCGACTTCTCACCGTATGTTGGTGACTTTGATGGCGATGGATGCGAGGACATCCTGTGGTTCGCCCCGCACCAGGCCCTTAGTCCGTTGTGGCGGGCCCGCTGTACGACAGCGACCGCTGTCCCGGAGGGGTTCGATCTCCAGCTTGATCAGAGCCACCCGCAGTTCGCTTATCCTGTGGGCTACGCGCGAACACGGGCGAGGCGGTGACTCTCATGGTGCGCAAATGGACACTCGGGGCGACCTTGGCCTGTGCCTGCGGGCCAGAGATCCACTACGAAACGGTCGAGGAGGACGCCGAGCGTCTATGTAAGGGGCGCAGTACTTGCGAGCAAGTGCCGGACCCGAGCGGACGGACGGAGCGTTGCGTCAATGCGATTCTCGATGAATCGGAGATCGGCCTTGAGGAGGGCCCCAGCTGCGCTGACAGCTTCTCGAGCCTGCTGACTTGCCTGTCGCTGCTCTCTTGTGAGCAGTTCAGCACGGAGTGGAGTATTAACTACTCCACCCCTGATAATCCAGTGCCCTATCCGTGCAAGAGCGAGGTTTTAGACCTCTTCCGACACTGTGACAAGGCGTGGTATGCACTCAATGAATAAGCGCGACAGGCAGCCGGCAAAGCGCTTCGCCTCGACTCTCTTCGGGCTTTGCCTCGTGGCTTGCTGCGCCGCCTGCGGCTCACCTGCAGACACGGATCCCTTCATCGAGGACTGCCGCGGCTGGTGCCAGTTTGACATGATCTGCGACGGTGGGCCTGACAACACCGCCGTCTGCGTCGATTCATGTGAGGATTCATTCGAGGTGGACGCAGTTGATTACGGCCCGGATTGCGAGTCCGCTTTCAAAATCGCTATGGCATGCGTAGCGAACATGACCTGCGATGAATATCACCTGTTCCAGAACGTACCGGTCGAGCAAGGACCCTGCCCGGAGGTTCTCGCGCCTTACTACGATTTATGCCCCGGCGTATTTCTCGCGCCTGATCGCCCCGAACCATAGGAGTCTAGCATGAATACCATCGCACGTTTCATCTCACGAGTGGGCCTCGGAGTGGGCCTCGGAGTCGCCCTTGGTGCTTGCAAGGAAGAGCCCGATTTGGAGGGCTACTGCGGTAATAAGTCCGCTTTCACCGCGTCCTGTGGGGACGAGATTGTCGAGTGTGACGAGGCTCCTTGCGAGGCGGACTGCGTATCCTACGGCGAAGGCGCGGCTGACTTCAGTGATGCCTGTGGAGAGCTCTGGATCGAGATCTACGAATGCTTCGTCACGATGTCCTGTGAGGGGGTCGAAGCTTGGCGAACGGCCCAGCGCAACGATACCTTCGAGTACCCTTGCGGCAAACTCGAGAGTGAGTTTCGCGCGGCCTGCCCTGACATGCCGCTCTACGGACCCAATTCCTGACGGTGGGGATCTTAGGGCACTCGCCTTGCCGCGTGGGTTCAGGCGGCGAAGTTGGCGGCGCGCAAGCGGGCGCGTCGCACCGGGGCGGCGAGGGCGGCGTGGAAGGCCGGGACGGCCAGACGTCTGCTGCAGCGCGCCGTCCTCGCCGAGCCCGTCGCCGCCGCTGCGACATGCCCGAGTACTGCTCCTCCGAGCTACCCACGGCATCTCCAGACTCATCAGCCACATCCACCGCATCTCCTTCATCCTCGCCGCGTGGCCGCCCGCCGCCATTGCCATCCTGGCGGGTCCGCGCTCTGGTCGCGATATGGGTCCTCGTGCATATCGGCATGCTGGTTCGCGGCCTCGCGCCGGCGCCTCGGCCGTGGGCGGCGCCACTGCCATGGTCGATGTTTCGCGTACCCCCAGCCGCGGAAGCGACAATCGTAGCAGAGAGCCTGGACCCGTCCGGGCAATGGTTGGAGATCCCGCTGCGTAGCTACTTCCACTTCACCCGAGGCTGGACGGATCGCCGCGTCCCCGACACCAGCCGTTTCCTGAGCCAGCCGGGTCATGCGGACGAACGCGCGGCTTTTGCGCGCTGGCTCGCCGCAAAAAAGGCCGCCGCCGGCACCCCAGTACGCGCGGTCCGGCTGCTGCGACGGTCGATGCGAGGTAGGGCCGTCGACACCCGTCTGCTTGGCCAATTCGAGGTAAGTGATGCGGCGCCTCCTTGACGCCTGGCGTCGGTTCTTTTACACGCCCGGCGCGACCGCGCCGCTCGATCAGTTTCGTCGGTACCTGGCTATATGGACAGGAGCATGGGCACTCATCCATTTACCGCACGCAGAGGAGCTCTACTGCCGCCCGATCCTCCGCGAAGGCCTGGCCGACGTGTGGTTCGGCCTCCCGGCCCCGCCCCTGGCGTTCGTGCTGGTGCTCAGTGCCGGGCTCGTCGCCGCACTCGTCCTCGTGATCACTGGCGTCCGCACCCGCGCTTCCACCTGGGCCGCGACGAGCTGCTTCGCAGCGCTGGTGGTACTCGACGCCAGCGAGTTGCTCGCCTACAACGGCTTGGCCCTGCTTCAATGGACGATCGTCGCGGTGGCACCGGACGGTCCGTCCGCGCCCCGATGGGCGACGCGCCTGGCGATGCTGCAGTTGTCGACGGTGTACGGATTCGCGGCCCTGTCGAAACTGGTCGAGGGGCCGGCCTGGCGCGATGGCTCGGCCATCACCCGAATCCTCGGCTCGCCACGCTACGGCCAGCACTTCGCGTCGAACTTGCTACCGCCCATGCAGGGCGCCTGGCCGGTCTTGCTCGCTTGGTCGGTGATCGTCCTCGAGCTGTTCATTGCGCTCGGCCTGTGGCACCGTCGCACCCGCATGGCCGCCGCCCTGGCGCTGGTCGGCCTTCACGTCGGCATGATGCTGACCATGCGTGTATCGTGGCTGTTCCACGGACTGATGCTCGCGCACCTCGGGCTATTTTGGCCCTTGCGGGAGGCCACGTCACGTGGCACGTGTGAAGCTCAATAGGTGGGCTGGCTGAGACGTGGCGTGGGTTCAGGCGGCGAAGCCGGCGGCGCGTAGGCGGGCGCGCAGCGCCGGGCCGGCGAGGAAGGCCTCGGACCTTCGACATCCGGGTCTACGCGGAGATGCTGCCGCATTCGTGCGCGAGGCGGAGGACTTCTCGGATTCTGTGGCGCTCCACGCCGAGAGCTGAGCCCGTCTCGACCCCGTCGGGGGTGATAGCTACATCGGCCGCCCTGCTGCCCCCCCAGACCCCTTTTCTGGGTTTGCGACGGTGGCGACGGCACGCTGCACTGGGTGCTCAACGGCCTCACAGCCGTGCGAGCCGACTGACCCGCGTTAGATGTACTAACGGCGCCGCTTCCGTCTCCAGCCCGTCTCCAAGACAGCTCCGCGCATCGGTCCCGGTCGGGGACTCGCGGGGCGCCGGAACCGCTCAGAACCCCTGTTTGGGAGCGCACAGCCCAACTGCCGCGGTTGGGTGGGGGTTCTGAGGCGGTGTCCGGGTGTTGAAGATCGAGACCCGGACCCGCCTGCTGCGCGCCGAGGCGCCTCCGAGCCCGTGCACGAACTCCGCACCAATGGACGAGGGCCTCCCGAGTCGCTGGAACGAACTGTTCAGTCTGCACTGGCGGGTCCGGGCGGGTGAGCTGCTGCCCGCGGGCTTCGACGGGCAGCCCGTGAGCAGTCCGCGCCATCACCACCTGCTCGCCGACATCATCCGGGTCGACGCTCTCCTGGTACAGGGCAACGCCCGCGCGGCGCTTCAGCTGTGTGTCCGGGTCCTCGTGGAGATCGAGGAGCTCGGCTGGGGCATGATGAGCGCCGAGCTGCGGCACACCCATTGCGACATCCTGCTCGTCCTCGGCCGCTGGAGCGAGCTCGAGCTGGCGACGCGCAGCCTGCACAGGCGTGCGTCCGAGATGCCCTCGCCCCGGCTCCTCGGCGAGGCACAATTCTTCACCGCCTTCGCCGCGCCGAGGCCCGTCGATTGGGGGCTGCTCGAGGTCCTGGCCACCCACATCGACACCGCTCCGATCGCCGCCCGCCGGGCTCGCGTCCTGCTCGGTGGTGAAGGCGCACTTGATGCGATCGACCGTCTGGTGCTCGCGGCGCTGCGCGAGCACCGGGGCATCGTGCCCAGCACCACGCTGTCCTCCTGGGCGCCGCACAAGTCGCCCGAGCCGCGCACCCGCGAGGAGCCTGGCTGGGGCCTGGCCGACGACGAGTGTCGGGTCTGGCTGCCCAGCGGCACCAGCTTCTCGCTTGCGGAGCGCCCGCAGCTGTGGTGCCTCCTCGTGGCGCTCCACGAGCGCGGCGGCACGGCGACCAAGGAGCAGCTCGTGCAGGCCCTGTGGAACGAGGCCGAATACCATCCACTCCACCACGACAATCGCCTCCAGGTCGCGGTGCGCAAGCTTCGCAAGCTGATCGAGGACGATCCCTCCCGGCCGAGCCGCCTGGTCACCACTGCCGACGGCTACATCCTGGTCGGCCGGGTCCGGCGCGTGCAGGGCCTCGGCGATCCCGACGGCCGCGGCACGCCCGCGGAGCCCCAACGGTCTCGCAGCTCTGGCCCGGCCCTCACGCCGACCCGGGAGGCGCCGGTCCGGGCCGGCAAAGCGGCCGCGAGGCCGAGCCAGAGCGTGCCATTGTCCAGTCGCTGACCGGTGCGTCGTTCGGGCGCGGGCTATCCCCACGCTCCTTCGCCATGGCTGTAATCGTCCCACACGCTAAACGTCACATGCGCGAGGGGGATTGTCGCCTGTGGGTCCTCGGCCCGGCTCGGATGATCGTCGGCAAAAATGGAATAAGTCGAGATCAGGGCCGGGGTCGGCGACGAAGGCGTCAGGGTCCTGGCGGCGGCGGCCGGTGACAGGGGCTGACAGAAGCTGACAGAGGCGGTCAGTTGTATCGCCGATTCATGATTGGCAAATAGAGATTCCTCGGCGCGAGTGCGCTTGTGGAGCCGACCAGCATGACCGCGTCACAGCCAGCAGCCGGTCTCGCGCGGTCGTCCGAACTGGACCAAGCATTCGACGATGCCGGCGCGACGCTCGCCGATGTGCGGGCGGTGATCCCCCGCAGCGCCTTCCAGCGCGACTATCGGCGCGCGTTCGCCTACCTGCTGGTCGCCGCCGGTTCGCTCGTCGGATCCGTCGCCTTCTCCGCGCTCGTCTGGGCCCGGGAGCTCGCCTGGTTGTTCCCGGCGGCGTGGTTCCTCACCGGCACGAGCTTCATGGCGCTGTTCATCATCGGCCATGACTGTGGCCACAACTCGTTCTTTCCGAGCCGGGCGTGGAACGTGAGGGCCGGGCACCTCGTGTTCATACCGCTGGGCTACGCGTTCCACGCCTGGAAGTACTTTCACGACGCACACCACCGTCGGACCAACGGGCTCGGCAAGACCCTCGTCGACGTGCTCAGGGGCGAGATGGACCTGCGCCACGATACGGCGTTCGTGCCGCTGACGGTCGAGGAGGGCGCGGCGCTCGGCCGCGCCTCGGCCGTGCTCTCGTTCGCCTATCGGCTGACGCGCACCTTCCCCCCGTTCGCCACGTGGGTCCTGCCGGTCATCTTGCTGGCGCTGTTTCACAGCGCCAGCGCCGGCGAGCGGCGGGCGGCGGCGGCCTCGAGCGTCTTTGTGATCGTCGTTGGCAGCATCGTCGCGGCGGGCATCGTGTGGCTCGCGGGCTCGCCGTGGGGGCTCGTGCACTTCTGGGTGCTGCCCCACGTCGTGTTCTCCATCTGGTTCGGCATATACGCGTTTCTTCAGCACACCGCCGAGGACGTGCCCGTGTTCAGCCCCGAGGCGTGGGCGCCTTACCGCGCGCAGTTTCTCGGCTCCGTGAACTGTCGCTTCCCCCGCTGGGTCGGCTTTTGGCACGGGGACGGCGACCTTCATCTGCCCCACCATATCGCGGCCACGATCCCGAGCTACCGGTTGCGCGAGGCCAATGAGGCGCTGCGCGCCTCGAAGTTCGGTCCGCTGATGAAAGAGCGCGACTTCAGCTTCGCTTATCTGTTCAGGCAGCTGCGCGCGTGCCACTTGTGGGACGTCCGGCGGGGCGCCTATGTGCGCTTCGCCCGGCGGCGTATTCGAGGAGGATGATCGCCCAATGTCGAGCCATCGCGGAGATAGACCCGAATGTCGCACCCTGGTCGAGCTGTTGCGCGCGGGCGCCGAGCGGAAGGGCGACGCGCTGCTGTACCGCTATCTGCGCGCGGGTGAGATCGACGGCCCGGTCGACGAGTGGGCGTATGGCGAGGTCGACCGGCGAGCCCGGGCCGTCGCTGCCGCCGCGGGCGAGTGCTCGCGCCGCGGCGAGCGGGCCCTTCTTCTCTATCCGGCGGGCCTCGACTTCATCGCCGGATTCTTCGGCTGCCTGTACGCCGGCATCGTCGCCGTGCCGCTCTACCCGCCCGATGCGGGCCTGCGTGCGTCGAGCGTGCGGCGCCTGTTCGCGGTGGCCGACGACGCGCGGCCGTCGCTCGTATTGACCACCGGTGAGCTCATGCGTGCGCTTCGTCCGCGGCTCGCCGGGCTCGCGCACCTGCCCTGGGTGGCGACCGACGAGACGCCCCTGGACGGCGCCGCGGCCTGGTCTCCGTTCGAACCATCGCCCGACGACCTCGCCTTTCTGCAATACACCTCGGGCTCGACCGGCGACCCGAAGGGCGTGATGCTGAGCCACCGCAACATCCTCGCCAATGAGGCGATGCTCGCTCGCGCGTGGCAGTGCGACGAGCGCACGCCGCTGGTCAGCTGGCTGCCGCTGTTTCACGACATGGGCCTGATCACGCAGGTCGTCTTATCGTTATATGCCGGCTCGAACGTCACGCTGATGTCGCCGCTCCATTTCTTGCAGCGCCCGGCGCGGTGGCTGCGGGCGATCTCGCAGTATCGGGCCGAGATCAGCGGCGGGCCGAACTTCGCGTTCGATCTTTGTGCTCAGAAGACGACGGCCGAGGAGCGCGCCGGGCTCGAGCTCGGGCGCTGGCGCGTGGCGTTCAACGGGGCCGAGCCCGTGCGTGCGGCGACCCTGCGGCGCTTCGCCGAGGTCTTCGCCCCGCACGGCTTTCGCCAGCGGCAACTCGGCCCGTGTTATGGCCTCGCCGAGGCGACGGTGTTCGTCTCGGCGCCGGTGCCGGGCGCGGGCCCGACGACGCTATCTGTCGACGAGGTGGCGCTCTCCGAGCACCGCGTCGCCCCGGCCATGGGCCCCGGCGCGCGCGAGCTCGTGGCGAGCGGGGAGGGCTGGCTCGACGAGCAGATCGTCATCGTCGACCCCGAGACGCGGGTGCCCTGCGCGGCCGATCGGGTCGGTGAGATCTGGGTGAGCGGCCCGCACGTGGGCCGTGGGTACTGGGGCCGCCCGGAGGTCAGCGAGTTGGTGTTTTGTGCGCGGCGGGCGGGCGCCGGTGAGGTGGCTTTCCTGCGCACCGGCGACCTCGGTTTTTTGCGCGACGGTCAGCTGTTCGTCACCGGCCGGCGCAAGGACATGCTCATCGTCCGCGGCCGCAATCATTACCCACAGGACATCGAGCTGACGGTCGAGGCGAGTCATCCGCGGGTCCGGCCGGGCTGCTCGGCCGTCTTCGCCCTCGAGGGGGAGGACCGCATCGTCGTCGTCGCCGAGGTCGACACGAGCAAGGGCGAGCTCGACTTTGCGGCCGTGGGCCGCGACGTGCGGGCCGCCGTCGCCGACGAGCACGAGCTCCGGCTGCACGCGGTCGTGCTGCTCGAGGCGCGCAGCGTGCCGAAGACGTCGAGCGGCAAGATCCAGCGGCGCGCGTGCCGGACGGAGTTCATGTCGGGTGGGCTGCGTGAGCTGCATCGGGCCGTTTTCGCGTCGCCGGACCGCGAACCCGGCGACTCCTCCACGGTGATGCCCGCGGGCGCCGTGGGTGCGTGGCTGGTCCGCCAGCTGGCCGAGCGCCTCGGCGTGGCGCCGGGCGAGGTCGACGTGCGGCGACCCTTTCGCCAGCTCGGCCTCGACTCGAAGGACGTCGTCGCGCTCTCCGGGGAGCTGTCGCGTGTGCTCGGGGTGTCGCTCTCGCCGACGATCTTTTACGATCATCCGACGGTCGGCGAGGTCGTGCGGCACCTCGAGGGCTCGGGCGTCGCGCCGTGCGTGCCGGCGTCCGCGGCGTCCGAGGAGCCGATCGCGTTGATCGGCCTCGGCTGCAGGTTTCCCGGCGGGGTCGACGACGCCGCGTCGTATTGGCGGCTCCTGTGCGAGGGGCGCAACGCCATCACCGAGGTTCCGGCCGACCGCTGGGACGTCGAGGCGCTGCACGATCCGACGCCCGGCGTCGCGGGTCGCATGTACGTGCGCAAGGGCGGCTTCATCGGCGATGTCGCCGGCTTCGACGCGGCCTTCTTCGACATCGCGCCGCGTGAGGCCCGGTCGATGGACCCGCAGCAGCGGCTGCTGCTCGAGATCGCGTACGAGGCGCTCGACGACGCCGGGATGCCGCATGAGCGCCTGGCCGGCAGTCGCACCGGCGTTTTCGTCGGCGTCTCCTCCAACGACTATGGCCTGCGCGCGCTGCACCCGGTCGACCCCCGGCGCATCGACGGTTATGCGGGCACCGGCAACGCGGCGAGCGTCGCGGCGGGTCGCATCTCGTATCTGCTGGGGCTCGCGGGCCCGAGCCTGGCGGTCGACACCGCGTGCTCGTCGTCGCTGGTCGCCGTGCACCTCGCCTGCCAGAGCCTGCGCGCCGGCGAGTGCGACATGGCCCTGGCCGGCGGCGTCAATTTGCTGCTGTCGCCCGACGTGACGATATTCTTCTGCCAGCTGCGGGCGCTCGCGCCCGACGGCCAGTGCAAGCCCTTCGACGCCGCGGCCGACGGCTTCGTGCGCAGCGAGGGCTGCGGCGTCGTCGCCCTCAAGCGGCTCGCGGACGCGGTGCGGGACGGTGACCGCGTCCTGTGTGTCATTCGCGGCACGGCGGTCAACCAGGACGGGCGCTCGAACGGGCTCGCGGCGCCGAACGGCAGGGCCCAGCAGGCCTGCGTGCGCGAGGCGCTCGCGCGCGCCGGCCTGCGCCCCGCCGACGTCGACTATGTCGAGGCGCACGGCACCGGCACGCGCCTCGGCGACCCGGTCGAGGTGCGCGCGCTGGCCGAAACCCTCGGGCCCGGGCGCGAGGCCGACGCCCCGCTGCTGGTCGGCTCGGTCAAGGCCAACCTCGGGCATTGCGAGGCGGCCGCCGGCGTGGCCGGGCTCATCAAGGTCGCCCTCATGCTGCGGCACGGCGCGGTGCCGGCTCAGCTGCACATCGACACCCCGAACCCCTTGATCCCGTGGAACGAGGTGCCCGTGCGCGTGGCGACCGAGGCGCGGCCCTGGCCGAGGCGCGACCGGCCGCGGATCGCCGGCGTGAGCTCGTTCGGCATCAGCGGCACCAACGCTCACGTGATCGTCGAGGAGGCGCCGCCGGATCCGGTCGTCGCCCCGACGCCGGCCGCAGCGGACGCGCTGCCGTGGCTGTTGCCGCTTTCCGCACGCTGTCCGGCGGCGCTGCGGGCCATGGCGGCCGCCTATCGCGAGCTGCTCACGCACGACGCGGGCGGCTCGTTCGCCTCGGTCGTGTATACGGCCGCCGTCCGGAGGACGCATCACCCTCACCGACTCGCGGTCGTGGGTCGAAGCGCCGCGGCCCTGATCGAAGGCCTCGACGCCGTGCTCGCCGGCGAGGCTCACCCCGTCGTCTGCGAGGGGCGGGCAGGGTCGGGGCGCCCGAAGGTCGTGCTGGTGTTCCCCGGGCAGGGCTCGCAGTGGGCCGGCATGGGTCGCCAGCTGTTCGCGGAGCAGCCCGTGTTTCGTGATGCCATCGTCGCGTGCGACGCGGCGATGCGGCCTCACACCGACTGGTCGCTCGTCGACGTGCTCGCCGACCCGAGCGGCGAGGCGCTGGGTCGCATCGACGTCGTGCAGCCCGTGCTCATGGCGATCGAGGTCGGGCTCGCGGCGCTGTGGCGTTCGTGGGGCGTCGTGCCCGATGTCGTGGTCGGCCACAGCATGGGCGAGGTCGCGGCAGCGCATGTCGCGGGGGCTCTCACCCTCGACGACGCCGCCTGCATCATCTGCCGCCGCAGCCGGCTCCTGCGCACTGTGAGCGGGCTGGGGGCGATGGCGCTGGTCGAGCTGCCCGACGACGAGGTGGCGCGGCGTCTGGAGCCGTACCGGGACGTGGTCTCGGTCGCCATCAGCAACAGCGCGCGCTCGACGGTGTTTTCGGGGGCGACCGCGGTGGTCGAGGCGCTCGTGCTTCGCTTTCAGGCGGAGGGGGTCTTTTGCCGCCGCATCAACGTCGACGTCGCCTCGCACGGGCCGCAGATGGACGCGCTGGCGGGCGACCTCCTGCGCGAGCTCGCGGGCGTGTCGCCACGGCGTGCGTCGGTGCCGATGTACTCGACGGTCGACGCCGCGCTGAGCGACGGGCAGTCGTTCGACGCAGCCTACTGGGTGCGTAACTTGCGTGAGCCCGTCCGCTTCGCGCGGGCGATCGAGGCGCTGAGCCGTGACGGCGACGTCGTGTTCGTCGAGGTCAGCCCGCACCCCATCTTGCTGCCCGCCATCGAGGAGACCGCCCGCGCGACCAGGCACGTGGTCGTGGCGAGTCTGCGCCGCGAGCAGGACGAATCTTCGACCATGTTCGGCTCGCTCGCCCGGCTGTTCTGCAGTGGCGTCGCGGTCGACTTCCGGCGCCTCGCGCCCGTAGGCGCGCGTTGCATCGCGCTGCCGCGTTATCCCTGGCAGCGCGAGCGCCACTGGATCGACGACGACGCCGGGGCGCCCGTTGCCGCGTCCGTGCGGCGCGGTGAGCCGACCCGGCATCCGCTGCTGGGCCGGGCGCTGCGCTCATCGGTCGATCCGTCGACGCGCTACTGGGAGTCGACCCTGCGCCTCGAAGATGTGCCGTACTTGGCCGACCACCGCGTCGACGACGCGCCCGTCATGCCGGCCGCGGCCTTCCTCGAGATGGCCCTCGCCGCGGGCAGGGCAGTGCTCGGCAGGTGGCCCGGCGGGCTGCGGGATGTCGCCTTCGTCGCGCCCCTGCACCTCGAGCCGGGGCGGGCTCGCCTCCTGCAGCTCGTGTTGTCGGCGCCGACGGCCGACGCGGCGGGCTTTCGCATCGCCAGCGCCGCCGAGGACGACGACGGCGCGTGGACCTTGCACGCGACCGGCCAGATCGATCTCGCTGTGACTGAGAGGCCGCTGGCTGGCGCGTCCACCGAGCCCCACGGTGGCGATGAGGGAGCGGCGGAGGCTTTCTACTCGGCGCTCGCCGAGCGCGGGCTCGCCTACGGGCCGTGCTTTCAAGGGGTGCGCTCGCTCGCTCGCTCGCCCGGGCGGGCCTCGGCCGTTGTCGAGGCGCCGCCGGCCGTGGCCGCCGAAACCCACGCGTACGGCCTGCATCCGGCCGTCCTGGACGCGTGCTTCCAGGTCATCGCGGCCGCGGCGGGGCCCGCGATACCGGTCGCCCTCGAGCGGCTGCGTGTCCACGAGCCGCAGGGGCTGCAGCAGGTGTGGTGCGACGCGCATGCCGAGCGGCAAGACGGCGACATCCTCGGCGCCGTCACGCTGCGCGACAGCGACGGTCGTGCCCGCGTCGAGGTCATCGGGCTGCGCGCCAGGCCGCGGGGCGCGGCCGCGGGGCGCGGGCCGGCGTGCCTCGGCCTGGAATGGCGCCCCGACGCGGGTGTGCTCGAGATCGCCGATGATGCGCCGGGCGACGGAGCGTGGCTGCTCCTGGCCGACTGGGCGGGCGTGGGCGAGCGGGTGCGTGCCGTTCTCGAGCGCCGGGGCCACGCCGTCGTCACCGTGCACGAGGGGGCCCGCGACTTCGACCCGGGCTCGCCCACCGCGTTCGAGGGCTTGCTGCGCGACTCGTTCGGCCGGCACCGACGCTGCCGCGGCGTCGTGCACCTGTGGAGCCTCGACGCCCTCGACGACGAAACGACCACCGGGGCCGACGTGCTCGGCAACTGCGGCGCGGCCTTGCACCTCGTGCAGGCCCTGGGGCGCATGGGTTGGCGCGACCCGCCGCGGCTATGGTTCGTCACGCGGGGCGCCCAGGCGATTGGGCCGTCCCTGTCGACGTCGGTCGCCGCCGTGCAGGCGCCGCTGTGGGGCCTCGCCAACGTCCTGCGTTACGAGCACCCCGAGCTTGCGTGTGTCTGCATCGATCTGGCATCCGGCGAAGGCCCCGACGAGGCTGCCGCGGCGCTGGTCCACGAGCTGCTCGCCAGCGACGACGAGGAGCTGATCGCGAGGCGAGACGGCCAGCGCCACGTCGGGCGCCTGACGCGGCGCCACGTCGAGGTGAACCAAGCCCACGCGCTGCCCGAGGCGCAGCTCGTCCGCCCCGACGGCGCCTACCTGATCACGGGCGGCCTGGGAGGACTCGGCCTCTCGCTCGCGGCGTGGCTGGTCCGTCAGGGGGCGCGCCACCTGACGCTCGTCGGGCGCCGCGGGGCGGCGACACCGAACGCCGAGCGGGTGCTCGCCGGGCTGCGCGACGCCGGAGCCGAGGTCACGGTCGTGCAGGCCGACGTCGCCAGCCGCGGCGAGCTCGCCCGGGCCCTCGTCATGCTCGAAGCCCGTGGCCCGGTCCTGCGCGGCGTCGTGCACGCCGCCGGCCTGCTCGACGACGGACTGCTGGTCACGCAGGACCTCGCGCGGCTGGCCCGCGTGCTGCGCCCGAAGGTCGACGGCGCGCTGAACCTGCATCTCTTGACCCAGGGCCAGCCGCTCGACTTCTTCGTGCTCTATTCGTCCGCGGCCGCGCTGCTCGGCTCGCCCGGGCAGGGCCCCTACGCCGCCGCCAACGCGTTTCTCGACGCGCTCGCGCACCGCCGGCGCGCGCTCGGTCTGCCCGCCCTGAGCGTCAACTGGGGCCCCTTCGCCGACGTGGGCCTCGCGGCCGAGGGCGGGCGGTCCTCGCGTCTCGGCGAGCGAGGCGTGCGCGCGCTCGCGGCCGCCGAGGGCGAGGCGCTGCTCGGCCGACTGCTCGCCCTCGGCGCGACACAGGCGGCCCCGGTGGCGCTCGACATGCGCCAGTGGCTCGACTGCAACCCCCAGGTCGCCGCGTCCACGCAGCTCTCCGAGCTGGTCCGCGACATGGGGCCGTCTCGCGGAGGCGGTGCGCTCGTCGCCTCGCTGCGCGAGCAGGGCCCTGGCGAGCGCCGTCGGAGCCTCGAGCGGTTGTTGCGCCAGCAAGCCGCCGCGGTGCTGCGCACGGACCTCGCCCGCGTCGCGCTCGACCGACCGCTGCAAGCTCTGGGCCTCGACTCGCTCACGAGCCTCGAGCTGCGCAACCGCATCGAAGCAGCGACGGGGCTGACCCTGCCGGCCACCGTGCTGTGGACCCACCCGACCATCGCCGCGCTCGCCCGCCATCTTGCGACCGAGCTCGACGGCGGCGCCATGTCGGCCACGTCACGCGTCGAGCCGCCGACCCTCGAGCTCGACGTCGACCTCGACTTCGCGGACACGGCCTCGCTCCTGGCCGCCGCCGAGCGCGAGCTCCGGCTCGCCTCCGATTAGCACCACCCCGGGCTCCGACTCGCCATGAATCACACGGAAGATCACGACATCAGGCGCCTGCTCAAGGAGTCCATCGCCAAGCTGCGGGAGGTCCGGGCGCGGGCCGCGGCGCTCGAGTGCCAGCAATGCGAGCCGATCGCCGTCGTCGGCATGGGCTGCCGGTTCCCTGGCGGCGGCGACGGGCCCGAGGCCTACTGGCGAGCGCTGTGCGCCGGCGTCGACGGCGTGCGCGAGGTGCCGGCCGATCGCTGGGACGCAGACGCGTTACCCGACGCCGGGACCCGCTGGGCCGGTCTGCTCGACGATGTCGCCGGCTTCGACGCCGAGTTCTTCGGCATCTCGCCCCGCGAGGCCACGCGCCTCGACCCGCAGCAGCGGCTCTTGCTAGAGGTCGCCTGGGAGGCGCTCGAGCACGGCGGGCTGCGCCCGAGCGACCTCGTCGACGGCCCGGTCGGCGTCTTCGTCGGCCTGACGACGCAAGACTACGGGCACCGGGCGCTGGCGGTCGACCTGGCCGAGATGGATGTCTACACAACGACCGGCAACGGCCTGTGCTTCGCCGCCGGCCGCATCGCATATGCCCTCGGGCTGCGTGGCCCCGCCCTCTGTGTCGACACCGCGTGCTCGTCGTCGCTGGTCGCCGTGCACCTGGCGTGCGAGAGCCTGCGCCGCGGCGAGACCTCGCTCGCGCTGGCCGGCGGCTGCAACCTGCTGCTCTCGCCGTTGACGATGCACCTGGTGGCGCAGACGCGGGCGCTGTCGCCGGGTGGGCGCTGCCGGAGCTTCGACGCGCGCGCCGACGGCTTCGTGCGCGGTGAGGGCTGTGGGGTCGTCGCGCTGAAGCGCCTCTCCGACGCGGAGCGCGACGGCGACCGCGTCTGGGCCGTCGTACGCGGCTCGGCCGTCAACCAGGACGGCCGCTCGACGGGCCTCACTGCGCCGAACGTGCTCGCGCAACAGGCCCTACTGCGCCAGGCGCTCGCCAGCGCGGGGATCTCGCACGGGCGCGTCGGCTACGTCGAGGCGCACGGCACCGGCACCTCGCTCGGCGACCCGATCGAGGTCGAGGCCCTGCGCGGCGCGCTCGGCACGGCCCGCGCCGACGGCTCGCCCTGCTTCCTGGGCGCCGTCAAGGCCAACCTCGGCCACCTCGAGGCGGCCGCGGGCATCGCCGGGTTCATCAAGGCGGTGCTGGCCCTGCATCATCGGGCCGTGCCGCCGCAGCTGCACTTCAAGACCCTGAACCCGCGCATCTCCTTCGCCGGCACGCCGTTTCAGATCCCGCTGAAGCTCGAGCCCTGGGCTGCGCCGGGCGGCGAGCCGCGGATCGCCGGTGTCAGTTCGTTCGGCCTGAGCGGCACCAACGCGCACGTGCTCCTCGAAGAGGCCCCGGTCGCGCAGCCCACCCGCGACGCCGAGCACGAGGCCCGATCGGAGGTGCTGACCGTATCGGCCCGCACGGCCGAGGCGCTCGCGGTGCTCACGACGCGCTACCGCGACTGGCTCGGGCACACTACCGTCACGCTCCGGGATGCATGCGCCTCGGCGAGCCAGCGGCGCGACCACCACGAGCACCGCCTGGCGATCGTCGCGGCCAGCAAGGACGCGGCCGTCATGTCGCTCGATGCGGTGATACGAACCGGCACTTCGCAGCCCCCCGGGCGGGCGGCCGCTGGCCCAAAGGTCTTCGTCTTCGGCGGACAGGGCTCGCAGTGGCTCGGCATGGCGCGCTCGCCGATGGCCGACGAGCGGGTGTTTCGGGAGGCGATGCGCCCGTTCGCCAGCTTCAGCCTGCTCGACGAGCTGCGCGCCGACGCCTCGACCTCACGCCTCGAGGAGTCCGACATCACCCCGCCGGTCCTCTTCGCCGTCCAGGTCGCCCTGGCCGCGCTGTGGAGCTCGTGGGGCATGCGGCCCGACGTCGTGCTGGGCCACAGCCAGGGCGAGATCGCCGCGGCGCATGTCGCCGGGGCGCTCACGCTCGACGACGCCGCGCGCGTCATCTGCACCCGCAGCCAGCTCGTGCACGAGCGCGGCGGCGACAACGGCCGGATGCTCGCCACCGAACTCTCCCCCGAGCACGCGGCGGAGCTCGTCGCGCCCTACGAGGACCGCGTGGTGGTCGCGGTCCTCAACAGTCCGCGTTACGTCGTGCTCTCCGGCGAGCAGGTGGCCCTCGCCGAGATCCGCGAGCGCCTGGTGGTCGCCGATGTCTTCTGCCGCCCCGTGAACGTCCGCTTCGCCTCGCACAGCCCGCAGATGCGGCCAGTCGCCACGGCGCTCGCCCGGCGACTCGCGGGCATCCGCCCGCAAAATGGCGTGACCCCCTTCTTCTCGACCGTGACCGGTCGCTTCGAGGACGGGGCCGGGCTCGGGCCCGACTATTGGGCCCGCAACCTCAAGTCGCCCGTGCGCTTCGCCGCGGCTGTAGCGTCGCTCGCGGGCGCCGGCCATCGATGCTTCATCGAGCTCGGCGGGCACCCGATCCTGATCGATGCCGTGCGCGACTGCCTGGGCGCGGCGGGCGTCGCGGGCATCGTCGTCGGCTCGCTCGAGCGCGACCGCGGAGGCGCCGCGCTGCTCGAGAACCTCGGCCGGCTCTACACCGCCGGCGCCGAGGTCGACTGGTCCCAAGTTCGTCCAAAGCCCCATCGCCCGTGCGATCTGCCCCGTTACCCCTGGCAGCGGCAGCGCTACTGGCTCGAGCCCTCGCCCTTGCCATCCGCCGCCGGCCCCGTCGCCTCGGCTGCTGCCACGACCACCACGGGCGTCGACGTCGACGCCTGGCTGTACGAGGTCGCGTGGGTCGAGTCGCCCTCGACGCCCCCGCCAGTGCCGGCCGACGCGGGGCTGTACATCCTTTGGGGCGGGCCGAGCGACGTCGTCGATACGCTCGCACTCGCCCTGCGCTCGGCCGGTCAGTCGTGTGTGCGCGCCGTCGCCGGGCCTCGCTTCGAATCAGGCGGTGTGACGGGCACCTGGCGCGTCGATCCGGCCGATCCTGTCCAACTGGTCCGCCTGCTGCGCGAGGCCCAGCGGCTCGCCTCCGTGCCGCTGCGTGGCGTCGTCCACCTCGAGGGCCTCGTCGCGCCGCTGCCCGAACCAGCCACGGGCGCGCCCGCTGCGGCCGACATCACGGCCCTCGCCCGGTTCGCGCCAGCGCTCGACGAAGTGCGCGACGCCGGCCCCGGCAGGCTCTGGCTCGTGACGAGGGGCGTGCACTCGGTCGGGGCCACGCCCACCGCATGTGACGTCGCCCGCGCGCCGCTCTGGGGCTTCGGCAAGGTCCTCGCCGTAGAGCACCCCGAGGCCTGGGGCGGCGCGGTCGACCTCGCTCCGGGCGGCGTCGACTTCACCGCGCTCGCGGGCGAACTGCTCGGCCCGCATGGTGAAGATCTCGTCGCGCATCGCCAGGGCCGTCGCCACGTCGCGCGCTTGCGACGTTCGCCGGGGCCGGCCGAGCGCACCCTACAGCCGCGCCGAGATGGCACCTACATCGGGCCGCGCCTGCAGGGCGAGCCAGACCGGCAGCAGCAAGGCGCCGATCGCAGGCGCGAGCCACCACAGGCGCCGCGCGGCCTGCCGGCGGGTGTGATCGCGCAAGGCGGCCCTGACCGCCGCTGCCATGGAGGCCGCGCTGTGATGCCGGCGATCGCGGCCGTCGAGCGCCCCGCGCAACACAGCCTCGAGCTGACGCGGCAGCGGCAGCTTGGCCCGCGGTACCCGCAGGTCCGCCTCGAGCGGATCGGGGAGTGTCTTGGCCGTGAGCATCGTGTACCAGAGCGCGCCCACCGAAAAGACATCGGCCCGGAAGTC
>Ga0116158_10001650_pt1 | contig 20041 bp, 11 predicted proteins | sample AD_UKC052_MetaG_FD_89883 | JGI IMG/M metagenome (GOLD analysis project Ga0116158, IMG submission 89883) | Active sludge microbial communities of municipal wastewater-treating anaerobic digesters from USA - AD_UKC052_MetaG | ecosystem: Engineered > Bioreactor > Anaerobic > Digestate | place: USA... | reverse complement strand
TTATGGCACAGATGAAACACAGAGTTTTAACCGTCCTGTGCATGGGGGTGCTGGCCGCCGCCTGCGCGTCAGCCGCACCGTTTGCCAAAACCTTCAGTTTCACACAGCCGGATGGCACACGGATAGAGGTGTGGGGCGAAGGAGACGAGTTCCGCGCGGTTTTCGAGCACCGCGGCTATACGGTCGTGCGGGACCGCGTGACCAAGGCTTACACGTATGCTCGGTTGTCGGCGGACGGTACGGAGTTGTTGCCGACCCGCCTGCTTGTCGGGCAGGCTGATCCGGCCGCCAGCGGCCTGCCGCAGCATCTGCGCATCGCGCCCGAGGCGGCTGCCGCCCAGGCGCGTTTGCGTTTTGAGCGCTGGGATGCCGGTATGCAGATCCGGCGTCGCTGGCAGGAGCGCAAGAGCCAGTTGCAACTGTTGCGCGCGCAGGCGGCCGGGGATATCTCGGTCATGGCGCCGCCTTCGTTCACCACGACCGGCACCAAGGTCGGACTCTGCCTGCTGATTGATTTTCCCGACGCGCCCGCGACCGTGCCGAGCGCGGATATCCACGAGTTCTGCAACGGCGACGGGTACACCGGTTACGGCAACAACGGTTCCGTCAAAGAGTATTATCAGGATGTGTCCGGCGGGCTGTTGACCTATACCAACGTGGTTACCGCTTACGTCCGAATGGTGAAGCCGCACAGCTTTTACTGCGACACGAGCAAAGACGCCGGGTCACAAGCCAATATTTTGATCGCGGACGCCATCGCGATTTTGAAGGCGCAGCCCAATTACGAGACTGAAATTCTTCCCACCTTTGAGTCGTTGTCGCAGGAGGGCGACGGCGAGCTCGTCGCATGCAATGTCTTTTATGCCGGTGACAATGGCGGCGACTGGACGATGGGCTTGTGGCCTCATTCATGGAGCTTGTATGAAGCCGGTCCGCAAGACTTGGGCGACGGCAAGCTCGTTTTCAAATACCAGATCACCGATATCGGGGCGACCTTGGAACTGGGCACCTTCTGCCACGAGAACGGCCACATGCTGTGCGGCTATCCCGATATCTACGACTACCAATACGATTCCGTCGGCGGGGCCGGTCAATTCTGTCTGATGAACTCAGGCGGACACGGCCACAACCCCGTTCAGATCTGCGCCTACCTCAAATATGCTTCGGGCTGGACCGAGACCGTCGAGGTGACCCTGCGCGATTATATCGAAGCTTCTTTGACCGCCACGGTCGGCGAGCCTGGCTTCAACCGCATCTACCGCTTTGCCAAGCCGGGTGTGGATACCGAGTACTATCTTTTCGAAAACCGCCAACAGGCCGGTCGCGATGCGGGCATTCCGGGCTCCGGCGTCGCGATCTGGCACATCGACGAGCAGGGCGACCGCGACGACCAGCGTAGGGACTACAACACTGAGCACCAGAATTATGAATGCACGCTGATGCAGGCGGATAATCTCTGGCACTTCCAGAACAATGTGAACAGCGGCGACGCGCGCGACCTGTATTATGAGGGTAACCCGGCGACCGGCTACATCAACAGGTTCAACGACAGCACCCAGCCCAGCGCGCGCTGGTGGGACGGCACGTCCTCGCGCATCAAGGCGGAGTCGTTCAGTGCGAACGGTTCGCTCATGACCTTTGTCTTTCAAGTGGATCCCCCTGAAATCGCCACGCTCCCGACGCTGCCCAACGGGCGCGTGGGGCGTCCCTATGCTTACGCCCTGCTGGCGAGCGGCTACGCCACCCCCTTTGAGTGGCAGGTCATCTCCAACACGCTGCCGGCGGGACTCGCCCTGAGTGTCGGCGGCCAGTTGAGCGGCATGCCGGAAGAAGCGGGGACCTCGACGTTTCTCGTGTCGGTCACGGCCGCCAGCGGCAAGGCGGACACCAATGAGTTTAGCCTGACGATCCTGCCGGCGTTGACCGTGCCGCTGGTCGAGACCTTCGAAGAGCCGCAGGGTCCGCAGTCTGGCTGGCAGCAGGAGTTCGTGACCAACCGTCTGGCGTGGACCTATCGCAACGGCGCAACGTATCCGGCCAGCGCCTATCGCGGCACCAACAGCGCCTGCTTGGTGTCCGCGGATTCCGGACCTTATGTGACGCGTCTGATTTCGCCGCGAATCGTTTTCGCGCCCGGCGCACAGTTGCCGCAACTCAGCTTCTGGCACATCATGGGCAAGTTCGATGTGCGGCAAGACCAGTTGCGCGTCTACTACAAGAGTGCCTACGAAGATCCGTGGACGCTGCTGGCGGCTTACACCTCTTCCGTCAACCTCTGGACACAGCGCACCCTCGCGCTGCCCGATCCTTCTGAATCGTATTACCTGTGTTTCGAAGGAACGGCACGTTACGGATACGGCATCCACATTGATGACATCGTGGTCCGCGACGCATACCAGCCGCTCGCGATCATGACCCCGTCCGTGCTGCCGGAGGCGCAGGTGAAGACACCGTACGCTGTGTCTCTGACGCCGCAGGGCGGATTCGGACCCTATACGTTCGACTTGAACGCGGGCGTGCTGCCGGTCGGCTTGACGCTGTCGACCAACGGCGTGATCAGCGGCGTGGCCAGCAACTTGGAGACCCAGGTGTTCACCGTGCAACTGACCGACCACGGGGAAGGCGTTTCGGTCTTCGCTGATTTCACGCTGTCTGTGGGGCCGCCGCGCGTGACGCTGTTCGCCGAGGGATTTGAGTACGGCGGCATGTTCCCGCAGCGCTGGATCCAGCAGACAGTCTCCAATCAGGTGTCGTGGACGTTCCTGAACGGCGGCGGAAACGGTGACACCTTCCACCTGCCGGAAAGTGCCTACGAGGGAAACATTAACGCCGTCCTGTGGGTCGGTAATCCCTCGAACCACGTGACCCGCCTCTTTACCAAGAACGGGATTAACCTGGGCGCTGCGCCATCCACGCCGCGTCTTGAGTTCCAGCACGCCATGCGCGCCTTCCAGGGTATGCAAGATGAACTGCGCGTGTGGATCAAGAGCGACGCCGCGGAGCCGTGGTCGCTGCTCGCCGCTTACACCAACGACACGCCGGATTGGACGTTGCGCACGCTGGCACTGCCGAACCCGTCGACCAACTACTTCGTGATGTTCGAAGGAACGGCGCGCTTCGGGCAAGGCGTCTGCATCGACGATGTCAGGATTACGGACGGATCGATCGCGCCGATCATCACGACGCTGAGCGCGCTGCCGGGGGCTACGGTGGGGATGCCTTACAGCCAGACCTTCCAGGCGGCGGGCGGCGAAGCGCCGTACACGTGGAGCGTGGTCGCCGGGACCTTGCCAGACGGGGTGACGTTCACGGCTGAGGGGCTGCTGAGCGGTACGCCGTTGACGGGGGGTATCACGGTCTTTTCAGTCGCGGTGACGGACGTGCTGGGCTTTGCCTCCACGAATGAATGTGCGCTGACCGTGTCCAATCTGAGGCGCGTACCCTTCTTTGAGAACCTTGACGCAGGCAGCGTGATCCCGTCCGGCTGGTCACAGCAGATTATGACATCGGGTTCAACGCTGAAGTGGTTGATCGGCACCGGAAACGGGGCATCGCCTGCCGTGCCCTCTGCCGCGCACAGCGCCCCGAACAACCTCTACCTCCGCTCCGGCACCACGTCGCCGCAACGCACACGGCTGCTGACGCCTGCGTTGGATTTGGGCTCGGGCATGACCAATGCGACGCTCTCGTTCTGGCTCTGTATGGCCAGCAGGAACGCGAATGTTGATGAGCTGCAGGTGTTTTACAAAACCAATGCGCTGGTCACTGAGTACAAACATCTCCTGACGATCAAGACGGCTGTGCCGGCTTGGAGCAATATCGTGGTTGCGCTGCCGGAGGCGTCTTACTCCTACGTGATCGCCTTCGACGGCATTGCTAAGGCCGGGCATGGCGTCTGTCTGGACGATATCTCCGTGACGGGCGATTATCCCTCGACCGGCGGGTATGCCGACTGGCAGCTCGCCGAGTTCGGCGCCGAGATCACCGACGAGGCGATTGTCGGCATGACCGCCGATCCCGACGGCGACGGCGTGGAGAACTGGCTGGAATACGCTATGGCGCTTGACCCGATGATTCAGGACAGCGAATTCGCCATGTATGGCGGCGTCACGGCGGGATACCTGACGCTCTCCTACCGCAAGAACCCGCTGGCCACCGATGTGACCTTCACGATCGAGGCGTGCGATGATCTGGCGGTTCAGGATTGGACCACGGTGGATGTCTCGGAAACCGGAATTGAAGATTACATCTCGTGGCTCTGGATCACCAACCGCCACGATGTGCCGGTGGCCGACGCCCCGCGCCGCTTCCTGCGGCTGACGATCACGCCGCCCGCTCCATGAGGGTTTGCGGTTTCTGGTTCCTGGTTTCTGGTTTCGGGTTCCAAGTTGAACGTTGAGAGTTGAACGTTCCCACTCGATCGTTTGCGGTAGGGCGGTCTCGCCGAGACCGCCGCTGGGACAAAACCCCCAATCCTGCTCATCCTGTAATCCCGGCCAAAAAAACCGACGTATCTGCCGGGACTACCGTAACTACAGGGACTGTCGGGATTAGCGGACCGCCCACGCCAGATCGCGCGGCGTGCCGGTGAGCACTTCGCAGCCGTTCCGCGTGACCAGGATCACGTCCTCGATGCGGATGCCCAGCCGCCCCGGCAGATAGATGCCGGGCTCGACCGTGAGCACCATGCCGGGTGCGAGTTCGGTGGCGCAGGCCGAGCTGAAGCTGGGCGATTCATGCACCTCCAGACCGAGTCCGTGTCCCAGGCTGTGCCCGAAAAAAGGGCCGTATCCCGCTCGCTCGATCACGCCGCGCGCCACGGCATCGATGGCTTGACACGGCAAGCCGGGACGGATCGCACGCACCGCCGCACGGTTAGCGGTCAGCACGATCCGGTAGATCTCGCGCCAAAGCGGCGTCGGAGGGCCGAACGACACGCAGCGGGTCATGTCCGCGCAGGCGTGGTTCAGTTTCAGGCCCAAGTCCACCAGCAGCGGCTGGCCGCGGCGCAGCACGGTGTCGTCCGGCTGATGATGACATTCCGCGGCACCGCGTCCGACGCAGGCGATGGCGGCGAAGGCTTCGCCCTGTCCCAGCCGCTCGGCTTCGCGGCGTACGATCGCACTGATCGCCCATTCGCTCATGCCGGGAACGGTCTGCCGCAGCGTCTCTGCGAAGAGGCGGTCATTCGCCGTGATCGCGGCGCGCATGCGGCGCTGTTCGTCCGGCGATTTGATGGCACGCAATTCCTCGATCATTGGGGTGGCATTAACCCACTCGACATTCGGCAGGGCTGCCTGAAGTTTCAGGAATCGGGCCGCCGGCATGGACCCCTCGTAGCCGACGCGGCGCCAGCCGCAGCCCAGGCCCGCCACCACCTCCGGCTCCAGCGCGGGCCGCCAGAGCAGGTGCGAGGGCAGCCACGGCGCCGTGCGCCGTGCCATTGTAAGGTAGCGGAAATCGGTGTAGAACGCGGGCGGTGCGCCGCGCTCGCTCAGCAGCATGCCGTTCGAGGCCGCCAGTCCGGTGAAGTAGAAGCGGTTGATCTCGGTGGTCACCAGCACGGCGTCGAGCCGTTGCCGTCGCTGCGCGGCTTGCAACCGCCGCAGACGGCGCTGTATCTCATTCGGAGCAAATGGTATTGATGCGGACATAAAGAGGGTTTAGGCGTCAGATGCTGTAGTCGTCCGGGATGGGATAGCCGGGGCGGATCACCGGCTTGGGGGTCTGGTTATAGACCTTGGAGCCGGGAGGAACCGAGTGGATCAGCCAGACGTTGCCGCCGATCACCGCGTCGTGGCCGATGACGGTGTCACCGCCCAAAATGGTGGCACCGGCGTAGATCACCACATTGTCCTCGACATCGGGATGGCGTTTGGTGCCCTTGACGAGCATACCGGTGGCTTCGTCCTTAGCGAAGCTGAGGGCTCCGAGCGTGACGCCCTGGTAGAGCTTGACGCGCCGGCCGATGCGGCAGGTTTCGCCGATCACGACGCCGGTGCCGTGATCGATGAAGAAGCCAGGGCCGATGGTGGCGCCGGGGTGGATGTCGATGCCGGTGCGCGAATGCGCGTGCTCGCCCATCACGCGCGGGATCAGCGGCACGCCCTGCCGGTAGAGCGCGTGGGCGATCCGCTGTACGGTGATCGCGTAAAGTCCGGGGTAGCTCATCACGATCTCCATGGTCGACATCGCGGCGGGATCGCCTTCGTAGGCCGCCTGGATATCCTCTTCCAGCATGTCGCGGATGGCGGGCAGCCCGTACAGAAGCGCGGTCACAGCCTGGTGCGCCTTGGCTTCGCAGTCGTGACAGTCCTCGCACTTGACCCGCTTGCAGGCGTATTCGAAGGCGCGGTGGGTCTGGTCGCAGAGCCGCAGCGCGATGTCGCGCAGGGTGTCTTTGAGGTGGCCGTGACAGGTGTCATGCGCGATCGGCGCCTGCCCGTGGCACCCGGGATAAAGCACGGCCAACAGGGCGTCCAGAACGGCGATCACCGCGCCGGTGCCGGGCAGGTTGACGTCGCGTTCGGTATTGGCGACCGGGCAATTCTTACAGGGCGAGAGCGCCTCGGTCAGCGGATTGAGATTCTGTTCGAGCCACTTTTCCATAATGGTGTCCTAACCACCGCGTCCGATGCGCACGATGACCTGTGACGCGCCCAGGTTTTTCCAGCCCAGCGTCAGCAGCGCGCGCTCGGCAAAGCCGCGGCCCTGGCAGTTCAGATCCAGGATGCGGATGTTGTCTTTGCGGCACAACTCGCGGAAATCCTTGAGGGTGAAGAGATGGATGTTGGGCGTGTTGTACCACTCAAAGGGGAGCTGCTTGCCCTTGGGCATGCGGCCTTTCATGAGCAGTTCGCGCCGCACTTCGAGACAGGCGAAGTTCGGGAAGGAGATCACCGCCTCGCGCGCGACGCGCAGGATCTGCTGCAAAAGCTCGCGCGGGCGCTTGATCGTCTGCAGCGTTTCGCTGAGCACAACGATATCGAAGCTGTTGTCCGGGATCATGGCCAGACCGTCGTCGATGTCTTCCAGCAGGATGTCACAGCCCAAACCGATCGCGGTGATGACTTGGTTGACGTCGATTTCGACACCGTTGCCGCTGCAGGCCCGGCGCTGGCGCAGGATGTGGAGCAGTGAGCCGTTGCCGCAGCCGAGGTCCAGCACGCGGCTGCCCGGCGGGATCAGATCGAGCACCTTCTGATAGTGGCGCAACTGCCATTGCCGGATCACGCCGCCCTCCGGCGCGTCGTCGCTGCGGGACGTGCCGTCAGCCGCCGGCAGGAACGCACTCACCACGCGCTTCAATTCTTCGATGTGGGTCAGGAAGGCGTCGTGCCCCGCCGTGGCGTCGAGGTGACAGTACGAGACCTGCTTCTTCTGTCGCACGAGCGCGGTCACGAGTTCCTCCGACTGCTCGGGCATGAAGAGCCAGTCACCGCTCAGCGAGACGATCAGCACGCGCGCGGCGATCTTCTCAAAAGCGGCGTCGAGGCTGCCGTAGCTCTCCTCGATGTCGTACTCGTCCATGGCCAGCGTGATGTGCAAGTAAGAGTTGGCATCGAAGCGCTGGATGAATTTCTCGCCCTGATACTGCAGATAGCTCTCGACCTGGAAGAAGGTGCCGAAGTTGCGGTCGATGGCATTGCGGAAGTCGGGATCGGCGGTCAGCCACTCCGGACGCTTGTCGCGGCCGAATTTGGCCTCCATGAGCTGTTGCGAGAGGTAGGTGATGTGGGCCAGCTTGCGCGCGCTGGAGAGTCCCTTGCTGGGCAGACTCTCGCGGTCGTAGTAGTCTCCGGCGTTCCAGTTGGGGTCCGCGACGATCGCGTGCCGGCCGACAATGTCGAAGGCGAGGGCCTGCGAGTTGAGGCTGGCGGCCGAGGCGACCACGATCCCTTTGTCGACCTCGCCGGGATAGCGGATCAGCCATTCGAGCACCTGCATACCGCCGAAGCTGCCGCCCATCACCGCCGCGAGCCGCGTGATGCCGAGCTGGCGCAGGCAGAGGCGGTGCACCTCGACGATGTCGCCGACCGTGATCTTAGGGAAAGCCGAACCGTAAGGTTTGCCGGTCTCCGGATTGACCGAGGAGGGGCCGGTGGTGCCCTTGCATCCTCCGAGGATATTGGCGCAAACGACCTGATAGCGCCGGGTGTCGATGCCTTTGCCGGGGCCGATCATGCCTTCCCACCAACCCGAGGGGTCAGTCTCGCCCGGCCGCAGCCCGGCGACATGGGCGTCGCCGGTGAGCGCGTGGCAGATGAAGACCACGTTGTCGTTGTCGGCGGTGATCGCGCCGCAGCGCTCGACCGTGACCTCGATTTCAGGTAAAACACCGCCTTTCTCGAGCCGGAAGCCTCCGGGCGGGAGATCCAGTTTGAGGGTTTGCGGTACGACCGTTCCTACCGTGTGTTCAGTGTGAGTGTCTTTGAGCATGCTCCTTTCGAAAACGAACCATTAAATTATCATGCGTCACAGGCTTGCGCCAGCGCAAACGTGACACTTCCGGCTTGTGTTGCCGGCGGGGCGCGCTACAATTCAGGCCGGTTTGTACGACGATTATTCGGGAGGAGGAGTGTTCACCATGGCTGCGTCGATGGAGATCCAATGCACGGCATGCGGTGCCCTCACGTTGGCGCGCAAAGAGCCGGTTTACGAGGGCTTTAAAAAGTGCGGCGAGGCGTATGTCTGCACCGGTTGCGGAGCGCGCTATGCCTCGGCAGAAGAGACGCCGTTCGTTCAGGCGGCGCACCGGCCGCGCGTTTTTACAGAGGCCGACAAGCCGCGCGCGCTGGAGATCTTCAGCGAGGATGAGCGCCGGCATTCCTGCGGGTGGTGTCGCCATTTCGTAGTCAACCCTTTCAGCCAGCGCTGCGGCCTGACAAACAGCGAGACACAGGCGACCGACCTCTGTGTGCGCTTCGAGAAGCGGGACGAGCCGGGCGCGTGAAGCCGCACGCGGCCCGCTCGGCCATCAGCCGTCGCCGGCGCCGGCGATCCTTTCCAGCGTTCCGGTGGTGGAACGCCCCGGCACGAGCGGGATGAAGCGGATGGCACCGCCGTAGGCCGCCACCGTCCGGGCTTCGGGGATCGGCTTGCCGTGCGGCGGCGCGTAATCCGCACCCTTGCAGTGCACCTCGGGCTTGAGTCGCGCCAGCGAGACCTCGGGCGTGGTCTCGCCGAACAGCACCACGGCGTCCACGCAGGCCAAGCCCGCGAGCAGTTCCGCCCGGTCATCCTCGGGGTTGACCGGGCGCGCGGGCCCTTTGATGGTGCGCACGGAGGCGTCGTTGTTGAGACCGACCACCAGCACGTCGCCGCATGCCCTGCAGGCCTGCAGGTTGCGCAGGTGGCCGACGTGCAGCAGGTCGAAACAGCCGTTCGTCCAGACCACGCGCCGTCCATCGCGCCGCCATTGTGCGCGCAGAAGGTCCAGCTCGTCCCACGTCACCACGCGTCCCATATCACTCTTCCTGGCCGATCCATACGCGACGGGAACTCTTGAGCGAATACCCGTTCACGCTGCGCTTCTCGACGTACGCGCCGTCGCCCACGTACGTGCCGCCGTCGCGCGTCAGCACGCCGAGATACCGGAGCGTCGCGAAACGGCCGGTCGTCTCGTTCAGCACTTTGAAGGAGCCGGAGAAAAGTCCGGAACGCTTGACGGTCTTCAGCTTCACGCCGCCCGGGTTGTCCGGTTCCGGCGCGATGGTCAGCGAGCCGGAGGTGCCGGGGATCACGGGCGGCGTCCAGGCGAAGGGCTCGGCCGTGAACAGCGTGCCCGCGTAGGCGGCATGCAGGTCGTTCAGCGAGTTGTAAAACGCGCCGACAGCCTCCAGCCGCGCATCGAACCGGTCGCCGGTCAACAGCCTCGTCTTGCCGGGGTAGATCCAGTCCAGCCGGACGGTCGGAAGGTCACTCACCTCCTGATCCGCGGGAATCGCACCGCCGGAGAGACGCAGCATGCCCGAGAAGACGCCGCGCTTGCCGTAAAGACGGACAAACAGCGGGACCATCCCCACGTCGTCGATCACCATCAGCGTGGTGGCGAAAGACACGCGCGTGCCGTCGGCCAGCTTGCCGGCGATCTTCACCGCGCCGCGGTCGCGGACTGTAACGGTCACGTACCCGGACCCGCTTTGCGTGTTGTCTGCGGCCGGATCGGTTTCGCACGCGCCCATCGGCAGGGCCACGGTGTAGTAGCCTTTGAAGGCGTTCAGCACGGCCTGCGCCTCGGCGTCCGTGCGGTCGAGGAAGGCGTTCCGCTGGCCGGTCACGTGGAAGGTCGTGCCCGGCGCGAGCCTGCCGCCCGTGAGCGTGCCGTACATCATACCGCTGTCGCTCTCTAGGATCAGTTCCAATTGTTCGCCCTGGCGTGTTGCGAGCAGTGCGATGTATGCCCCGTCCTCGTTTTTCGCGGTCCAAGACTTGCCGGAGAAGCTGAGCGAAAGGTCTTGCAGCGTGACCTTGGCGGAGAGCTTTCCTTTGGATGACGCTTTGAGCGTGAGGGTTCCCTTGATCTGGTACTGGCCTTCGCCGAGGCTCAGGTCCAGCACGCCGGTGAAGGTGCCCTGGGCCGTGGCGTCCAGCGCCTGAACGACGACCGTCACACCGTAGGTGACCGCCGTGCCGTCGGTGTGGCGCGCCGTCACCAGCACGGTATAGGTGCCGGGGGCTGAAGGAATGCCCGTGATGACGCCGGTGACGCGGTTGATCGTCAGGCCCCGAGGCAGGCCGCTGGCCGTGAACGCGGCCGGCCGCTGACCCGCGCCGGCATCCCGTTCGAACAGGACGCCGGCAGTCGGCGTGAGCGTCGGGAAGACCGGGACGTCCGGCACGTAAACCGGCGTGACCGTCACCTCCTGGGCGGGCATGGTGACCTGAGTGACCGCATTGGAGGGATCGAAGGTCGCGCCGAGATCCGCGTCGGCGGGCGACACGGTCCACGCCGCGAAACGGTAGCCGCCGGCGGCGGCCGGCGCCGTGAGGTCGAAGAGTGTGCCGTCCGGCAGCCACTGCTCGACGGCACCATCCGGATTCTGCTGGATGAAGCGGAAAATGCCGGTGGCGGATTCGGGAATGAAGACGGCGGTCAGCGTGACGGCCGCGGCCGGCATCGTGAGCAGCGTCTGGGCCATGGCCGGATCGAAACCGGCGCCCAGTCCGGTGCCGGTGGGCGCCACCTGCCACGCGCCGAATTTCATGCCCGCCGGCGCGGCGGCCGGCGCGAGGCCGATAGCGGTGCCGGCCGCGAACAGGCCGCCGGTGTTGACGCTGCCGTTGGCCACCGTCAGCGGGAAGGACGCGGTGGCCTGCGGCACGGCGACCCGGAAGCCGATCTGCGACTGGCGGTTGGAAACGATCAGCCCCGTGCCGGTCGTGATGTTTGTCACGGTGACCGAATACCGCTGCGCGGAACGGACAAAGGCCGCCTCGCGCTCATAGCTGCCGCCGCGCATGACCCGCAGCGAGGGGGTGCCGGGAGCCACGCCCGCCGGCCCCTTCGGGTCGGTCTGCGGCGCGGACCCCAGATCGGCCGCATACCAGTCGAGGCAGATCTCCCACACGTTGCCGTGCATGTCGTACAGGCCCCAGGCGTTGGGCTGCCGGGTGCCTACCGCCTTGGTGCCGGACGGCGTGTTGTTCGCCGCGTACCAGGCCATGTTATCCACGCTGCCCGCATAGGCGCCGGTCGTGCCCGCGCGGCAGGCGTACTCCCACTGCGCCTCGGTCGGGAGGTCGGCCCCGTTGACGGCCGTGTTCTTGTTGCGCAGGACGCCGAGGAACGAATCAAAATCCACCGCGTTGTTCGCCGGCCAGGCCGCGCCGAGCGTCCCGCCGCGGATGTCCGGGTAAGAGACGCGTTCCACCGGCAGCGTGTCGCCGGTGAAAAAGGCGGGGGTGGTGCCTCGGACGTTCTGCCACTGCTTCTGAGTGACTTCGAAGAGTCCGAGATAGAAGTCCTGCGTCAGGGTCACGGCGTGCTGCGTTTCGTTAAGACCGCGGCCCGGCTCGCTCGTCGGACTGCCCATCGTGAAGCCGCCGGTCGGGACCTTGCGGAAAACCAGTTGCGAAGTCTTGTGCAGGTCGGTCCAGCCGCCCTCCGGCGGCGTGTCGCGGTAGGTCACCACGTTGCTGACCAGATCAAGAACCAGATAGGTGTTCTGCGCCACGGTCTTGGGGCGGAAGACGGCCGTCACCGCGCGGTCGCCGGCGCCCATGATCAGCGTGGTCGGCGCGCTGCTGACGTCCGCAATCGTGTTGGTGGCGCCTTCCCAGTGGTCGAACTCGTGGCCGGCGGTCGGCGGGGTCACGATCGAACCGATGGTCACCGTCTGTCCATTGGTGTAGTTTCCGCTGCCGGAGGCGTGGTTGACGGTCAGGACGTAGCGCTTGTCGCTGTAGGTCGCGGTGACCGTCACCCCGGCGCCTGCAATCGTGGCTGTCGTCGTGGCGCTTTCCGGATCCGCCAGCGCATAGGTATCGCCGGTCCAGCGGTCGAATTCGAAGAGCAGGGTGTTGGTCGGATTGGCCGTGATCGAGACGCTCTGGCCGTTGGTGTAGCTGCCGCTGCCGCTGCCGTTCACCACAGTCAGCGGGTAGAGCACCGGTTCGAAGCGCGCGGTCAGCGTTATGTCGTAGAGCGGCATGACCAGCGCGAGCGAGGCATTGGTGACCGAAGCGGCGTTGAGGAATTGGTTGGTGGCTTCGGGTGGAGCGACCTGCCAGTCGAGGAAGGTGTGGTGCGCGGGCACGGTCGCCGTGACCGTGTTGGTCTCGCCCTGCCGGAAATTGCCGCCGCCCGTGCCGCCATTGACGGTCAGCAGCGGCAGGCGCGCGCAGAGGCGCAGGCCGGCGGCGTTGGCCGGCGTGTCAAAAATTGAGCCTGCTGCGGTGCTCGTGCACTGTGCCGCGACCGCATCGTAATAACCGCCGCGTAAGGTGGTGCCGTCGGCGCACATCTCGGCGACGTTGCCGTACAGGTCGTACACGCCCCAGGCGTTCGGCAGCTTCTGTCCGACCGCACGGGTGACACCTCCCGCGTTGTCCAAGAACCAAGCGTAATCGGGCAACATGGCCGGGTCATCCGAGCCGTAATGGTAAGCGGTCGTCGTCCCGGCGCGGCAGGCCAGCTCCCACTGCGCCTGCGTCGGGAGTCCGATCATAAGGCCGGTGCGCGCAATCAGCGCGTTAAAGAAAGGGGCCGGCTCCGACGTGATCAGCGGCAGCGTTTCACTGTCAAACGCATGATTCATGACCCGGTTGTATTGGCCTCGCGTCACTTCGAACACGCTGACGTAGAAGAACGAGGTGTCGGACTCAACGATCTTGCGCAGGACGATCCGGTTGGTCACGTAAGTGAGGTCGGCGGCCCAGCCGCCGGCCGGTTCACTGGCCTGATAGGCGACAGGATAGGCGTTGGTGTCCGACAGATCGATCACCGCGTAGGTGTCGGCGGCCTGGCCGGAACACAGGGAAGCCGCCGCCACACAGCCGGCGAAAACGAAAGACAACATCTTATTCATTACGACACCTCCATTTACAGGTCAGCTTCAACCTTAGCGTTTATCGATCTTCGCGGCAAGGCAAAATGGGGCAACCCATGGGTGGCGGATGGGGGGGCGCGTGTTGTGCGCGGAGCGTCGAGGGCGCAGACGGCCCGGTCCGCGATGAAAAGCCTCGTGCAAAGCAAACGAGCGGTCGGCATTTTGAGGAAAGGCTCGGCGTACTCGCGTGACCGCCTTTCCCGCGGACGCGGTTATTGAACGTTTGAAGCGAGGCGGTTGAGCTGTGCGATCAGATCGGCGGTTAAAGGCTTCAACAACTCGTCATACGGGTAGCCGAATTGTTCGGGATAACGTCCATAGTAGGCGGCAATCGGCCCACTCGCGCGCGTCGAGAATGTTTGCTCCAGCTCATTGCGGATGGCTTCGGCCATGTCGAGCCCCGCCGGTTTGTATCCACCCTTGTCGCTGCCCCACAATAGCCAATCGGAACGTTCCCATGTGGTCGCCGTACATGCCAGAGGAAGGTAGACCAGCCAGAGGGAGTGTCGTTCCCCTGCGTGTCTTTTCCGCGACTCGGTGAAACAGGCCACCTTGACGCGGGCAGAAGCGTTGTCGGAAGGGGGCAACGGAAGTTCGGTATGCCTGAAAACGCGGCCGGATTGAATGATGCCGCGGGTGTACTCCGCACTCGTGACGGATGAACACCCAACACCGCAGGTGCAAAGAGTGACCAAACCGGCGACTGTCCAAAACGAGGATATATGCATATAACGGACTCCCGGTGCCGGTAGGATAGCCCCCTTCCGGCCGCCGGCTTGAAGGCCTATTTGGCCGATACGTTGTAGCGGATCGCCTTGCCCTTGACCGTTACCGACTCCTCGCTGTATATGAGGTAGTTCGACCGTTTCGAAGAGAAGCGCGGCGCCAGCAGAGCGTCGGCGGTCGGCACGGATTCGATCGCATTGTACACGGCCGCCTTTTCGACCGGGCTGACCAGAATCATGTTGCCGAGCTGGCCGTACTTTTCCTCGCCCCCGATCGAAATGAATCCGAAAAGCTTGCCGCCCGTTGCTGTCCCGGTCGCTTCTCCGATAATGTCATACGTTGCGGTCGTCCTCAGCATTTCCAGAGGGATATCCTGTTGCGCGATCTTGTTACTGAAGCTCGCACAGCCGCCCAGCAGGAGAGCACCGTTCACCATGATAAGCACCGTGATCGCGTTTTTCCGTGTTCCTGTCATCATGAGGCTCCTCTTTTTACGAACAACCGTCTTGGCTGTTACGTTATGTGTATATATATGAACCTTATGTGCATGTCAATATGATAGTGCGAAAGTGTCGAAAGCGGGCGGCCATGCGCCCAAAACCGCCTCGCCGCGCTTTACGCCCGGATAAAGATGGCGTAAGCTGTGAACCAATGCCTGATGGAACAGAAATCCGCCGTGAGGGCGAGCTGCGGTTGTGGCGCGAGGCGCTCGACCGGCTGCGCGCCCTGGAGCGCGTCTGGCCCGATGACGCGGCGCGCGAACGCGAGCGCGCGGCTTGCCGCGCGTGGTTGGCCGAGCAGCGCGCGCTGCCGCGCCTGGCCGGTCTGGCGCACCTGCTGGCGCCGGGCCTTTCGCTCCGCCAGCTCGACTGCGTGCGGGTGCCGATCGAGCGCGCGGTCGCGCGCCTCAGAATCACCGACGTGGAAATTCTGGATGCCGACCTGCCGCCCGCCGCCGCGCCGGCCGCGCCGCCGCTGCCGCTGACGGTGGTCGCGGATTCGATCCGTTCGGCCTTCAACGTCGGCGGGCTCTTCCGTACCGCCGAGTGTTTCGGTGTGCGCGAGCTGCTGCTGTGCGGCTACACGCCGCCGCCCGACCAGGCGCAGGCCGCACGCGCGGCGCTGGGCACCGAGCGGCTGGTGGCTTGGCGCCATGCCGGCGAGATCCGCGCGGCGATTGCCGAGCTTCGCGCTGAGGGCGTGCCGTGCGTGGCGCTGGAGACGGTGGCGGGCGCGCCCTCCGTCGCGGCGTTCGAGTGGCCCTTCCCGTGCGCACTGGTGGTCGGCAACGAGCGCTTCGGCCTCGACCCCGATGTCGTGCGGACCTGCGACGCGACTGTGCGCATCCCTCTGGCCGGCCGCAAAAATTCGCTGAATGTGGTAAGCGCGCTGGCTGTGGCGCTGTTTGCCGCCACCCAGTGCCGGCAGAAGCGAGGATAAAAAGCCGGTCAGTTGGTGCTGGCGCGGCGGAACTCGACCTTGCGCAGGATGCGGATCTGGAGGTAGGTGAAGCCGATCAGCGCGACGCCGAGAAACCACGCCATCGTGGTGGCGGTGCTGAAGCGCAGGTTGTTGTAGGCCTCCTTCCAGATCGCGAGGCTCAGCACGTTGGTGGCGTCGCCGGGGCCGCCGAAGGTGAGCAGGAAGATGCTGCCCATCCCTTGGAACGCGGCGATGAACGCGCCGACAAAGTTGATCACCATCAGCGGCAGCAGTTGCGGATAGGTGATGTGCCGGAACCGGCTCAGGATGCCGGCGCCGTCGATGGCCGCCGCCTCGTAGTAGTCGGGCGGCAGCGCCTGCAGCGCCGCCACGTAGATCAGGCTGGCCATGCCCGCGCCGGCCCACACGCCCGGCAGGATGCAGCAGAGCATCGCCAGCGAGGGGTCCTGCAGCCAGGTCTGCCGCGCCACGCCGAAGAATCCCAGGAGCTGATTCAGCATGCCGTTCTCGGTCGGGTCGTACATCAGCTTCCAGAGCAGCGCGATCACCAGCGCGCTGGTGAGGTGCGGCAGGAAGTAAAGCGTGCGGAAAAAGATCTTGCCGCGCGGGATCTCGGCCAGCATCAGGGCCAGCAGCACCGGCGCGAGAAAGCCCAACAGCAGCGTCAGGCCCACGTAGTGGAAGGTGCGCGCCCACGCGGCCCAGAAGCCCTTGTCGGTGGCGACGAGAATGAAGTTGTCAAGGCCGGCCCACGCGGTCTCACCCACGATGCGATACTCCTGAAAGGCCATGACCGCGCCGCGGATCAGGGGATAATAGCTCCAGACCGCGATCGAGAGCAGCGCGGGCGCGAGCATCAGCCACGGAGAAAAGGAGAAAGGAGACGGGAGGAAGGAAAAAGGAGAAGGGAGACGGGGGGCGGTAGTACCGGCAGGATCGGCAGCACCGGCAGACGGGGCCCGGGAGACGGGCTTGCACGTGAAGGCCAGGGCGAGGCAGACGAGCGCGGTGATCGCGACGATGCCGAAGAGCACGCGGGCGAGCGGACGCTGGCGCGCGAGCACCGCCTCCGGCGCGCGGAACATCAGGCCGCGGTTGGCGTCGTCGTTGATGCGCCGCAACGCGGCGGCATAGTCGAAGCGCTCGCCGGTGTCGGCCAGCAGCACGCCGAGCAGACGGCGGTCGATCAGGTCCGACACCGCCTGCCAGAAACCGGCGAAGGGTTCGGTGCGCGCCAGGATCGCGCCGCCGGCGATGCGCGCGTAGTTGCGCCGGATACCCGGCGGCACCTCGTCCAAATACTCGTTGAAGCCCAGCCGTTCAAGGTCGGCGGGCGTGCACCAGCGCGCGTGGCCTTCCAGCACCTTCTGCTTGACCGTCTCGTCGTTGACCGCCTCGCTGGCGAGCTGCTCGATGCAGCGCCACACCAGATCGCGCTCGGCCTTGGGACGGCGCCCCACGCTCTCGGTCATGCTGTAGAAATGCTTGTGCGCCTGGAAGACCGGCTTCAGATCCGGCCGCGCGGCGGGGAAGGGCATGATGCCGACCATGTCGGGCGGGAGGTTGAGGTCGCGCGTGAGCTGCTCGACCAGCTCGGCGCCGGAGAAGAGCGCCACCACCTCGCCTTGGGCGAAGAGCTGCGGCAGGTCCTGCGTCAGGCGCGGCAGCGCACGCGCCACACCTTTGATCACATCGCTCTCGGCAAAGGCGATCTCGCGACCTCCGTCCAAGGTCACGCGCCCGGCGGCGAGGTCGGCGGGCGTGAGGTCGACCGGCTCGCCACTCTGCGGGTCGCGCAGCCAGGGTGCCCAGGCCAGGCGGTGGGTGAAGGCGGCCGCCTCGATGGCCTCGGGCGAGTCGAAATTCGCCTGCCAAACAGCCGCTGCCCCCGACAGATCCTCGCCGGTGTCGGGCGCCAGGAAACGGGTCTCCTCCATGGCGAAACGATAGCTGCGTCCCGTGGCAGGCGAGACGCGCACGGAGACGATCGGCGAGCCGCCGGCGGCCTGCATCCACGGCAGCCAGCTCCACGGCCGGTTCTCGAGGCCGAAGGCGCGCTGGCCGCGCTGCACCTTGGCGCCGGCCACCTGCTTGCCCGGAAAGGTGAGGCGCTGGCACCAGCGGAAGAACTCGTCCCAGGTGGCCGGGATGTATTCGGGATCGACACCGGCCTGCCGCACCAAATCTTTGCGGTAGACGATGCCGTAGTACCAGATGCCGGCCATCGGCAGGCCGTAGACCTTGCCGTCGCGCGTGGCGACTTGGCGCCAGAGCGGCGGCACCTGCCGCCAGCCGGGCCAGCGCGCCTCGTCGTCGCTGAGCTGGCCGTCGCCGTCGGTGTCCTCGCCGAGCCACTCGTTGAGCGGGTGGCAGAAGCCCTGCTCGATGTCGTGGCGGATGATGTGGAACCAGCAGAAGTAGATGTCCGGCGCGGTGCCGCCGGCGAGCGAGAGCATGAACGGGGCGCGGCCGCCGGCGCCTGGCAGCGTCAGGCCGCCCCACTTCTGCGGATTGAGGCGCGGCTCCGCGCGGGCGAGGGCGAGGATCTGGCGCGTGACGGGACTCTCCGGCAGGTCGGGGTCGTAGCCCTGCAGGAACGTGACGGTGACAGGCTCCGCGGCGGCTGTCGCGCCGCCGGCGGTGAGCAGCAGGAGAAGGATCAGCGCGTGGCATTTGCCGCGCCACGCGATGTCATCGTCGCTCATTGCTCCTCCGGCACGGCCTCGGGTGCCGGCACGGCATCCGGCGCCGGCATCTCCTCGGGCGTGTGCTCCGGCATCTGCGCCTGAGCCTCAAGTTCTTGCTGGGCATTCAGCAGCTCCTGCTGCGCATGAAGCTGTTGCAAGGTCGCTTCATTCTCTTTCTCGCGTTTAGCCATTTCATCCTGCGCGATCTTGCGCGCCAATTCCTGCAGGCTCTCACGCGTGGCCTTTTCTGCGGCATGCTGCTCCGCCTTCTCTTGCGCCTTGCGCTCCCGCAGACGCTCAAGATAGGACTTGGCGGAGGTCATGGTGGACGCGGGTTGCGACGGCGCGGCGCGCGCCGCAGCGGGCAGACGCACCAGGCCGGGAACCGCGACGGGCGGAGCCGCCGCCGGCGGCTCAACGGCAGCGGCCACGACTGGCACAGCGTTCGAAACCGCCGCGGCGGTTTCAGAAGGCGGCCCGTCAATCAGGCCTTTGTCCAGATGCATCGTGATGGTGACGCCGTCTTTTTGGAATTGAGCCCACTCGTCATCATAATCGGCGGCGATGACGGTCCAACCGCGCGCCGAGGCGCCGACCTCCAGATAAAAACTCTCCGGCGGATTGGTCGAACGGTCGATGAACCCGACAGCCGTACGCCCTCTGGGGGTGATGTTGAGCGCGGTGAAGGCGATCTGCTTGGCGACCTGCTGCTGCTCAGCCTGGAGCTGCTCCGCGTTCTTCTGCGCTTCCAGATCGGCGGCGGCAGGATTGAACGTGGGCGGTAACGCGCCGAACGGCATCCGGTCGAGGATGGGCTGGTAGCGGGAAAAAGGCGCGGGCTCGTAAGCGGCCGAATAGGCCGTCACGGCCCATCCGAGCAGCGCGTAGCCCCATCGGCGTAACACAATGCCTGAACGTGTCATGAAGGCAGTATAGCACGCACGCCGCGCAGCGGCAACGCCACGCCGAGTAATCGGTGGGTGGTCGGGGTGCGGCAGACGAACGCGAGAAATGGCGGAAACGGGGCGGCACAGGCTGGTGTACCGACTTCAGTCGGACTGGTCCGCACCAGCCGGCTAAAGCCGGTACACCCGCAGGGTCCATGATCCCACGCCTTCCGATTCTCCTCACACACCTGCCGCACCCCCTGCCACCAACCGATTACCCACGCCGAACCTGTTCGGTGGGCACGTGCCTGTACGTGTCAGCCCCGAACGGGTCTTCACCTCGCGGACGGGGCCGTCCGCGCTCCCGGCACTCCTCGTGTCCTCTGCCCCTCCGATATTGGCTGGAAGGCCTTGGGCGCGGGTGCCTCGATGCAGCAGGGCCGGCCGGAAACCGGATGCGTGAAGCGCGCCGCCAGGGCGTGAAGCAGGTGGCGCGTGCAGCCGGCCACCGGCCGTGCGCCGTAAAGGATGTCGTTGACGATCGGCCAGCCGCCGAGCGCGAGCTGGCAGCGGATCTGATGCGTGACGCCGGTGAAGATCGTGACCTCCAGCAGGGTGTTCGGCCCGATGAAGCCGAGCGGCCGGTAGGCGGTCTCGGCATGCAGGCGGCGCGGTGCGCCAGCGAGCGACCGCGCGTCGACCATCCGGCAGAAGGCCAGGCCGGGGTGGTGCGCGAGATCGTGCGTCA
>Ga0116158_10001648_pt1 | contig 20052 bp, 13 predicted proteins | sample AD_UKC052_MetaG_FD_89883 | JGI IMG/M metagenome (GOLD analysis project Ga0116158, IMG submission 89883) | Active sludge microbial communities of municipal wastewater-treating anaerobic digesters from USA - AD_UKC052_MetaG | ecosystem: Engineered > Bioreactor > Anaerobic > Digestate | place: USA... | reverse complement strand
AAATAAACCCCCCGACTACCATGCCAACCGTGGTTTTCTTATCAAGGTAATAATCAACGCCCAGTTTCCCGGTATTGTTATGCCCCTGCTGCCGCATGTAAGTGGGTTGTTCAAAGTTGCGTACAACAGATAAGCCATCATTGCCGAGGTATGCCCTGTTGATGGTGAGGTCGCCAAAGCCATTGGTGCGGTTATAGTTGTAATTGCCAAAAACGTTGAATTTTCCATTGCGGTAATTCAGGTTCAGACTGCCGTTTCCACTCGCGTAGCGTCCTTGGTTGTAGGCAGCTGATGCGCTTCCGTTAAATCCTTTTTGTCGGTTCTTTTTGGTTTTAATATTGATAACGCCCGCATTTCCGGCAGCATCGTATTTGGCAGGAGGATTGGTCATCAGTTCAATCTGATCGAGCTGGCTTGCACTCATGGTATTCAGCAGGCTTATCAGGTCGGCGGTAGACAGGTAGGTTGGTTTGCCATCTATCATTACCAATGGGTTTGGTTTGCCCCGCAGGCTGATATTGCCATCGCGGTTTAAGGTTACCCCCGGGCTTTTCTCCAATACTTCCAGAGCGGTTGCCCCGGTATTGCTTAAGGTTGCTTCTACATTTACAACGGTTTTATCGGCCATTACTTCAATAGGAGGGCGGCGGCCTGTTACGATCACATTGCCCAGTTCGGCAATGGCAGGTTGCAAGGCAGGAATTTGTGCCTCTGTAAGCCCGGTACCTGTTTCATGCTTCAGCGTGGTAACGCTTTCTTTATAACCGGTTGCCGAAACCTTGAGGGTATATTGCCCGGCCGATACCGACTGAAAGATAAATACGCCTGCTGAATCTGTAACAGCATTTGCCAGCCTTGCCGAATCGGGAAGACGCAGCAGAAAAACGGAAGCAGATGCAACCGGCTTTTGTTGGGTATCGGTAACGGTTCCCGAGATGGACCCCTGAGAGGGTTGTGCCATTGCCGGCATAAAAAATGCAGCAGCAAATATGGCCAACAGAGTGTGTGTGTGTTGCATGTGAATATTATTTTGAGGGTTCAAAGATTGGATAGTTCATCTAAGAAATCTTTCGTATTTACATGGCAGGCAAAATACCTGTATAAGGGTACAAGCGGTTAATGGGATGGATAAGCGGGGCTGAAAATCACATAGTTATGTGGTTTGCGGAAACAAAAAGATTTCGCTCTTAGGCACAAAGATCACAAAGTGCGCCCAATTCTCCTTTATGTGCTTCGCGTGCTTTGTGGGAGAAAAAAGTTTCTCACGAAGGCAACAAGGGCACAAAGAACTGCCCAATATTTCTTTGTGTGCTTCGCGTGCTTTGTGGGAGAGAAAAGTTTCCCACTAAGGCACAAAGAACACAAAGTGGCGCCCAATTCTCCTTTGTGTGCTTCGTGTGCTTTGTGGGAGAAAAAAGTTTCCCACTAAGGCACAAAGAACACAAAGTGGCGCCCAATTCTCCTTTGTGTGATTCGTGTGCTTTGTGGGAGTAGAAAAAGATTTCCCACTAAGGCACAAAGAACACAAAGTGGCGCCCAATTCTCCTTTGTGTGCTTCGTGTGCTTTGTGGGAGGAAAAAGTTTCCCACTAAGGCATAAAGGGCACAAAGAACTGCCCAACTTTCCTTTGTGGGCTTCGTGTGCTTTGTGGGAGAGAAAAGTTTCCCACTAAGGCACAAAGAACACAAAGTGGCGCCCAATTCTCCTTTGTGTGCTTCGTGTGCTTTGTGGGAGAGAAAAGTTTCCCACTAAGGCACAAAGGGCACAAAGAACTGCCCAACTTTCCTTTGTGGGCTTCATGTGCTTTGTGGGAGAGAAAAGTTTCCCACTAAGGCACAAAGAACACAAAGTGGCGCCCAATTCTCCTTTATGTGCTTCGCGTGCTTTGTGGGAGAAAAAAGTTTCCCACGAAGGCACAAAGAACACAAAGTGGCGCCCAATTCTCCTTTATGAGCTTCGTGTGCTTTGTGGGAGGAAAGTTTTCCCATGATGGCTCCAGGTATTATACCTGCGAGGCTGGGATAAACTAAAGTAGCTTTCAACTGAATTGGTTAATCTAAAGACTATTCAGATAACGGAGATTCCTGCGAAACTCAATTAATATTTCCCTTAATTTTTCGATAGATACCATCTTTTATAAGGTCTACATTAAAATTGACAAGAATTGCCAGTTTTACCCCGGCAAATTTCATGTAAGTCAATACAGTTTTGTGAACCCTTTTATCTAAGCCTTCTACAGATTTTATTTCGACTAAAAGTTTGTTGTCCATAATAATATCTGCCCGAAAACCAATGTCTGCCATTAATTCATTACTATAAAAAACAGCAATTCCCTGTTGTCTCGTAAATGGAATCCCCCTTTTAACCAATTCGAAAGCAAAGGCTGATTCATATACACTTTCCAATAATCCAGGGCCTAGTTCCTTATGAATATTATAACAAATATCAACGGCTATACTTGCCAATTCATTTTCAGTCATGGGATTTGATTTTGATTTATTATTTATAGGTTGATCTGTGAAAATACTAAAAGAATTAAAAAAGTGGTAGCCTTCCTGAATTTTCCGACATAAACATTGTGGGAGAAAAGTAACCTATGAATGCAAAAGGGTAATTTTTTGTGTGAATAGTTTCTATTTTCATGCCTATGGTGCATTATGTACCTTCGCCCCCGTATGAAGGATATTTTAGCAGGATTGAATGAACATCAGCGCGAAGCTGTGGTACATAAAGATGGCCCGCTGATGATTGTGGCCGGGGCCGGCAGCGGCAAAACCAAGGTGCTTACCACACGCATAGCTTACCTGATGGGCTATTACAAGGTAGATGCCTTCAACATTCTCGCGCTTACTTTTACCAATAAGGCCGCTGCCGAAATGAAGGAGCGTATTACCCACCTGCTTGGCGGCAGCGAAGCACGAAACCTGTACATCGGCACTTTTCACAGCGTTTTTGCCCGGGTGTTGAGGGGCGAGGCGCACCATATCGGCTACCCAAACAGTTTTACCATTTACGATACCGACGACAGCCGCAGCGTAATTAAAGGCATTGTGAAAGAGCTGAATCTTGATGATAAACTGTACAAGGCCAACGTGGTAGGCAACCGTATCAGTTCGGCCAAAAACGCGCTCATCAGTCCCCGGGAGTACATTGAAGATACCTATATTCAACAGGAAGACCTCCGGCAAAACCGCCCGCAGATAGGCCGCATTTACGATGCCTATGCCAAACGCTGTTTTAAAAACGGCGCTATGGATTTTGATGACCTGCTGTTTAAAATGTATGAACTGCTCCGCGATTTTCCGGCGGTGCTGCACAAATACCAGCATAAGTTTAAATACATTTTAGTAGATGAGTACCAGGATACCAATGCCACACAGTATGCCATTGTAAAACTGCTTGCGGCGGTGTTTGAAAACATTTGCGTGGTAGGCGATGATGCACAGAGCATTTACAGTTTCCGCGGGGCAACCATTGAGAATATCCTTCAGTTTCAAAAGGATTATGATGATGTAAAAGTGATAAAACTCGAGCGCAATTACCGCAGTACCGGCACCATACTCGATGTGGCCAACGAAGTAATCAAACAAAACAAAAACCAGATTCCCAAAAACCTGTGGACCGAAGCCGAAGCAGGTGAAAAGATCAGGCTCGTGAGGGTGATGACGGATAACGACGAGGGGCGCTTTGTAGCGGATGCCATACAGGAACAGAAGTTGCGCAACCATTTCAGCAATAAGGATTTTGCCATCCTTTACCGAACCAATGCGCAAAGCCGTTCGTATGAAGAATGCCTGCGCAGGATGAATATTCCATACAAAATTTATGGCGGCATCAGCTTTTATCAGCGAAAGGAAGTGAAAGATGTGCTTGCCTACCTGCGGGTAATTGTAAACCCCAACGATGAAGAAGCATTAAAGCGGATTATCAACTATCCTGCCCGTGGTATTGGTAAAACAAGCCTCGAAAAGGCCGTTACCATCGCCAATGAAAATAATGTTTCGCTGTTCGATGTTTTCGAAAAAATTGGCGCGCATGGCATCAAGGGCGCATCAGCCGAATCCATTGCCGCTTTTGTGCAGATGATCCGGTATTTCCAGAGTATGCTCATAAAGGGAAATGCCTACGAAGTAGCCTTTCATGTGGGTAAGCATACCGGACTTGTAAAAGAATTGTTTAACGATAAAAGTGCCGAAGGGCTTGCCCGTTATGAAAACGTGCAGGAATTATTGAACTCAATAAAAGAATGGGTAGATACACAAAAGGACCTTGCCATTATCAGCGAAGATGGCGAAGTATTGATTGATATTTCGGCATCCATGGAAGAAATTGAGGCCGGAACCGCAGCAACGGGTGCAGCAGGGGATGGCAAAATAACTTTGGGTGCCTACCTGCAAAACATCAGCTTGCTTACCGATGCAGATGACAAGGATGAAAACGCCGACGTTGTAAAACTGATGACCGTGCATGCATCCAAGGGACTTGAGTTTCAATGTGTATTTGTAGGGGGTATGGAAGAAACCCTTTTTCCCAGCGGTATGGCCATTAATACCCGCGAAGAACTAGAGGAGGAGCGCCGGCTTTTTTATGTGGCCGTAACCCGTGCCAAAAAAAGGCTTTGGCTTACGCATGCGCAAAGCCGCTACCGTTTTGGTCAGCTTACAAGTAACGAACCTTCGCGTTTTCTCGATGAAATACCCGCCATGTATCTCGACCGAACCATGAGTGGTGGCGGTCTGCGCAACCAATCGAACCTGTTTGCCGGTGGCAGCGCATTTGAGCGGCTGCACGGCGGCGGTCGTGGCGGATTTGGTGGCAGCTCGGGCAATGGCAACAGCGCCGCTGAGGCTGCTAACCGCTATGGTCCTCCGCCCGCTAAAAAGCCTTCAGTACCCGCCAAGCCATCGTATGTAGGAGCAGTACCCACGCCCAAAGTGGTGGAACACCGCCCCGCACCCGATTTTGCCGCAAGCGACACAAGCAACCTCAAGGCCGGCGACCGGGTGGAGCATCAAAAGTTTGGTTTTGGCGAAGTAATGAAAATGGAAGGCGCCGCGCATAACCCCATTGCCACGGTTGTGTTTGAGCAAAATGGGGAAAAGAAGATCATGCTGAATTATGCGAAGCTGAGGATTGTGGAGTAAGGGGTAGGGGGTAGATTCGACCAGATTTGGATAAATTAAGGTCTCTTTAGAATACAAATAAAAAAGCGTCACGATTTCTTCGTAACGCTTTTATGGGGGTGGGCCCTGTAGGGCACGATCCTACGACCCCCTGATTATGAGTCAGGTGCTCTAACCAGCTGAGCTAAGGGCCCTGCTAACCCTTGCGGGAAAAGCGGATGCAAAAATAGGGGTTTGAATGGATTTAGGGAGCTAAAAATTGAAAGAAATCTTATATAACCCTCTCAAAAGGCCTTCTACCTTTTGTAAAGCAGAAAAGCGATTGATCCAATTTTAGCAATGTTTTGGCAGGTATTGGCTTTTAGCTTTAAAGAAAAAAATGAAGCACCCTCACATTGTAGTCATAACCTGCCTGCTGATAATGGCAGCCTGCCAGTCACCCGAAACTGCAGCCCAATCCCATAAAGGAGACAGGGTGGTTGGCGGTGGGTGCGAAGGCTGCGATTGGTACCTGCTGGGAATGCCTGCTATCCTCAAGGCTGAAACCACCATTGCCGGAGCAGACGAGCCGGGCGAGCAACTTATAATAAGTGGTACCATTTACCAAAAGGATGGCCGTACACCTGCTTCGGGTGTTATTCTTTACCTCTACCATACCGATGCAGAAGGAAATTACAGTCCGGCTAAAAATCAGCAATATGCTTCAGAACACGGCCACTTGCGGGGTTGGGTAATGACCGGTGATGATGGCAAGTACTTGTTTCATACCATTTTGCCTGCCTCTTATCCTAAATCGAAAGCGCCTAAACACATTCACCCTACCATTAAAGAACCCGGACTTACCCCTTATTACATTGATGAATATCTTTTTGAAAATGACCCTAACCTGCCGGAAGCAGAAAGAAACAGGAAGCAACCAAGAGGTGGGAAGGGGGTAATCAGCATTACAAAAAACAGCAAGGGGGTTTGGGTGGGCCAACGGGATATTGTGCTGGGGTTGAATATTCCGGGGTATTGAATAAATGATGTGCAATGGGTAGTGGAAAAATGAGGTAGGATTTGAATTAGTCCCATCCTAATTTTACCCGGTATGGACGAGAGGCATTTACAGGTAACAGAAATTGGCACCCTTTTTTCGGCACAGGCCCAAAAAAAGGCGGAGAAATTCCTCCTTCGCGAGGTGGAGGAAGCAGAAAAGGGCCATTGGGTAGCTTTTGCCGATGATGGCCCGGAGAGTTTTGACGTTCAGGTAACCCTTCATAAAGGTGAAATTACCGCACACTCATGCGATTGCGGCAAGCTGGATGCACAGGGGTTTTGTCTGCATCAGTTGGCTATGCTGATGCAGCTTTCTGCTAAAAAAACCAATACCCCTAAACCGGTTACCAAACGAAAGGTTAAGGAAGATCCGCTGACTACCTTACTCAATCAGATTGATACCGAAGACCTTAAATTGTGGTTAAAGGAAGTACTTCAGCAGCAAAAGGACCTCGCCATCGCCTTTAACAACCGCTTTGGCTTTCGCCCCGTAGATTATACCAATGAAGAAATTGAAAAGATAACCGATGCCGTGGTAAGGTCGGTGGTAAAAAACAAGCGGAAAATTGATCAGTCGGAGCTTAAAAAAATCATTCTCCTGTGGAAGGAAGTGCATGAACCGGTAATCAGGCATTACCTGTCCAATATTGCTTCGGTTGAAAAAATTGAACTGTTTTCAACCCTGATGTTATCCATTCATAAATGGCACCTGTCTTTCAATATCAAAAGCACAAAAACTGAAACGTATAAAAAGGAGGTCTTCGCCAAAATGATCCAACCCTTATATGATATTGAAAACGAGGAAATCTGGAAGGCGGTTATTTCCGGATATTTTAAGGAAGGATTTGATGGAACTAACGCTGCGAGAATGGATTGGCAGGTTTTTTTATCGGATCTTGTGAAGTTTGAAACAAGGCCATTGCGGGTTGACTACATACTGGGACAGTTTAAAAAGCAATACATACAAACCAAAAACAAAAGTGAATCCTTTATTACCGCCTTTTTAACCCAACTTGTTTTTACAACGTATAAAAATGCCGGAAGATTGCCCGATTGCATCCAATGGATTCTCCCCATTTCCTATGACAACCTGTTTAATCTTGAACTGATAGACGCCCTTATGTTGCATGGCTTTGATGATGAAGCAGAGGAAATTTGCCGCAACATCATTCAATCAAACAGGGAGGTAGCCTACAACCTCCCCTATTTAGGCAGGCTAGCTAAGTTGTTTACGAAGGAGCCCCGTCAAAAGGCGAAATTGTATCCTGTTCTGTTGCAGATGCTTCCCTATACAGGTGGTCTTGAAGATTACCTGATTATGAAAAATGAATACTTTAAAAATAAGGAGGAGGATTTTAAAAAGTGGCGTACCCGCATCATGAGTGTTCTTGGAAATGGTATGCGCTCAAATGTTAACGATGCACATTTCTATTTTGATATTTTGCATCATGAAAGAAGATTTACGATGATGCTGGATAAAATCAGCGATGTGCGCACCGTTGAGGTGGCCTTAAAGTATTTTGATGTTTTGTTTGCCCAAAACAAAGCCGCCTTTCTGGAAAGTATGACCAGGATTTCTTCTGGTTTTTATAATAACGATCAGGACGTTCAATTTTATCCGGCACTGGCTGAAAAGGTTAAAGAGCATTATTCCGATTTTGAAATAAATAATGTGATGCTGAAAAAAGAGCATTACTGGAAGGGTGAATTTGCACGGTATTTTGAAAAAAAATATGCTTTAAGATAGAAAACTGAAATGGCATCATCTATACGGCCACTTTTACGGCAATTTCAGAAGGGGCTGTTTTGCCAAAATGATAGTCGGAATATACTTTGGTAAATTCAGCACCGAGAAACACGATCATAGAGGAGTAACTCGTCCACAGCAGTATAAGTATAATAGAGCCTGCCGGACCATAACCCGATGCAGGTTCAGCTTTACCAAAGTACAACCCTAAGGCTGATTTGCCTATTACAAAAAGGAGTGCGGTAATAAAAGCGCCGATCCATACCGACTTTTGTTTGATGCGGGCATCCGGTAATATTTTCAGCATCAGGGCAAATAATACGGTAATTACTACCAGGGAAAGCAGGAAATCGAACACCTTGAAAGCCACCATCATAGATTGGGATAAATATTGGGTAATCCAAAGGGTAAAAGCATTCACCAGTGAGCTCAGGACCAAAAACATCAGCAACAAAAAAGCGATGGATATAATGAGGCCGAAGGAAAATATTCTTGTTTTAAAAAACTCCCAGATATCAGATTTGGAAACCTTTGCTTCAACGCCCCAGATATTATTCAATGATTTTTGTAATTGCACAAATACGCCGGTAGCACCAACCACCAGTGTAATGCCTCCAATGATGGTGGCCCAAAACGAATCTTTACTTTTCATGGCCATCTCAAGAATGGATTGCACCTGGCTGGCTGCACTTTCTCCCAGCGCGTTAGATACCTGGTTTTCTACATGACCGCTTACAATTTCGTTCCCGAAAAAGTAGCCCGAAATTGAAATGATGAGCACCAGTAAACCGGGCAAGGCAAAAATGGCGTAGTAAGCAATTACAGCGCCTTCCCTAAAAGGATCGCGGTTGTACCAGTTGATGGATGCATTTTTGAGTAATGTCCAGAAATGATTAAAATATAGTTTGTTCATCAGCGCTTTTATCCAAATGATTTATGATTTAATAGCGCTTTATGCAACTGCCTAAACCGGATAAGATGATACACAAGGTAATCCTAATTTAGTTAATAGCTACTTTCGTTTCAAAATGGACATGGCAATACCTGTAATCAACCGACTGCTAACTGTATTCATTGCGCTTGTTTGGGCAGTTAATGGCTTTGCATGCAAGATGCTGAATATGGTTCCCCGCCATACCGAAATCGTGGGTATCATCCTTGGATTACCTGACCCAAGGCCTCTTACAATGGCCATTGGGGTTGCAGAAACCCTTTTGGCTATTTGGATTCTTAGCGCCAAATACAGAGAACCCACAGCAGTACTGCAAATATTGCTTGTGATTTCTATGAACCTGCTTGAATTTTTTATGGTTCCGGAAAAGCTGTTATGGGGTAAATTGAATCTTATATTTGCTATACTTTTTTCAATGGTCATTTATGTTCATGGATTCAAATTAAAACCGGTGGCAAACACTTGAATGCTTATGTTTTCATCGTTACACCATCATCCATTTGCCGTAGAAGCCTTCTTTACCCGCTCATTGGTGCTCACTTTTGCTGCTCCCGCTGAAACACTTTCACCATTATTACCTCCCTGTCTTGAATTAGATACCTTCGACCATAAATGGGGCTTTGCAGCTATGGCCATGGTACAAACAAAGCACCTGAGGCCAAAAGGTTTTCCGGCATGGATGGGCAATGATTTTTTCCTTATCGGGTATCGCTTGTTTGTAAAATACCACACATCATACGGTAAAAGATTGAGGGGATTGTATATTCTGCAATCACAAACCGACAAAAAGAAAATGGAATGGCTCGGTAATATTTTTACAAAGTATAACTACAGCACAACCGATATACAGCAGAAAATCTATGATAACAAATACATGTTGGAATCGAAGGAATCGGGCTTCAATTTAGAAGCCAATATAGCCAATGAACAATTCCCGCTGCCTGCAAGTTCGCCCTTTAGTGATTGGAAGGAGGCAAGAAGGTTTGCAGGTCCTCTTCCTTTTACCTTTAGTTATGTTCCCGAAAAAAAATCGGTGCTGATAGTGGAAGGAGTTCGGGAAGATTGGGAACCCCGGCCTGTAGCGGTAACAAATATGCAAATTACTTTTCCGGAAATGCTGCAAAACAAAGGGCTTCAGTTGGCCAATGCATTTGTGGTGGAGAATATCCCTTATAGCTGGAAAAAAGGAAAACTTGATCCATGGATAAGCAAAGAAATATCATGACAGGGGTAGGTAATATCATCCGGTTCAATTGGGGATTTTATGCTGCAGGCGTTGGGTTCATTTTACTTCTTCCTGTAATGGCTTTCTTTACCGAAGGATCGCTGAAATGGTGGATGAATATGCTGGCAATGGCCGGTTTTATTCCTCTATTCCTTTCCCTGGCCGTATCGTGGTATGTGTATGATCTATCGGGTTTTTACACAATGAACTGGTTGAAATATCCGGTTGATCCCAAACCTGGAATCATCCTGAACATTCATGCAGGATTTGATGAAACGAGTGTATTGCTAAAGAAAAAATTCCCTGATGCAGAAATGAAAGTGTATGATTTTTATGATCCTGAAAAACACACTGAAATCTCCATTGAGCGGGCAAGAAAGGCCTATGCGCCATATCCCGGAACCATACGGATAAATACAGAATCTATCCCACAAGGAGATAATTCCGTTGATTTAATCTTCCTGGTATTTGCCGCACACGAAATAAGGAATACAACAGAACGAACCAGTTTTTTCAATGAAATTAAAAGGGTTCTGAAGCCAAACGGTACGGTACATATAGTTGAGCACTTGCGTAACCTGCCCAATTTTCTGGCCTATACTGTTGGTTTTTTACACTTCCATTCAACCGCCGCCTGGCAGCAAACCTTTGACAAATCAGGCTTATCCAACCATCAGGCTTCTTCTGTAAATCCGTTCGTAAAATACTATATTCTTCAAAAATGATTATTACCCATCTCTCAATCGTTGGCTGGCTGCTGATCTTGCTGGCATCTATTCACATTGTTTTCCCAAAATATTTCAACTGGAAAAGGGAACTCGCCACGTTAAGCCTGATCAACCGGGAGATGATGCAGGTGCATACCTTTTTTATTGCGCTTACGGTATTGGGCATGGGTATATTATGTATTGTTTCTGCTGAAGAACTTGTTGCCACACCGCTTGGCAAAAAATTGCTTTTTGGCCTTGCCATTTTCTGGACAATAAGGCTGGTTATGCAGTTTTTTGTTTACTCTTCAAAACTCTGGAAAGGAAAGGGGTTTGAGACCCTGATGCATATCCTTTTTTCCTTGCTATGGGTTTATTTTTCCACTGTTTTCTGGCTTGGATACTTAAATAAGTAATGCTAAACCCATTTCGGCTTACCTCCCCCAGTTCACCGTCACCATCTGCACCTTATCCGATGCCGGCCCTACCATTATATCAAAAGCACCCGGCTCCCACACATACTGCAGGTCGTTGTTATAAAACTTCAGGTCTTCTGTGGTAAGTTTAAAACCAACTACCTTTTGCTCACCGGGCAGTAAGGTTATTTGCTGAAACTTTTTAAGTTCTTTAACCGGCCTTACCACTGAACCGGTTTTGTCGCGTATATAAAGCTGAACTGTTTCTGTACGTGGTGAATTGCCATCGTAAGCAACACTTACTTTCACTTCAAGGGTTTCGTTTCCTTTTGGAGCTACGCTGCTTACCACCGGCTTTGAATAGGTAACGGCACCATAGCCCAGGCCATACCCGAATGCATACAGCGGGCTTTTGGGCAAATCAATATACCCTGTACCGTAGTAGGGGTCGTTTCCAGCAGGCCTCCCCGTGTTGTAATGATTGTAATAAAGCGGAATTTGCCCTTCAGTCCTTGGAAACGTCATGGGAAGCCGCCCCGAGGGGTTGTGTTTGCCAAACAATACATCAGCAATGGCATTTCCTGCTTCGGTACCCAGCCACCATGTGTACACAAGTGCCTGCGACTGAGCGGCATTATTACCCACAATCAAAGGCCTGCCTGCGCTGATCATCACTACCAAAGGTTTTCCTGTGGCAGCAAGCCTTTTAATCAATTGTTCCTGCACCCCGGGTAAGTTCAATACACTGCGGCTTTTGGCTTCACCGCTCATTCCGCGCAATTCACCTGCACTTAATACAATGATATCTGCCTGCATGGCAACATGCACCGCTTCGGCAAATCCGGTGGTATCGGCATCATTCAGGTTGCACCCCTTTGCATACAGCAGTTGTGCAGTATCTTTTACAGCGGCTTTTACGCCTTCCCAAAGCGAAACAATCCGGATGCTGTCATCGGGCCAGTCAAATGACCAGAACCCGAGGTTTTCACTTTTGGCTTTAACCAACGGGCCAATCAGCGCAATTTTTTGCCCTGAGACTTTTAAAGGCAGTACTGCTTTTTGTGTATCCGGAAGCGAATCGTTCTTAAGCAACACAATAGATTTGGCAGCTATATTCCGGGCTTCGGCAAGGTGTGCCTTATTATTCCATTGCTTATTTTCCTCTGCTACGCTGCAATATTTAAAAGGGTTATCAAACAAACCCATTTCAAACTTCTTGGTGAGTATCCTTCGTACCGCATCATCCAACAGTTTTTCCGGCACCTTGCCCTCCCTTACCAGTACAGGGAGGTACCGGTAATAGGCATGGCTTTCCATATCAACATCACTTCCGGCCAAAATCGCTTTGTGGGCTGCATCAAGGGTATCGGAAGCATACCCATGGGTAATCATTTCTGCAATACTGCTCCAATCGCTTATTACCAATCCTTTGTAAGCCCATTCGCCCCTCAGGATGGTGCGTTGCAGCAAAGCATTACCCGTTGCCGGTACGCCATTCAGGTCGTTGAAGCTATTCATGAAAGTTGCCGCACCTGCATCAAGGGCTGCTTTAAAAGGGGGGAGGTAGGTTTCGCGCAATTGCCGCTCACTCATGTCCACACTGTTGTAATCGCGCCCGCCCACTGCAGCGCCATAGGCTGCAAAATGCTTTACGCAGGCCATTACCGAAGCGGGTGTCCCCAATCCTGCACCCTGAAACCCTTTTACCCTTGCAGCAGCAATTAAGCTTCCTAAATAGGTATCTTCCCCGGCGCCTTCCATTACCCTTCCCCACCGGGGATCGCGGGAGATATCTACCATCGGGGCAAACATCCAGTGAATACCCGAGGCAGAAGCTTCAATGGCGGCAATACGTGCGCTCCGTTCCATAGCAGCAAGATCCCAGCTTGCCGCTTCAGCAAGCGGTAATGGAAACGTGGTCCTGAAACCGTGTATGACATCCTGCGCAAACAACAATGGAATCTTTAACCGGCTTTGCATCGCAAGCTCCTGCAATTGCCGGGTACGTTCCGCACCCACAATATTGAGCATGCTGCCTATTTTTCCTTCTTTTATCTGTTGCAGATAATCGCCAACAGGTGTAATGGGTCCGGTAGCCGAAAAAGGATTACTGATCTGATGTAGCTGCGCTGCCTTTTCGTCGAGGGTCATTTTGGCAATCAATGAATCAACCCGACGGCTGATAGATACCTGTTGGGTATTTCCATAGAAAGAAATGGTACAAAAAAAGATGAAAGCAAACAAACGCATTATAACAGGTTTTTAAGAAGATGAATGGCAGGTTTTCGGGATATGGCTATTTAAGGCACATTCCCTTTATCCAGGTTGCAAGCAGTGCCTTCCATTGTTCCGTTTCATGCGGAAGGGTTCTCATGCCAAAGCCATGCGATCCTTTGTCAAAAAGGGTTAGTTTGGTTTGGGGTTCATACACTTTTGCCGCATCATAAAGTAAAGTACTGTTTTGGTAAGGAACGGTTTTATCATCTTTAGTATGCAATAGCCAAAGCGGTGGCGTTTTTTTGGTTACCCTTTTATCAATTGAAAATGCGGGAGAAGGGTTTGTACCTGCTTCCTTGCCCAGCAAATTGATAAAACTTCCTTTGTGCCGGTAAAGGCTATCGGTTGTAATTACGGGGTAAATAAGTATGCCAAAAGATGCTTTTTGATTCTTCTCCGTTAAATAGGTTCCGGCAAGGTGGCCCCCTGCGCTGAATCCCATTACCCCAATTTGCTTATACCTGGTTTTGCGTACAACCTTCATGGCCTCCTTTACATCATTTAACTGATCAGGATAATGGTGTTCGCCCATTGCACTGTTCACCCTATACCGAAGTACATAAGCATCAATCCCCATGCTATTCATCCATTTTGCCACATCTATTCCTTCATGGTTCATGGCTACATGAGCATAACCACCACCCGGAATTACAAGCATAGCAGCAGGAATGGATTGTGCATTTCTCTCAGCCTTATAAATAAGCAGGTAACCCTGTGCAGTATCGGTATCATTTGGGTACAGATATATTTTTTCCTGTGACTTTAATTGAGAAATAGTAAGCAACATAAAACTAAATGTAATCAGTATTTTAGTAATCATTTTAATTGTTGAATGGTCAATAAAAATCCACCGCCAGGCTTCATGGCTACAGTGTAGGGTTTATCGCTATTTTTCCTCCCTTTCGAAATTTTATAATCCGAACCATAACTTCCTGCGTTAATTCCATCTTTCACTTCGGTAAAAGTAATAAACCCTTTCCCTGCAAATCCCAAATCCAGCGTCAAATCTCGTTCATTTGGTCCGTTTAATCCTGCAATATACCATTCAGCACCTTTACGGCGTGCAACAAGTATATAATCACCGGGGGCACCTTGCAGGTAGCGTGTTTCATCCCAGGTTGAAGGTAATGAACCGAGTATTTCCATAAAAGCTGGTTCGCGCCATGCCTGTGATGGATTACCGCTGAAAATTTGCAAAGGGCTGTCAAAAACAATGAACATGGCAAGCTGATGGCAACGGGTACCCATACTCATCGGGTTTTTACCTATAGGCCTGAATTGATCGGGTTGCGCATTCAACAGTAACCCGGGCTCATAATCCAGGGGCCCTGCAACCATGCGCGTAAAAGCAAGTGTTACATTGTGTGCAGGCGTGGCAAGTCCGCTCCATATATTCCACTCGGCACCCAAAGCGCCCTCCTGTGTAATAGCATTGGGCCAGGTGCGGTTAAAACCTTTGGGCGGAAAAGCCCCATGAAACATTACGGCGATTTTATACTTTGCACACGCTTCGGCAATGCGATGATAGAACTGCACCATGGGCTGATCATCCCTATCCATAAAATCGGTCATAATATGCTGTATGCCCCATTTTTGAAACAGCTGTAATACACTGTCGAGTTGCCTGTCAAGGGTACTGCTGAGTGTCCACAACATCAGCCGTACATTTTTCTTCCTTCCATATGCAAGTAGTGTATCCATATTGATAGCGGGATTAATCTTAAAAAGGTCTTTGTAATCGCTCCAACCCGCATCAAGCATTACCTGATCAAAGCCAAATCTTGCTGCAAAATCAATATAGTACTTGTATGTTTCCGTATTAACGCCTGCTTTAAAAGGCACATCAAACAGGTTGATACCGCAAATCCATTCATCGGTCCCTTTCCCTGCTTTTATCCAGGAAGGGTCTGCAATTTTCGAAGCGTCTCCCAGTAAATAAAGCAAATTGCTCCGGGTGATATCAATGGGTGTTTTCCCTACCAAAAATGCCCGGAATGGAAGAACGCTTTTGCCCGGGATGCGTGCAATAAATGGTGCACGTTCTTCCACCACCCATGCCGGAAATTCACCTTCAGTCATACGCTCCTTTTCAGGATACCCGGCAAATAAAGCCTGAAATGCCTGTGCTCCCACAGCTTGCAAATGCATGCCCGGGTAATTAAGCAGGTTAGCATCAGAAATCAACAGCGAGGTTCCACTGGCGAAACGCATAAGGGCCGGGGCATACGTTATCCGCGCAGGCGGAAAGGTGTCAAGCTTTGCCAAACGGTATTGCCCCTCGAAACTGGTATGGAAAGCATCTGCGTCAACCCTTTGGTCGTAATGTGCATACCAAAAATCAGGTACCTCTGGAAATTGCCACCGGGCTGTTTCAGAAACAACCGTTAATGAATCGGGTTTGGCAAAATGGATCCGATACGCAAAACCATCATTATACAAGCGGCACTCCAACAACCAATCAGTCTTAAGCTCAAAAATAATCTGGCGGAAATGATTGAGTATAACAGGTTGCCTGTAAGCCAGGGGCATAAGCACTTGTTCATCAATAACTGCCGAGCGCATCTTTTTTACGGAAGGCTTTATTCCCGGTTCACTACCATCCTGTAAACGTACATGAATAATCCCCTTTTCAACCAGCACTTCATTATGAAATTGTAATTGCCAGGAAAGACTATCCTTGAAATTGAAAATGACTTTCAGACTACTATCCGGGGAAAAGCAGGTGGTGGAAGACTGCCCAATTAGTATAAAGGCAGGAAAAATGGTCATGCACAAAAAAAGGAGAAGAATGACAACCCGCCCTTTTACTTTTCTAAAAAGTACCAGGAAGTTCTCATTCTTCTCCCGCTTAATCATGTCCTAAAAATTTAGCATTCAAAATCTGTATTACTTCATCCAGTTCACCCTTGTGGTTTGCACTTCAACTGCATTCGTACCTATCATAATATCAAAATCACCAGATTCCCAGTCAAACTGTAAATCATAATTATAAAATTTCAGGTCTTCCGGCGTAATGGTAAACGTTACTGTTTTTGTTTCTCCCGGCTGTATCAGTACTTTATCGAAATTCTTTAATTCCTTAACCGGCCTTGTGGTACTGCCCACCACATCGCGTATGTAAAGCTGCACCACTTCTTTGCCGGCAACCTTGCCATTGTTGGTAATGGGTACACTAACGGTGAGGGTTTGATTGCCCTTAAGCTGCGTTGCGCTCACTTTCATGTTGCCGTAGTAAAATTTCGAATAACTGAGCCCGAAGCCGAAAGGAAATAGCGGATCGTTGGTTACATCAAGGTAATTGGTTTTGAATTTGGAAAACCATTTTCCTTCTGCAAGTGGCCGGCCGGTATTCTTATAATTGTAGAAAATAGGAACCTGTCCTATGTTCTGCGGGAAGGTGGCGGTAAGTTTTCCGCTAGGGTTTACATCGCCAAACAATACATCAGCAATAGCAAATCCTGCTTCACTGCCGGGGAACCACACATTCAGGATAGCGGGTATGTTTTCTTTCTCCCACTTCAGGGTCATGGGGCGGCCGGCAAACAAAACCAATATGATTGGCTTACCTGTTTTCTTTAATTCCATCAACAGGTCCTTTTGAGCCTGCGGAATATCGAGGCTTGAACGGCTGCTGCATTCACCGCTCATTTCAGCACTCTCACCAACCGCGGCTACAATTACATCCACATTTTTTGCTGCTGCTACCGCTTCGGCTATAATTTCCGCCGAAGGGCGCATGTCCCGCCTAAGGTCTTTCCCAAACATACCGGCGCGCTCTTCAAAAGCAGGATCATAATCAAGGTTACTTCCACGCACATAGGTAATATTGGTAGAAGAACCACCTACTTCTTTTATTCCACGTAGAACAGTGATTGCCTTATCAAAAAGCGCTGCCACACTCCAGGTTCCGGGCATATTCTCTGCATTATCGGCAAGCGGACCGGTGAGTAGTATCTTACTTCCACGCTTCAGGGGCAACAAATTGCCTTCATTTTTCATGAGTACCAGCGATTCGGAAGCGATTCTCCTTGCCGCAGTCCTGTTGGCATCCGTATACACTTCGGTTTTGCTGCGCTCTATATTGCAATACCGGTAAGGGTCTTCAAACAAGCCCAATTTGTACTTTGCTTCCAAAATTCTTCTGACAGCAATATCGAGTTGTGCCATAGTGGCCTTTTTATCCTTCAAAGATTTTTCAATGGTCATCAGCAGTCCTTCGCTTACCATGTCCATATCAATACCGGCCATCAATGCACGGGCCGAAACTTCTGCGGTATCGCCTATTCCATGTTCAACCATTTCAGTAACGCCGGTATAATCCGTCACTACAAATCCTCGAAATCCCCACTGCTTGCGCAACACATCGGTCATCAGCCATTTATTGGCCGTTGCAGGTACTCCATCCACTTCGTTAAACGATGCCATTACACTGCCCGCACCCGCATCCACGGCTGCTTTATAGGGTGGAAAATATTCGTTGTACATACGGTGACGGCTCATATCGACTGTATTGTAATCGCGGCCGGCCTCCGGGGCGCCATACAAAGCGAAGTGCTTAACGGTAGCCATGATGGTATTTTCCTTTTTCAAATCGTCGCCCTGGTATCCCTTAACCATGGCCTTTGCCACTTCACCACCCAGGTACGGGTCTTCGCCGCTACCTTCAGCCATACGTCCCCAGCGTGGATCGCGCGACAAATCAACCATCGGGCTAAAGGTCCAGTTGATACCATCGGCGCTTGTTTCCTGGGCCGCTATGCGTGCACTCATTTCTACAGCAGCACGGTCCCATGTACAGCTTAAGCCAAGTGGAATGGGGAAAACGGTCTGGTAGCCATGAATTACATCCATACCAAACAACAGGGGAATTTTGAGGCGGCTGTTTTCTACGGCAAGCTTTTGCACCTCCCGTATTTTTTCAACGCCTTTAATATTGAAGAGGCCACCTACCTTGCCTTCGCGGATTTTTTTTGCAATGTCTGTGCTGCCCGCCTGACCTGTGGTAATATCCCCGGCGCCCGGTAAATTCAACTGGCCTAACTTTTCCGTAACCGTCATTTGTTTGATCAGGTTGTCAATGAAGGGTTTCATTTTCGGATCGTCCTTTACATTTTGTGCGATGCCGGCCTGAAGCAGGAGGAAGATCAGGGTAATACAGATGTTTGTTTTTTTCATATGTGCTTAGCTATTTTATTCAACTTTCATTACTTTACTTCTTTCACTCACCCCATTCTCATTAACTGCTTCAATGGAAAAGTAGTAAGTACTCATGGCATCCATAGATTTCATCCAGTATTCGTTGTTGGCATGTACCATAATGCTTGTGTACAATTTATCCGGGTGGGTGCCGTAATAAATATTATAAGCAAATGCATTATCCACAGGCCGCCACTTGATAAAAGCGCTGCGTTTGTCCTTTTCGGTGCGCAGCACAATAAAATCTTTTACCGGATCGGGATTGCTTCCATTTCCATGACCAAATACCCTTAAACCGCTGATGGCAAATTTACCGGTCGGCATCGAAATATTTTCAAGTTTAACGTAGCGCGCCTGAATTGGGGTGGGCAATTCTACATAGTCATGAGGTACATCTTTTATGTTACTACTTTTATCAGTGATTACCTGCCATTTTTTGCCGTCTGCAGAAGCATAAAGTTTATAGCGGTGGCCGGTATTGGGGTATTTGCCCAGCCGGTTGTCTTCCACATCCTGATCGGCATAATTGATCTGAATGGCATTTACCCGCGAAATATTGCCCAGGTCGGTTTGAATGAATTCACCGGCATTGCCGGAAGCCGCGCTCCAGTATGTTTTAGTCAGTTCATCCACCGCATGATTGGGTAAATAGCCGCCCAGGGTAGTTGAAACTACTACCGGCTTGTTGTAATTCAGCAGCATCCAGCCGGTAAAATAGGGCGACTTGCCATCCTTGCCATATTTTGTGCCATCTATTTCTTTTGAAGGCGCATAGTGGGGGTAATCGCCAAAGGTTGTATTGCAAAACATGGTACCATCCTGATCAAAACCGGTTGGCCAGATGCCCAGCCTGCGCTCAAACGTGTTTTTTACCGAAACCACGGTGGTGGAAATATGCCAGAACTGCCCGTGAATATCTTCGAAAGTAGCGCCGTGCCCGGCACCACGCACATAACCGCCCAGTTTGTAACTCAGTGGATCCGGCATTGGTTTGAAAAAGCCCAGGGGTTCATCACCTACCAGCAAGCCATCGGCATAGCCGCTGAATTCGGTACCCGGAGCGCCATACTGCAGGTAGTATTTTCCTTTGTATTTGGTCATATGGCTGCCTTCAATAAACGGATCGAGGAAGGTATTGTCCATATGTTCACCAAAACGCTGCCATCCATACCGCCAATGTTCCAGCACATACATTTCTTTTCTTGTGCCTTTTGGCTGAAAGGTTTTCCGGTCGAGTTCCACACCATAAAAGGGAAACTTATTGCTGCTGCCATTGTACATGTAAAGCTTTCCATCGGTATCGGTAAAAAAAGAGGGGTCCCAGCCGCCGATATCAAAGGAGTCAACCAATGGCTTCCACTCATTGGCTTT
>Ga0116158_10001637_pt1 | contig 20126 bp, 13 predicted proteins | sample AD_UKC052_MetaG_FD_89883 | JGI IMG/M metagenome (GOLD analysis project Ga0116158, IMG submission 89883) | Active sludge microbial communities of municipal wastewater-treating anaerobic digesters from USA - AD_UKC052_MetaG | ecosystem: Engineered > Bioreactor > Anaerobic > Digestate | place: USA... | reverse complement strand
GGCCGCCGCTGGCCAGCGAGGTCGACCTGGGGGCGATGACGATGACGCGGCAGCTCGAGATCATCCAGGCGCTGGTCGACGACGCGGTGGCGAAGGGGGCGCGGCTGCTGTGCGGGGGGGCGCCGCGGACCGAGCTGGGGACGAACTTTTATCCGCCGACGATCTTGGTGGATGTGGATCGCAGCATGCGGATCATGCACGAGGAGCACTTCGGGCCGGTCATGGTGATCACGAAGGTGGCGTCGGAGGCGGAGGCGATCGAGCGGGCCAACGACTGCCCGTACGGGCTCGGCTCGAGCGTGTTCACGAAGGACCCGGCGCGGGCGCGGCGGATGGCGCGGCTGATCCAGGCGGGCATGACGACGGTCAACGACTTCGGGCTGGCGTACATGATCCAGTCGCTGCCCTTCGGTGGGGTCAAGATCTCGGGCTTCGGCAAGATCAATGGGCGCGAGGGGCTGCGCGCGTGTTGCAATGAGAAGGCGATCGTCACCGACCGCTTCCCGGTGCGCCAGGGCATGGCGCTGTACCCGATCCGCGCGGCCACGCTGCCGCTGGTGACCGGCGCGGTCGAGGCGATCTATGGTTCGGGCATTGTAAAAAAAGCCCGCGGCGCGGTGCAGGTGCTGCGGTCGCTGATCTCGCTGCGTCGCGGCGAGCGCTGAGCCCTGCCGGCGCCGCGGCGCGCGCGGTACGATGTCGGTATGGGACTGTTACACCGACTCTACGTGCGCGCGGCCCCGGAGGTGTGGGAGACGGAGACGCGCCTGCTGCATGTGCTTCGCCTGGTGCGGCGCCCGGTGGCGGTGCAGTGGATCGTGACCGCGGCCTGTGACCTGCACTGTCCGCACTGCTACTCGGCGGCGGGCAAGCGGGTCACCGGTGAATTGACCACGGAGGAGGCGAAGCGGCTGATCGTCGACGAGCTGGTGGCGCTCGGCAAGCCGACCCTGGTGCTGGCCGGCGGTGAGCTGCTGCTGCGTAAAGACATCCCCGAAATTATCGCCTATGCGTGCGAGCAGGGGCTCGAGTGGGCGATGCACACGCACGGGGGACATGTCCCGAAGTTCAGGTCGCTGCTGGCCCGGCACCCGCCCGCGCTCGCGGCGATCAGCCTCGACGGCGAGCGCGAACAGCACGACCTGTTTCGCGGCAAGCGCGGGGCCTTCGACGCGGCGCTCGCGGCGATTCGTGTGCTCAAGGAGACGGGCTGTCGCGAGGTGGTCGCAGGCACGACGGTGACGCGGCTGAGCGCGGACCGGGTGGCCGACATGTTCCCGGTGGTCGCGGCCTCGGGGGCCGACAGCTGGGGGCTGCATCTGTTCGCGCCGGAGGGCCGCGGGGCCGAGCACATGGCGCTGTTTCCGACGCCGGCGCAGCTGCGGCGGGTGGCGGCGTTCGCCCGGCGCAAGCGCGCGGTGTTTCACGTCGAGCTGTGCAATGAATGGGGCAGCGCGGGCGGCGAGGATCTGTACTATCGCGATCAGCCGTTTCTGTGCGGGGCTGGCCGGATATCGTGCGTGATCGGGGCCAGCGGCGAGGTGCTGCCGTGCACGACCACGGATCTGCGGGAGAGCGAGGGCAACCTGCGGGACCGGCCGCTGCGGCAGATCTGGGCCCAGGGCTTCACGCGCTTTCGCAGCGCTGGACATGGTGAATGCTCGGACGGCAAGGAGTGCTGGTTGCAGAGCCGTAACGGCAATGCCTGTCGCGAGCAGGCGTTCGGATGCGGGCGGAGGGTCGGATGAGCGCGCGGCCGCGGTGGTGGGTCGGGCTCACGGCGGGCTGGGTCGCGCTGACGGTGCTGCGCCGGATGTGGCGCGGCGAGGTGGTGGTGCTGTCGCAATACGGGGCGCCGGTGGTGCGGCTGCTGGCGATCGTGCTGGTGTTCGTGGCGAGCTGCGTCGAGAAGGTGCGATCGCTCGGGGCGGATCCGGTGCTGGCTCAAGAGCCAGGTGTAAAGCCCGTCGTGATCGAGGCGGTGGTCGCGGTGGAGCAGGGGTTTCCGGCGGGACTCGATGATGCGCGGCTGCAGCGGGTCTACAACTGGATCGCGCCGCGGGAGCTGCACCGATACTTCGTGCGCGACGCGGCCGGTAAGGTGCTGGTCTCGCTCGCGGAGATGGACGGATGGCCGCGGTCGTCGGTGCTCGTGGCGGACGAGGCGATGAACAGGCGCGCCGATGCGTTCCAGGCGGCGGTCGCGGGCCATCTGAGCGCGAGCGGGCGCGGTGCGCCGGCGGGCCCCGAGCTGCTGGCGCTGCTCGATGCGGCCGAGGCGGTCGGGGTGTACGACGAGTGGTTGGCGGGGTATCTGTGGCGATATGCACGGACGCTGCAGCCGGCGCCGGTGACCCTGTTCGCGCGCATCGATCGGCATCTGCGGGTGGTGCACGCGCTGGCGCTGGGGCAGGCGAGCACCGGGCCGCTCGAGTTCTCGGCGTGGAGATCCAAGGCCGGGCCGCCGCCGGGCTGGCAGCGGCTCAGGGTGCCCGAGGGGCTGGTCGCCGCTGCACGTGATGCGTTCGAGAAGGGCGCGGACGCGGGGACCTGGGAGTCGGAGGCGGTGCTCGAGTTGACGGTCGCGCGCGGCGAGGTGGTGCTGGTGCGGCGGGCGAGTGAGACGAGATTGGTGGCAGGGGCGTCGCTCCGGCTGCGGCGACTCGATGTCGTGCGCGCGGCGGAGGGGGCGGTGCTGCGGCATGCGACGCTCGGGGAGTTGCGGCTGCAAGCAGGGGCGGAGATGACGGCGTGGAACGTGCCGCAGTTCCTCGATGCGGCGGGGCAGGCGTGGGTGGAGGGGCGAACGCGGGCGGCGCTCGACGGTGAGGCGGCGGCGCTGACGGAGCTCGAGGCGGTGCTGCCGGCCGCGCATGCGGCGATGCGGGCGGCGCTCGAGCGGTCCGCGGCCGAGGGGCCCGGGCGGGCGGCGCTGCGAATGGTGCTTCAGGCCTACGACGAGTGAGCGATGGAGGCATGTCTTGAAGGACCTGTCCTGGTGAGCATGTCGGTACGGACATGTTCACGGGGACATGCGCTGACGGCTCGCGGACATGTCGTTGCGGACATGGATGTTGGGGCATGGCCCGAAGGCCAGGTTATCGTCGCGCTCACTTGCCGCGCGGGCCGGGCCAGGCGCGGACCAGGCGGGCCTCGGGGGCGAAGCCGGGGCCGCGGGCCTGCAGGGTGGCGAGGGCCTGGTCGGCGAGGGCGCGGGCCTCGGGCGTGACGCTGCCGGCCTCGGCCGCGAGGGCGCGCGCGAGGCCGAAGCGGGCGAGCGCGAGGACGAGGACGTCGGGGTCGCTGTGGGCGGTGTAGATGGCCTGCGCGCGCTCGAAGTGCTCGCGGGCCCTGGCGGGCTGGCCGAGGTCGAGGCTCAGCTCGCCGAGGCGCAGGCGGGTGGCCGCGGCGGCGACGCTGTCGGTGAGCGTGCCGGCCTCTTGCAGCTTCTGGGCCTTCTCGAGCATGGCGGCGGCCTCCTTGAGCTCGTGCTGGCGGCGGTGGAGCTCGCCGATGCGGCGGTAGGACTCGCCGAGGCGCGGGGAGTCGACCGCGAGCTGGGCCTGACGGATGGCGAGGGCGCGGTGGTAGCTGGTGAGGGCCGGCAGCATCGCACCTGACTTCATGTACATGTCCCCGAGGCCATCCAGGATCATGGCGAGGCGCAGCTCGCCGGGGCCGAGGGTGGCCTCGGCGAGTGCGAGGGCGCGCTCGAACTCGGCGCGGGCGGTGATGAAGTCGCCGCCGCAGCTGGCCGCCTTGGCCAGGCCGACGATCGGCTGCAGGGCGGCGGGGTCGGTCGGGTGCTGGTCCTGGCCGAGCAGCGTGAGGGCGCGGCGGTAGTTGATGGTCGCGTCGGCGCAGCGGCGCTGGTCGACGGCGAGGTCGCCGATGTTGGCGAGCACGTAGTGGAGGTCGGGGGCGTCGGGGCCGAGCAGGGCGGTCTGGATCGCCAGGGCGCGATCGAAGGCCTGGCTGGCGGCGCCGAACTGCTCGAGCGCGAGGCGGGCGGCGCCGAGGTTGATCGCCAGCAGGGCGAGGTGCGGGTGGTTGGGGCCGAGGCTGGCCTCCGCGGCCTGGAAGGCGCTCTCGAGCTTGGTGGCGGCGGCGACGGTGTCGTCGAAGAGCAGGAGGTTCAGGCCGAGGTTGCCGAGCGCGAACACCACCTGCGGATGGTCGGCGCCGAGGGCCGCGGCGCGGGCCGCGATCGAGGCCTCGAAGTGCCGGCCGGCGGTCTGCTGCTGGCCGAGGATCGCGCTGGCGATGCCGAGGTTGTTGAAGTGATCGCCGCGCAGCTCGGGGCCGGCGTCGTAGGCCTCGACGCGGGCGATCAGACCCTCGGTGACGGGGGCGTCGTCGAGGACCTCGCGGGCGCGCTGCAGCCGGGCCGCGCGCACGAAGTCGCGGCGGGTGGCGAGGCTCGCGGCCATCAGATCGTGGCCGCTGCCGAGGGCCAGGCGCAGGCCGTCGCTGAGCTCGAGGTCGGCGGCTTGATGCTGGCCGGCCTCGCTGAGCAGGCTGCCGCGGCGCAGGGCGACCTCGGCGAGCACGGGGCCGTCGTCGACGCCGCCGAGGTCGAGGCCACGCACGAGCTCGAGGCCGCGGGCCGATTGCCCGGCGGACTCGTGGGCCTGGGCCTCGGCGAGGGTGCGGCGGATCTGGGCGACGCGAAGGGCGAGCGCGGGGTCCTCGGGCGGGGCGACGGCCTGGGCGAGCGCACGGGTGTCGCCGCAGGCGGCGATCGAGGGCAGGGCAGCGGCAGCGGCCGCGGCGTTGCCGACGACGTCGCTGTCGGCGCGTTGCAGGATCGCCACGAAGGCGGCGAGGCTGGTGTGGCGCTGATCGAGGCAAGCGGTGCGCATGTCGAAGAGGCGCATCGAGGAGCGGCCCTCCTCGTGCGCGCGACAGGCATCGACGCGCATGGCGACGAGGCCCTGCGCATATGCATCGAGGCGCGGGCGTACGCGGGTCCAGGTGTCCTCGGCGAAGGGCACGCGGGTGGCGAGCAGGCCCTTGTGGGTGGCGGTGGTGGTGGCCTCGTCCCAGAGGCCGACGAGCTCGCCACGGGCGGCGCTGCAGGGATCCTCGACGGGGCGCAGCGAGGCGGCGCTGAAGCCCGCGGCGCCGATCAGCGCCGCGAGTCCGGCGACCACGAACCATGGGGTGCGGCGGCGCTCGAGGGTGCGCTCGAGCGCGGCGAGCACGTCGTTCATCGAGGCGAAGCGCTTGCCGGGATCGAGCGCGAGTCCGCGGTGGATGATCTGCAGCAGCGCGGCCGGGACCGCGATGCTGGCCGGCGGATCGCGGACCTGGCCCTGCGTCACCGAGTGGGTGAGCGCGAGCAATGAGGAGGTGTCGAAGGGGGATTGCCCGTAGAGGGCCTCGTAGAGGCTGACGCAGAACGCGAACTGATCGCTCTTTTCGGTCGCGGGCTCGCCGAGGTGCTGCTCCGGGGCCATGTAGGCCGGCGTGCCGAGCACGGTGCCGGTGCGCGTGAGGGCGGTGTCGAGGGAGGTCGCGGCGGCGGCCCGCAGCGGGGCGAGGGCCTCGGGCGAGGGCGAGTCGACGGCGCGGGCGAGGCCGAAGTCGAGGACCTTGACGACGCCCTCGGTGGCGACGAGCACGTTGGCGGGCTTGAAGTCGCGATGGATGAGGCCCGCGGCGTGGGCGGCGGCGAGGCCCCGTCCGGCCTGGATCATCGCCACGACGACCTCACGCCAGGCGCGGGGGGCGAGGGTCAGCCAGCTGCCGAGGCTGTGGCCGCGTACGAACTCCATGGCGATGAAGATCTCGCCGTCCTGCGAGCCGACCTCGTGCACGGTGACGATGTTGGGGTGCGAGACGCGGGCCATCGCCTGGGCCTCGCGCAGCAGGCGTTCGCGGGCCTGCGGGTCGCGGCGCATGGTGTCGCCGCGCAGTACCTTGACGGCGACCTTGCGGTCGAGCTGATCGTCGTACGCGGAATAGACGATGCCCATGCCGCCCTCGCCGAGACCGGCGAGCACGGTGAAGCGGCCGATGCGGGCCAGCAGCGGCATGCCGGGGATGATCGTGCGCGAGGTGGGGCGCGGGCTCGGCAGCACCGGCGTCGGTGGGAACGACGGCTCCTCGCGCGTCACGTCCAGCGGGGTCCCGGTGCGCGGGACCTCGTGGTCATGACGTTCGTCGGACATCGGACCCATGGCCCGGCCGTCAGGCCCTCTCGAGATCATGGGTCGTCGCTCTCTCTCCGCGTCGAAGGTTCGCCGAGAACATACGGCCGGTCGGCGGCGGGCGCCGCGTCGGGTCCGTCGATGCGGGCCCCTGACCGCGGAAGTTCACCGCCAGACGGGCTCCCAGGTGCTGTAAGCAAGGAACATCCGAGCTGGCGTAGCGGCTGCGTGGGTGCCGCGCTTGGCGATGTCGGCAAATGTGGCCAAGGTCGCAGAAACGGGGGTCTTCGCGGCGATTGGAGTGGTCGCCAGCTGCGCAGTTTCTGGGCCGTTGGCACGGACGATTCGTGGCTCGCTGCGCGCCGCGGATTAACTGGCGAAACGCGGTGACAGGAATTGCAGGGAGCTCGAGGTGTGTGTGCTTCGCACGTCGGGCGCGAGGGGCGTCGTCGCTCGCATTGCTGACGAGCATGTTTTATCCGCCGATACATTCCGCAGGTCTACGTCAGTTTATGTGTGCAGGGTCAATGCCAGGATTCGGCCCCGGGGTCGATGGCCGACCTGGAGTGCGTGCATGAGGTCGCTGGCGACAGCACAGAAGGGACGCGAGCCCCCTGACTCGCTCACACGACGGAGAGACCATCATGCACGCCTTCAAGATCCTCGCACTCATCACGCTGTCCCTGAATGTCGGTGCTGGTTGTGATGTGGAGGTCGACCAGGACGGCGTCGAGGGCGTCATCAACGGTCGTTCGGGCAGCGGCGGCTACGGCGGCGTGTGGCTCAACACCAGCGCGATCGGCAGCCAGCCGTTCTCCGAGATGGACCTCACCGGTGCGCTGCACGACGGCGTGCAAGTGACGGGGGTCCAGGTGAAGGGCCCGAACAACACGTGGATCAAGGCCGACAAGACCGAGGTCGTCGACGGCACCCTGCGTATCAAGGTCGGCAAGACCGTGTACGCCGGGGCCCAGCTGGTCGGCGCGCGCTGGCAGGTCAACCTCGTCAACGACGAGGGCGTGGCGACGCCGCGTCAGCTGTGGATCTCCGCGGTCGATGTGATCTCGGCGAAGGAGGCCCGCTACACCTTCCAGACCCACGACGACGACGGTCAGGTCATGCACCTGTGTGATACCGACGTGCAGGGCTCGCACGGCGCGGCGGTGATCAAGGATGTGACGATCGATCCCTTCACCGCCGACATGGCGCCGCGCAAGGAGACCGCGTACTTCGCCTGCACCTCGGGCGCGGTCGGCAAGGCGGTCACCTGGGGCTATCGCCCGTGGGAGCGCTCGCTCGCGGAGTTCGCCACGGCGGTCCGCATGGTCCGCGCGGATTACTGCTTCGACGGCATGTCCTGGACGCAGAGCGGCACCGCGTTGCAGCTCAAGGACCGCTGGAACATCAACACCTTCGTGTCGGCTGCGGCGCCGACCGAGGTCGTGTGGACCAAGACGGGCATCGCTTGCCTGACCCAGCCGCGCGCGCTCACCTACAGCGCCGAGCAGATCACGTGCAACGGTAAGGCGATCCCGAGCTGCCCGGCCAAACTGACGATGACGACCTACGCCGACACCCAGTTCTGGACCAAGCTGCCCCCGCAGTGACGTTCAATCGTCGTTGTCCTCGAACTCGACGATGCGGTCGTTCACATCGTCGGCGTTCGGCGACTCGGGCCGGGTGAACACGCGGCGAGCAGCATGGCGCACCCGCGGGTCCGGATGCTCGCGGAGGGCGGCCAGGGCCTGACAGGCCGGCGCGGGCCAGTCGGTGCGGCCACCCGCGGCGACGACGAGGATCACGGCCAGGCGCGCGGCGACGGCGAGGCCGTGATCGAGGCGGGCCGCGAGCGCGAGCAGGAGCCTGGCATCGATCTGCGACGCGGCCTCGTCGACGCAGTCGCCGAAGGACTCGATGAGCTCGCCGAGGAACAGATCGGCGCGGGCGTCGGTGGCGAGCGCGTGCAGCGTGACGTCGGCGTCGGTGACCCCGAGGTCGAGCGCGGCGAGGCGCAGGCCGACGGCGTGCGGCCATAGATCGTCGTCGACGAGCGCGCGGGCGATCGCGTCGTGGGTGGCGCGCTGGGCCAGGCGTTGCGCACGCGGGCGATCGTGGAGGCGGGCGAGCAGCGTGAGCAGGCGCTGGCGGGCCGGGAGGTCGCGCCGGGGATCGATGCCGGGTTGCCCGGCCATGGCTGCGAGTCGGGTGGCAACGTCGATCAGGGCCGGGCTGGCCGCGCCGTCGCCGTCGATCGCGACCAGCGCGACGGCGGCCTCGGACCAGGTGTCGCCGGCCTCGAGGTCGAGCAGGACGGACACCAGAGCACCGGCGATCGTGGCCTCCTGTCCTGAAGACCAGCTTCGCAGGGCCGTGGTGGCGGCGCGACGGGTCGTGAGATCGGGATGTTTGGTGAGGCCGAGGACCAGCGCGGCGTAGCCGGGGCGCGCGGCCGCGGGCAAGTGCTCGGGGCGTGGAGCGAGGATGCTGCGGGCGATGTCGGGCTCGGGCGAGCGCGCGAGGGTGGCGAGCAGTTCGAGCGCACGCGGGTCGTCGAGCAGGCTGCGCGCGGCGTGGCCGACGGCGATCGCGACGTCCTTGTGCAGGCCCTCCTGGGCGAGCGCACGCTGCAGGGCGGGCACGCTGGCGGGGCTGCGGTGCTCGCCGAGCAGGCGCAGGGCCTCCTTGCGCACGGTGACCTTGCGGCCGGGTCCGGTGATCAGATCGATCAGGATCGGCGTCAGCGTGGCGCCGTCGACGAAGCGGGCGACGCGGGGTAGAGCGTACATGGCGACGCGGGCCCGATCGCCGTCGAGATGTTGCAGCAGCACCGGAAGCGCGGCGATCGGGGTGTCGGTCCAGACCAGAGCGCCGAGGGCCGCCTCGATCACCGGGACCTCGTGGCTGTCGAGGAAGGGCGTGAAGTCGGCGACGGTGGTGACCGGCAGATGGGCGATGCGGGCGATCACGGCGGCGCGGGTCCAGTGGGCGTGGCCGCGATCGTTGCCGGCGCGCGCGAGCAGGGCGACGAGGGCCCGCTGCTGACGCGGGAGCCAGCGATGAAAGCCGCTGACGACCGGCAACACGTGGATCGTCTTGCCGTCGAGGAAGCGGCCGCGGATCGGGCTCGGCTCGAGGAAGGGATCGAGCCAGGCCTGACGGTGCAGATGCAGGTGCATCCACACGGGCTGCAAGGTGATGACGCTGCGGTCCCAGGCGACGAGCTCGCGCACCCGCTCGTCGCGGCGCTGCGGGTCGGCGAGCAGCAGGGTGAGCGCGCGCGCGGCGATGTGCGCGGGCTTGCTGGTGCGCAGCGGCGTGAGCAGATAGTCGAGGCTCGCGAGGCCCCAGCCGCGACGACCGAGCGCGGTGGCGAGGGCGAGGATAATTTGCGGACGGTCGCGCTCGCTGGCGGCGGCGAGCTGCGGGCGCAGGGCCTCGACGATCGCCGGGGCGCTGCGGCGTGGCAGGCCCTGCGAGAGGTCGGGCAGGATCAGGGTGGCCGACTGCGCGGTGAGCTGCTGCAACAGCGTGAGACCGGCGGCGAACCGCGGATCGTCGGCGGCGACGGCGTGGGCGCGCAGCAGGCGAAAGGCGAGGTTCTGGATGTGCTGGCGGGTCTGATGCGAGGTGTCACGGGCCTCGATCGCGGCGGTGACGAGGGCCTGGATCGGGGCGACGTCGACGCTGCGATACCGGCCCGGTGCGACCAGGGCGAGCGCCGCGAACGCGGCCAGGCGCACCGGATCCTGGTCGTTCTTCAGGCGCGGCAACAGCTGGTTCAGTGCGGCGGTCAGGGCCTCGCGGTCACCACCGGGGCGCGAGGTCTCACGCGCGGCGCAGGCGATCGTGCGAGCGATGGCGCGGCCGCGCTCGTCGGCGTCGGCGGCCCGCAGCTTGGGCTGCAGCAGTGGGGTCGCGGCGGCGAGGTCGAGGTAGGCGGCGAGCGCCAGCGTGCGCTCGGGGTCGGCCTTGATCACCGGCAGCGCCAGCATGCGCGCGGCCTCGCGGCGCTGCATCGCGGTCGGGAGGGCGTCGAGCAGGGCGTCGGGCCACAGCCGCGTGGCCCGCTCGTGATCGCGATAGACGGCGTCGACGAGGGCCTCGCGCCGACCGGGCGCGAGGCGCAGCAGCAGCGGCGCGAGCAGCTCGGGGCGCGTGCTCAGCAGTCGACCGATACGCGCGCGCTGCTCGTCGTCGCAGCGCCACAACTGATTGAGCAGCCGACGCGGCAGGCCCTGACGGAGGAGCAGGTCACGCAGCTGCGGGCGCTCGAGCAGGGCGGTGAGTCGCGCGGGATCGGTGCGGGTCAGGTCGCCGAGTCGCGGCGACAGCAGGTGCGCCGGGCAGGTGTCCTCGAAGCGCTCGAGCAGGTCGAAGAGGGCCGCACCGTCGAGCTCGGCGAGGGCGTGCACCAGGCTCGCATATTGCTGCCACACGCCGGGGCGCTCGCGTGGTGCGGCGGCGTCGAGGTCGGCGCGCAGCCGGGTGCGCACGACCTCGGGGTGGCGCAGCAGCAGGCTGCGCCAGCTGCCGACCACGTGGGTGAGGGCAGGCAGCGCGGTGCGTAGTGTGCTGTCCTCGAGGACAGGTAGCAGCACGGCCGCCTCGCGCGGGCCGTAGCGGGCGAGCACCTCGGGGAACAGCAGGCGGCCCGTGGCCCGCAGGCCCCGACGCACGAGGCCCTTGAGCAGCGCGCGGCGCAGCGCCGGGGCGACGGAGTGGATCAGGTCCGACATGTCCTCCGGGACAGGCTCGATCACGCGAGTGAGGCTGTCGACGGCGAGGCGCCTTACGGTCAGCGAGGGATGGGCGAGCGCGGCGACGAGGGGGGGTCGATGGCGCAGCGCCTGGGCCATCGCCACCGCGAGTGAGGCGGGGTAGTGGTCGCCGGCGAGGAGCTGGGCGAGGCGCAGCGGCAGGGCCGGGTCGTGCGCGTGGATCCGGGCCAGCGCCGTCGACTCGCGGATCCGTTCGCTGTAGGAGAGGGGGTCGAGGGCGGCGAGGAGCGCGTCGAGCGTCGGAAGCGGCGCGGCGGACATGGCCGCGAGGATAGTGCTGTATGATGCCCGCGTGTCGGCGTCGCAGCGAGCAGGCGAGGACGCGGGCGCGCGCGAGCTCGCCGCGGGTGAGCTCGCCGCGGGCGAGGTCCAGTCGCCGCTGCCGAATCAGGCGGCGGAGCGTGACCGGCTCGGCAAGCGCAAGCGGGTCGAGAAGCTCGCGGTGCGCTACTTCAAGCGGCGGGCCGGCATGGCCGTACGGCCGCAGGCGGGCGACGCGGTTCATTATCTGAACCCCGAGGAGCGACGCACGCTGCGAAGGATCGAGCGCAACGCGGTGCTGCGTGCGGCGGCGGCGGGGGCCTTCGCGGCGACGCTGGGGGCGACGGTCAGCATCATCGCGCGGCCGCTGCTGGGCGAAGAGCCGAGCGACGCCGACTGGGGGCAATGGCTGCGTTACACCGGCATCACGCTGCTGACCGCGGTGCCGGTGGCGATCGTCGAGCTGGGCTTCATCTACTGGAACGCGATCATCTCGGTGCATCGCCTGGCGGAGGCGGCCGGGGTCGTGCTGTTTCGCGCCGAGGACGGCGTGAACGGGAGCGCCGGCGCCTCCTCCGAGGACGAGATCTTCGCGGGGGTGCTGGCCCGCGCGGCGCTCGAGATCCCGAACCCGCCGCGGCCGATGTTCGGCATCGATCCGCGCCGCGAGGCCTCGCGCCTGCGGCTGGTGCTGGCGACGCTCGTGTACAAGGCCAAGGTCAGCGTCAGCAACTTCCTGCTGCGCAAGCTGCTGGTGCGGGCGTTCGGGCGGGCCAGCCTGCGCAGCTGGATCCCCTTCGTCGCGGTGCCGATCACGGCGATGTGGGACGCGTTCGTGTGCCGCCGGGCGCTGCGAGAGGCGCGGCTGCGGGCGATCGGACCGTCGGCGGCGCACGAGGTGGTCGAGTGCCTCGTGGGGTCGAAGGAGGCGGTCTCGCCGATGCTGCGTGAGGCCCTGTTTCGGGCGACCGCGGTGGCGGTGGTCGGCAGCGCCGACTTTCATCCCAACCTCGTCGAGCTGATCGATGCGCTGCGCGAGCGCATCGGCGAGTGTGAGGCGGAGCACCTCGACGACTCCCGCGAGGCGCTGGCGCTGATGCGCGAGCTCGCGCCGGCCGAGCGCCGGGTAGCGATCCAGATGCTGGCGATCGCGTGCGTGTTCGATGGCCGGATCGGCCGCAAGGAGTGGGCGCTGCTTGAGCGCGGCTACGCGCTGATCGAGCGCGCGACTCCGCGCCTCGCGGTGCTGGCCTTCAAGGACGGCCTCCTGAACGGCGACGGCTTCGGCGCTCCGCAGCTCGCCGCGCTCGTGCCCGATCTCCCGTAGATGCAACGAAGGCCCTACGCTCGGCCGGTCGCTGATCCGTGAGGACGGCGCGGAGCAGGAGCGGTGATGACGGACCTGGCGGACGGTGAGACGGTCGAGATGCAGGGCTCGGGATCCAAGCCCTACGTGCTCAAGAACATCGGCGGTGTGTACTCGTGCAGCTGTCCGGCGTGGCGCAACCAGTCGGCGGGGCCCGAGCGGCGCAGCTGCAAGCACCTGAAGAAGCTGCGCGGCGAGGCGGCCGAGACGGCGCGGGTCGGCGGTGATGCGGCTGCGCCTGCAATGAAGCGGGTCAGCAAACCAGCTGTCCCCGGGGACAGCACGGCCGGCGTCGACGATGCCGAGGGCAGCGCGCCGCCGCTGCTGCTCGCGCACGTGTGGGACAGCGAGGTGGAGCTCGCGGGCTGGTGGATGAGCGAGAAGCTCGACGGCGTGCGGGCCTACTGGGACGGCGAGCAGTTCGTGTCGCGGCTCGGCAATCGCTACTACGCGCCGTCATGGTTCACGGCCGGGCTGCCGAAGTTCCCGCTCGACGGCGAGCTGTGGCTCGATCGCAAGGCGTTTCAGCGGACGGTCAGCATCGTGCGTCGTCAGGACCAGGGCGAATCGTGGCGCGAGATCAAGTTCCTCGTGTTCGACGCGCCCGGCCACGGCGGGCCCTTCGAGGACCGCGTGCATCACTATCATTCGTTCATCGGCCGCGAGCGCCCGGCCTTCGCCCAGGCCCTCGCGCACGAGCCCTGCCGCGGCGTCGATCATCTGCGCAGCGAGCTCGCGCGGGTCGAGGCGCTCGGCGGCGAGGGCCTGATGCTGCGCCGCCCGGGCTCCGCATACGAGGTCGGACGCTCGCACAGCCTGCTCAAGGTCAAGAGCTTCTTCGACGCCGAGGCCCGCGTGATCGGTCATCAAGACGGCGCGGGACGCCATCGCGGTCGGCTCGGCGCGCTGCTCGTCGAGCTGCAGGACGGCACGCGCTTCGCGGTCGGCAGCGGCCTCAGCGACGCGGAGCGCGGGGCTCCGCCGCCGGTCGGGAGCATCATTACCTTCCGCTATCAGGAGCTCAGCGACGGCGGCGTGCCGCGCTTCCCGACCTATGTCGGTGTTCGCCACGACGTCGCCTGGAAGCCGGGCTCCGCGCCCGGCAAGCCCGTGGCGCGACCGGCCGCGGCGAAGCCGGGCAGTCGGCGCAAGTAGTGATATCTTGGCCGCGATCATGCGCACGATCGTGGCCTCGCTGTTCGTCCCGCGTCTGCTCGGCCTCGTGGCGCTCGCCGGCGCGGGTTGCGGTGGCGATCGCTGCGTGACGATCGTCGAGCGACAGATCGCCTGCGCGCCGACCGAGCAGCGCAGCTACCTGAAGGACGGGCGGGAGACCGCGCTGGGGCAGTGCCGCGAGCAAGCGGGCCGCGATCCGGCGGCGCAGCAGGAGGCGCTGGCCTGCGCCGAGCAGCGCAGCTGCGACGAGGTCCGCCGCTGCAGCGACGTGATCCGCGACCGCGAGCAGGCGCAGGAGGTCCGGCGCGAGATCGAGGCGGCGCTGGCGAGCGGACAGGGCCGCGAGACGGCGCTGTCGACCTGTCACTTCATCGAGCTCAAGGACGAGGGCGTGAAGCAGCTGTGCGGCCAGCTGTTCGCGCAGGCGCTGGCCACCGCGACGGCCGAGCTCGAGGCGATCCGGGACCGCGGCGACGACTCCGAGGGCCGCTGCTTCGACCTCGGCATGACAGCGGAGAAGGTCTCACCGGAGGCCAAGCTGCGGGCCGAGGCGCTGTGCAAGGAGGTCGACGCGTCGGCGCGCGCGCGGGCGGCGATCGCCACGGCGCGCAAGAACATCGAGACCCGCACCCACGAGGTGCCCTTCGAGTGCGGCACCGCGGCGATGGACCTGGGGCGCATCGGCAACGACTGGGCGCGGGCGCGGCTCGCCGAGGTCACGCGCGCCTGTTACGTCGAGCTCGGCGCGAGCATCCTGCCGGCCGTGGTGCCGACGATGCAGTACACCTGCGAGTTCCACGTCGGGCAGGTGTTCAAGGCGGTCCAGAAGTACAGGCTCGTGGACCCGGTCTTGACGCCGTGGATCGAGCAGGCGGCCGCGAAGTGCGGTGATTCGCCGTCGGTGCAGTGAGCTCAGCCGCGGCCGAACGCGCGACGCAGGAGGCCGAGGCCGGGCAGCGGCAGCATGCGGACCGGGACGACGCTGCAGTACTCCTCCCACAGCGCGCCGTACTTGGCGCTGCAGCGCTGCTCGTCGCGCCAGGCGCGATGCACGAGCAGGCCGAGCAGCCACAGCGGGACGAGGAAGGGGCCGAGGTGATCGAGGCCCGCGGTCGCGGCGACCGCGAAGTAGAGGGTGAGCTCGCCGGTGTAGTTGATCTTGCGACCGATGCCCCACCAGCCGGACACGAGCAGGCGCCCGCCGAGCAGCTTCGCCGGCGCGCCCCAGATCTTCGCGTTCGGGTCGATCTTGAAGCTGTGCTTCTGCTTGTTGGCGCCGCGGAAGATCCACAGGCCGAGCATGAAGGTGGCGGCGAGCAGCAGCAGCAGGGGCGTCGACATCGGCTCGGTCTGGGTCAGCAGGTACCAGCCGGCGGTGCAGTAGAAGAAGGGCACGAGCACCAGGTCGCCCCACACCAGCATGAAGCCGAACTTCTCGGCGATGACGTCGTACATCGACAGCACGCCGGCCTCGTCGCGGTAGTGCGTGAACAGGTACAGCCACCAGCAGGCCTGGTAGAGCGCCATCTGCGGGGTGAGGTGGCCGAGCTCGGCGTACTGCGCGTGACCGAAGGCGGCGACCAGCACACCGAGGCCGATCAGCGAGGGCTGATAGGCGAAGACCTTGAGGTCCACGCCGCGCCAGGTCGGGTTCAGCTCGACGCCCATCCAGAAGTCGCGGACAAAGCCGTGCCCCGAGGGTTCGGCACCGCGGGCGCGTCCGCGCCAGTAAAGCAGCAGCGACCAGCCGATCGAGAAGACATTGGCGGCGGCGAACAGCGGCCAGAACCAGGTGGTCACCAGCGGCGCGAGAGAGGCTCCGAGCACCAGTGTGGCGGCGATCACAAGCATGTGAGTGAGGACAAACAGGCCCATGCCGTTGAGCACGTAGTGCTTGCGCTGTCCGTCCGGCTGCGCAAAGCCCAGCACGCGTCGACCCGGTAGCGCGCGCGCGGCCAGCAGCAGCACGAAGAAGAAGCCGCAGTAGCCGAGGAGGGCGAGCGCGAGCTGTGAGAGGGACACTGCGGCCTTGAGCACGAGCGCTGACATGCGTCTCGTTGTGTAGCCCGCGCTCGCCCGCGAGGCGTCGAGTCGAGGGCGCGAGCGCTGGATTTCCCTCACGCACTCGTCAGGGTCGCGCGTGGACAGCATCGTTGCCGCTCGGATACCGTGCGCGCCGATGTTCGCAGTACCGGAGACCGTGAAGCAGACGGCGGCGACCCTGTGGTCGACCTTGCAACCGCTCAAGCTCGACACCCCGGGGCTGCCGCCCATGCTGCCCGGCGGCCTGCCCCTGATCGGTCATGCGCTCGAGCTGCGCAACGATCCGGTCAACATGATGCGCCGCGGTCGGGCGATGTTCGGCGACATCTTCTGCCTGCGCCTGCCCGGCAGCCTCGGCGTGGCGATGACCGGTCACGCGGCGCAGGAGCGGTACTTTCGCATGCGCGACGACGAGGTCAGCCAGCGCGAGGCCTATCAGCTGATGACGCCGGTGTTCGGCAAGGGCATCGCCTACGACGCCGAGCCGCACATCATGAAGGAGCAGCTCGGCTTCTTCCACCAGGCGCTGCGTGACTCGCGGCTGCGCAGCTACGCGGCCGGCTTCGTCGCCGAGGCCGAGCACACCTTCGGCAAGTGGGGCAACGAGGGCGTGGTCAACATGCTCGACGTCGGCAACGAGGTGACGCTCTACACCTCGACCCGCTGCCTGCTCGGCGAGAAGATGCGGCACAACCTGAACAAGGAGTTCTCGAAGCTCTACCACGACCTCGAGGGCGGGATTAATGTCGTCAGCTTCTTCGCGCCGTACCTGCCGCTGCCGTCGATGCTGCGCCGCGACCGGGCGCGGGTGAAGATGGGCGAGCTCATCGGCGGCATCATCGAGGCGCGCCGCCGCGACCCGCAGGTGCACGAGGACATCCTTCAGACGCTGGTCGAGGCGCGCTACGCCGACGGCCGCGCGCTGACGGAGGACGAGATCACCGGGCTCATCCTGACGATCATGTTCGCCGGTCACCACACGAGCGGCGTGACCTTCTCGTGGATCGCGATCCTGCTCGGCCAGCACCCGCACATCGCCCGGCGCCTGATCGAGGAGCAGCGGCAGATCCTCGGCGACCGGGAGGAGCTGACCTACGACGACCTGCAGCAGATGAAGCTGCTCGAGGGCACGATCAAGGAGGCGCTGCGCCTGTATCCGCCGATCCATCTGGTGATGCGGCGCGTGCTCAAGGAGTTCGAGTTCGGCGGTCATCACGTGCCCGCGAATTCGATGCTGTTCGCCTCGCCGGCGGTCAGCGGGCGCATCCCGGAGATCTTCGCCGACCCGCAGCGCTTCGACCCCGACCGCTACGGACCCGGCCGCGAGGAGGACAAGAAGTCGCCCTACGGTCACATCGCCTTCGGCGCCGGCCGGCACCGCTGCATGGGCATCGTGTTCGCCCAGCTGCAGCTGCGCGCGCTGTGGAGCCACCTGCTGCGCAACTTCGAGTTCGACCTGCTCGAGTCCAGTTATCCCGTCGATTACACCAACCTCATCGTCGGGCCGAAGGCGCCCTGCCAGATCCGCTACCGCCGGATCAATCGCCGCACGATCACGAGCTAGCACCCGAGCGAGACGCCATGAACAAGCCCCTGGTCCACATCGGTCGTCCTCCGCCCCCGAGCTTCGAGCAGGCCAAGAATCGCCGGCAGAAGGTCCGCGCCGCCGGCCTCGATCCCAACTACTGGTACCCGGTCGAGTACAGCAAGGCGATCAAGGTCGGGCAGGTCGTGGAGGTCGTGTTCTGGCGGCGCTCGGTCGCCGTGTTTCGCGGCGAGGACGGCCAGCTGCGAGCGGTCGAGAACCGCTGCGCGCATCGCCAGCTCAAGCTGTCGATCGGCCAGGTCAAGGGCTGCAACGTCGTGTGCCCGTATCACGGCTGGGAGTACGACGGCGGCGGCAAGCTGTGCAAGGTGCCCCACGAGCTGTTCGGCAAGCAGCTGCCGAACGTGACGCTGCGCCACTACCCGGTGCAGGAGCGCCATGGTCTGGCGTGGGTGTTCTTCGGCGAGCCGCAGCGGGCCGCCGAGGTGCCGATGCCGCACATCCCCGAGCTCGAGGGCCCGCGTCCGTGGGCCAAGCTGCTGGTGGACTTCACGTGGAAGGCCCACCACTCGATGATCATCGACAACGTCAGCGACTTCACGCATGCGTACCTGCATCGCAAGTTCCGGCCGTTCACGGACTCGACGCTGACCGACCTGCGCGTCGAGGGCGACAGCGTGCACGTCGCCTACGACACCAAGGTCGCGGACGGCCCGTTGATGCGGATCTTCGTCGACCGCGAGCGCACCAACGTCAACGCGATGAAGCTCTGCTACCAGTACCCGTATCAGTGGTCGGACACGGACGGGAAGATCAAGGACTGGTGCTTCTGCCTGCCGATCGACGAGCAGACCACGCGCGCGTTCTTCCTGTTCTACTTCGACGGCTTCAAGGTCCCGTTCCTGCCGCTGAAGATGCCCAGGCAGGTGATGGACCCGGTGCTCGGCCTCGCCAAGCCGCTGGTGTTCAAGCCGCTGCTCGAGGAGGACGGCGTCGCCTGCGAGGCCGAACAGCAGGGCTATAACGAGCACTGGAACGCGCCGATCGCCGAGCTCAACCCGGCCGTGCACGAGTTCCAGGCGCTGACGATCCGCAAGTGGGAGCAGTACCTGGCCAGCGCGCCGGCCTCCGACCTGCGCTCCTACGGCTGAGGATCACACGAAGGGCGAGCGGTGCTGGGCCCGGCGCGGCGTGTTCGTGCCGAGCTCCGCGTAGCTGGCCCGCAGATACACCGCGTCGACGCCGGCGAGGTCGGCCGGCGCGTCCTCCAGCGCCGCGAGGGCGGCGGCGCGCCAGAGGCCACCGGCCTCGACCCCGGTGGCCAGCTGAAGGTGAGCGCAGCCGGCGGCCGTCAGCGCGGCGGCATGGACGGCGGCGCCGGGACCGATGGCCTGTAGACCTGGCGCTTCGGCCAGGTCCGAAAGTACATGCTCGATCGGACAGCAACGATCCGGACCGACGCGGCGCGGGCCGGCGGGCCCGAGATCGAAGCGGGCGGCGTAGACCTCGGCGCGGCGGGCGTCGAGCAGCGCGAGCACCGGGCCGTCCGCGGTCGCGCAGGCGGCGAGGGCCGCGAGCGTCGAGAGGGCGAAGAGCGGGCAGGGCAGGGCGAAGGCGAGGCCCTTGGCGGTGGCGAGGGCGACGCGCGTGCCGGTGAAGGTGCCCGGTCCGACGCCGCAGGCGACGGCGCCGAGGTCACGCGGGCCGATGCCGGCCCCGGCCAGCAGCGCGGAGATCCGCGCGGCCAGCAGGCTCGAGGCCGGGCGGGCGAGGTCGTCGTGGGTAGCGTGGGCGACCAGCTCGCTGCTGCCGCGTTCGCGATCGATGCGGCCGAGCGCGAGGGCGGTCGACGGCGTCGAGGTGTCGAGGGCGAGCAGCCAGATCGCGGGCATTACAGGATGAAGCGCATCACGTCGTTGCGCAGGGCGATGAGGAGGAGCAGCAGGATGATGACGAGGCCGATCGCGCTGGTGATCTCGCGGGCGCGCTGGCTGAGCGGCTTGCGACGCAGCGCCTCGAGCGTGAAGAACATCAGGTGACCGCCGTCGAGGATCGGGATCGGCAGCAGGTTGACGATGCCGAGGTTCATGCTGAGCATCGCCATCAGCAGCAGGAACTGGCCCGGGCCCTGCTGCGCGGCGGTACCGGCGACGTTGAAGATGCCGACCACCGAGCTCAGCTCGTCGACGCCGCGCTCGAGGGTGACCATCTGCCGCAGGCTGGTCCACATCGTCTTCAACATGCCGCCGGTGGCGGTCATCGCCGAGTGCGCCGCGTAGGTGAAGCGCCCGCGGATCGGCTCGGCCGGCGGGATGTCGCGGCTGTGATAGGGCTCGGCGCCGAACCACAGGTAGCTGAGCTCCTGCTTGTAGATGCCCTGATAGCGCTTGATCTGCTGCTGGACCGCGACGGTGCGCGGCGGCTGGCCCGGCGACTGCACAGTCATCGCGGTCGACTGCTCGCCCTGGCGCTCGAGCAGCACCGCGACGGTCTCCCAGCGGGTCACGGCCCGCTCGCCGACCGCGAGCACCCGATCGCCCGGCTCGATGCCCGCGGCGGCCGCGGGTGAGCCGGACTCGACGGTGCGAATGAAGGTGTTGGCGGGCAGCAGGCCCATCTCCTGGCCGCGTTCGTGGCGCGGCAGCAGGCGGGCGTGATGCGACTCGAACCAGAGATTGCGCCCGAACTCACCCGGCACACCGCGCGCGCGCAGGTAGGTCAGGCGCAGCGCGGCGTCGCGGGCCCGCGACGCCGCGCTGCGCCTGACCTACCTGCGCGCGCGCGGTGTGCCGGGTGAGTTCGGG
>Ga0116158_10001636_pt1 | contig 20127 bp, 19 predicted proteins | sample AD_UKC052_MetaG_FD_89883 | JGI IMG/M metagenome (GOLD analysis project Ga0116158, IMG submission 89883) | Active sludge microbial communities of municipal wastewater-treating anaerobic digesters from USA - AD_UKC052_MetaG | ecosystem: Engineered > Bioreactor > Anaerobic > Digestate | place: USA... | reverse complement strand
TCGGTTGCCACACAGCCACCGGAGGTATTGGTAACCGTTAGTACATATTTACCCGGTTGATCTACCGTCGGCGTTAACGTTGTTCCGCCCGAAACAATATGTCCCGGTCCATTCGGTGCCCAGCTGTATTGAACGCCTGGTGAACTTGAACTTCCACTGAGTTGTACAGATGTAACGGAACAGGTGAGATCTTTATCAGGGCCGGCATTTACATTGGGTGTTGAGCATCCGGCAAGGGCTGCATAGATGATGGTGACGCCGCATTGTATATTCACCTGGGTTGCGCTGAGCAAAGCACCGGTAAGGTTACTGTTACCTGTACCCGAACCAATTTTAATGCCGGCATAAGGCGCCCAAACAGTTCCCAACCATCTTGAACAATTAGAACTATTGGATCCATTTGCAATTACAAACGAATAGTTACCTGCAGAGCAACTTGAACCCGTGCCATGCGTTTCCGTATAGATGCGGGAAGCACTGCCGCCATTGGTCATGCTGGCACTGACTTTATTCAGGTCTATATCGCCGTGAACATAAATCTTGAAAATGCCTGTGCTATTGTTATTGAAATTAAAAACAAAAGTATTATTGGTGCCAGTATTCTTGATGGCTTTGAAAGTATATTCACCAGCGCCATTTAATGTGATGGTCTTGCCCCCGCTGAGGGTAAGGTTTCCATAACTACCGGGAACGATGGTTTGAGTTGTACTGATATTTGTTGCACCAAAATTTGGAAAATTGGTGATAGGCATCATTTGTGGTAGTGTCGGCAGGGTAGGCGTTCCCGTTACATTACCGCCGCCAGGTGTTGGACCTGTATATGTAGTGCCGCTTGGATGCGTTACTTTACCAGTGACCGTACCTCCACTCACTTTTACATTTCCTTTCACATCAATGTTGCCGCCAAGGTTGGCACTTGAACCTACAGACAGGATATAGCCGGTTGCAGCATAGGTATTTGCCGCCGTGATCTTACCCGTTATTTTGTTGCTGTTACTAAGCGATATGGTTCCCCCGCTGTAAAGGTTACCCGTTACCGTTGCATTGCCGGTTGATTTGATCAGCCGGTAGCTTCCGATAGAACCACCCTGTATGTTTGAAGATGAGCCCAGTTGTACGCCGCATCCGGGAGAGGGAGCAGCAGACAATCCGGCTCCGCCAGGGCAATTGCCATTGCCTCCAAACAAAACAAATTCTGAAATATTGAGCTGTTGTGCTTTAGCTCCAAAAGAGAGTATAAAAAGCATGATCAAAAACGAAGGAATCGTCTTTTGGTAAAACGAAAAATTAATTGGAAGTATCATGGCAGTAAATTGTTTTAGCTGTTTAATAATTAAAAAACGCTCATGTTTATCCGCATGTAATGCATGCATGATAACACAATGGTTTATCTCTTGTAGTTGCCAGGTAAAATGATGTAATAGGGTGTTGTAAAACTTGGGAGCAGGTGATTTTTGAAGGGTATTGAACAGGTCGCTTTTGACAGGGAGGAAAATTAATGTTTTTTATAGCAAATTTCAAGGGTTTTTTAAGATTGCGTATAAATACCTGATAAATTGTTTAAGTGTATTACTTATTGAGCTTTAGGGCGTTTGATAAATTTACCAGTCAATCTTAAGCAAAGGTTAACTGATCCCTTTTCGACTGATTTTCAAAGCTGTTTTGTATATTTAGGGCCATGAAAGAACGTGTCTACCGTATTTTAAACATCAAATTTTCCGAATCGAGCCAGGTATTTGATCTACTTACGGTGCAGTTCTTCATCGGCTTGGCCAACGCCCTTGTAAATATCATTGCCTTTACCCTGTTTATTTACAATTTTCCTATTCATTCATTACCGGTTGTTTACCTGGTGATTGCAGGCTTATTGATCCTTTTGAACATTTTTTACGAATGGCTCGAACACCGGTTTTCCCCCCTGGCCTTATTGAAATATATTATCGTCTTTGCCGCCGGTCTGCTGGTTTTGTTATGGTGGGGAGTTTCATTTTGGGATAAAAACACATTTATTTTCATACTCCTGGTCGCCAGTGTATTGATTTACATGATCACAGGCTATGCTTTTTGGGGACTGGTTTCTTTGTTGTTTAATGTACGGGAAAGCAGGAGGGTGTTCTCTATTGTTGGCTCGGGCGATATTCCTGCCAAACTGATCGGTTATATCGCCGGTCCGTTATTGATCCCATTTGTGGGCATCAATAACTTGTTATGGCTGGCTGTCATTTCCCTGGTTACCGGTTTCTTCCTGTTTAGCCGTTTCATCCGTAAAAAAAGCTGGGATTCGCTCAAAATGAAATCACATGATCATGCACATCATGAGCATCACATTGGCAAACGCCAGGGACTGGTTAGTTTTTTCTTTAAGAATAAATTGATTTTTGCGATATCCTTGTTGTCTGTGTTGAGCTACAATGTTTTCGTGCTCATCGACTTCACATTCATATCCCAGGTAAAGCTTCGTTTCGAGAATATTTCCGACCTCGCTGCCTATATCGCCATCTTCTTTGCATTTGGAAGGTTGATCGCCCTAACCTTTAAATTGATCTTTACCAGCCGGGTAATAGAACGATTGGGTGTGGTATCAAGTTTATTCATTACCCCGGTTGCCCTGTTCCTGTTTTGTTTATTGTTTTTCCTGTTCCGTGATCATTCAAATTATAACCTCTTCATTTTTGGCCTCATGGCCATGCTTACCGAAGTACTCAGGTCTACCATGCAGGAACCTGTTTTCTTTATTCTGTTTCAACCCCTGAAAGAAAACCTTCGGTTGAAAGGGCATATCATCTCAAAAGGGTACATGTATCCACCTTCGTTGATCATTGTGGGCCTGTCCCTTTTATTTTGTTACAACACTGGTATCGAATTAACCATTCATTTGGCCATCAAAGTGGTATTGATCAATTTATGCATCTGGGCAGCCATCATATTTTTGATCAGGCGCACCTATCTTAATACAGTACACGCATCTATCCAGAAAGGTATATTCAGCAGTGATGATATCTATATAACCGATCAGCGTACAAATGAGATCCTCCTGAATAAAATAAATACAGGTGGTAAAATTGAAGTGATCTATGCACTAAATCTCCTTGAAAAATCGGGCTATGCCAATTTCACCGAAATGCTCGAAATGCAACTGGCCGAAGGAAAAGATGTGGAAGTGAAGAAGTATGCGCTCGACAGGCTTGAAGTAAAAGGCAATACCCGAACTACTCTTTTGCACGACCTGCTGAAACAGGAAGCCGATATTGAATTACAACAGAAAGTCGTTAGCCTTCTATGTAAGTATGATCCGGCATACCTGAAAAAAGCTTCTGAGAATATTGCTTCACATGATTACAGCATCCGGAAGATCATTGTTATCAACCTGCTCAATCAACGGGAATTTAATTATCTTTTCAGGGCCGGCAGTGAGATCAATAACCTGCTTCGTTCACCCGATCCCGTAGAAAGAGAACTCGCCATCGAGATCATCAGCGAACTCAAACATGTTCAGTTTTCAAATGCCATTGAAACATTGATCAACGATCCGGAACTTTCAGTAAAGCGCCAGGCAATCAATGCAGCCTGTAAGCTGAATATAGAATCCTTGTTACCTGTTGTGATCAGGCATCTTGATATTCCTACCGAAAAGAATATCGTGTTAAAGGGATTGCAATTATATGGGGATAATCTTTTTGAAGACATGAACCGAAACCCGGCTATGTTTTCCGATAAATACGTAGCCGAATTTGTAAAGATCGCCGGAAGGGTGAAAGGGCGCTTTTCTACATCTTACCTCATTTCGAAACTCGATACTGATGCGCATTTGAAAGATAAAGTAGTACACGCTTTATGGATCAAAGAATATGAACCTGTCAACGTTGCGGATAAGGAATCTTTCAGTGTGCTGCTACACCATTACCTGCGAACCAGCCTCGAAAAAGTGGATGATTATGCACAGGTGCCGCTGGGTAATGATGCCGACCTGATCAAACGATCGATTCGCAATGAAATAAAATACGACCTGGCCACTTCTTTAAAGATCTGCAGCCTGTTGTTCCGTAAAAAAGAGATCAACCGTATTTTAGAATTGATGGAGATCGATAACCACGATAAGTTATATAACGCAATGGAGATGCTGGAGTTGTTGCTACCGAAAAAAATATCCAAAGACCTGATCTTCCTGTTTGATTTCATACTGGATCCCGAACATACCAAAAAATTACCCGTAAAAAGAGAGATACAACATTTCTATAATAAAGTTATTTTTAATGAACCGAAACTGTACAATGCCTGGACGAAAGCCGTATGCGTATACTGTTCCTGGAGAAACCACGACCAGGATATTATGCAGAAATTAAAAAGCCAGGCACCATCAGATGAACACTACCTGGTTAAAGAAACAACTGCCTTTGTTTTGAACACTATAAAATAATTCATATGCTTATCGTAGAAAAAATATTGCTGCTAAAAAATTCAGATATATTTAAAAACTGCAGTGAGGTAGACCTGATCGAGATCGCATCGATCTGTGAAGAAAAACAGGTTGATAAGAATGTGACGCTCTTTAAAAAAGGGGATGCAGGAAACTGCATGTATTTTATTTATTCAGGTTCCGTTTCCATTCATGATGAGGAACACCAGTTGGCAGTGCTCGCAGAGAATGAAATATTTGGTGAACTATCGTTGCTTGATTCTGAAGCCCGTTCTGCAAGTGCTACAACACTTACGGACAGCATTTTTCTAAAAATAGAACAGGAGGCATTTTACGATGTAGTGGCGGTGAATACCGATATCCTGAAAGGGATCATGCGTACTTTGTGCAGGAGGTTAAGGGAGCAGGATAGGGTAACGGTTGAAATGAAAAAGAAAGTTTCATAGTCACCTGAGCAAACCGGCCAGGTTTGTCTTTTTTACAGGATCCCTTAATTCCCGGGATGATCTTGTATGATATTGATGATTCTCCAGGAAGAGAATCTGTAATTTTTTCCAGTCTTCTTCATCAGTGATCACACCATAATGAAAGAATTCTTCTTTTAAGTGTGAAGCGATCTCTTTGAAATCATTCCTGCCGAGGTAATCAAGGTCGGCATCACAGATGATCTCCTGTAATAAGCCAACTGGTTGTTGTGGAATTTTAGTGGCCATGATGAGGTCAACTACCTGTTGCTTGTCTTTAGGGCTGAAATGAAACTGCAGGGCATCTTTTAAAAAAATATCACAACCTTTTTTTTCATGTTCATTGTAGGTTTCAAGGAAACCCGTATCATGATAAAGTGCCGCAACTTTTAACAGGAACATCGCATGTTTGTCGGTAACACCTTCGGCCCGGGCAATTCTTTCCGATTGATGTAAAACATCCACTGTGTGGGCTTTGCAATGATACAGCATGTACGGATCAAGTCCGTTCAACTTCAAGAGCACCAGTTGCTGTATTTTATCAAATTCAGTGCCGGCCATCGGGGTATGGTTGTTTGCTTATACTAATATAATTAAAATAACATTACTTGTATACTTCCTTATTATATACGTTGAAACAGGCAAAAGGTTTGAATTTGGCTGTTAATAACCGGATGTTTCAATTAAGTTTCCCGAGCATTCCCGTAAACGGGATTTATACTAACTTAGATAATAATCATTTTGTTCTATTAAATGGCTGCGAGTTCATTTTCAGGGAACTGAAGTTGAAGCTACAGTAGTGCAAAAGCTTAATCAGGGCTCCATCCCGAAAAAGGATGTAATTTTTTCGGGGCTCTTTTTTTGCGGAACGTCCCGATGAGCGAAGCGATTTCGGGAGTACTTTTTTTGCTTGCCCCGACGAGCGAAGCGGAACTCGGGGGAGAAGCAAAAAAGTAAAAGTAAAATAACAAAAGGGTTTCAATGATATATTGATGGTTAAGATTATTCAATTTTACAACTTATTTAAACATTATTATGAAAACTGCCATCATAACAGGAGCATCCGGAAATATGGGACAAGCCATGGTAACCAAATTCCTTTCAGCCGGTTACCGGGTAATTGGAACAGCCCTGCCACATGAAGCAGCTTCACCTGCCAGCGATGACAGATTGTATGAAGTAATACCGGTAAACCTGGAAGTGGAATCGGATGCGGAAACATTTATGAAGTCTGTAATAGAAAAGCATGGAACAGTGGATGTACTGATCTGTACAGTAGGTGGATTTGCCATGGGTGATATTGCTAAAACAGCTTCAGCAGATATCCTCAAACAATATAAACTCAATTTCGAAACGGCCTACCATGTAGCCCGCCCGGCCTTTGCTCAAATGATGAAACAGGGAGCCGGGCGCATTTTCCTGGTTGGCTCACGGCCGGGGCTAAACGCAAAATCGGGAAAGGGTATGGTCGCATACAGCCTCGCTAAAACACTCATCTTTCACCTGGCCGATTTGTTGAATGGAGAAGCAGGGCATAGCAATGTAGTCACCAGCGTATTGGTTCCCAGTACCATTGATACGCCGCAAAACCGCAAGTCGATGCCCGATGCCGATTTCAGCACCTGGGTGCAGCCCGGCGCTATCGCCGATACGGTTTATTTCTATTGTACCTATGAGGCAGCCGCCATCAGGGAGCCTCTGATTAAATTATATAATCAAGCCTGATACTAAATAATAGATCGTATTTTTTATAAAGGAGTTTCAAATTCGTTTTCAGGGAACTGTAGTTGAAGCTACAGTAGTGCAAAAGCTTAATCAGGGCTCACTCCCGAAAAAGGATGTAATTTTTTCGGGGCTCTTTTTTTGTTACTTTTTTGGAGAAGCAAAAAAGTAAAAGAGAAATTGATAAAGAAGTTATAAACATGCGTGTTGTTTTTGTAAAAATTAATACTGCAACACTAAATATGAATGAAAATGTTTTTACGGATCACGCCGATACTCGGTGATCCAGTTTGCATGACAGAAAGGTTGCCAGGGAACAGCAGCCAGGTTCACCGTTGAATCTACCAATGGCCGTGGAGGTTGCCGGTTTATACTCACCTGACCGATGGCATAGACCTCTGCATTTGGAATTCCCTTTTTATTAAAATCATTTTTCAATCGCTGTGCATATTGCCAGATGATATCAGGACTGCCTGAAAGCCACATCATATGTGCTTTAGAGAATATCCGCGATGGTTCGATTGTCCAGGTTTTACCACTCGATGGATCCTTTACCTTAAAATGCACGGTGCCACTTTTGGTACGCATCATCATCTTCCAACCCATGCGATAACCTTCTTCGGTCCAGAATACATGACCAGGGTAAAACCATGACCGCACCGGCAGGTAGAGTTGAAAAAGAAAATACAGGCACAGGAATATGCTGATTGTTTTTCTGCCCGAAACAGAGGTCGTATTTATTTTCGGGTACAGGTTATTGTTAGATTCTTGTGAAAAAAATATCCTCCGGATTGATTGGGGATCAAAGAAAAAGATTGCCAGCGAAATAGACAGGTAAGGAAATATGCCAATGCCGAATGTGAATGAGTTGAACAGGTGGAAAATGCAAAAAAGGATGAAGGCAACCTTCCGGGTCTTTTTCCAGAGCAGCAGGGGAACGATCAGGAGATCGAATAAAATGCCGGTATAGGCGATCAATACCGGGAACCATGCCTGCCCATATAATATTCCATATACCCGGTGCATGCTGAGCCTTGAAAAGCGGATCATGAGGAATTTACCCGAGAGCCAGTCTGCATCCAGCTTACTAATGGCTGCGAAAAAAAATACAATAGCTACCTGCGCTATAAAGATCCAGGTGCACCAGGCGGGGCAGGTATTCGTTGGCGTTATACGGCCTCTCCGGGCATCCACTGAACGAAAACCATGGGCAGGTACCAGCACCATGAACCAGCAAAGCAACAAGACAAGATAGTGGTGATTGTTGTAATCTGATTTTTGCATCAGGTATAAAATGCTCCACATAGCAGCAAAAGCAGCGGCGCAGAAACGGTACCAGGCACCCAGCAGGATTCCCAGTGCCAATACAGCCATTAATGCAACATACCAATACATACCGTTGCCGGGTAGGGGCTGCAGGAAATCGAAACCGATAAAGTTGAATGTAAAGGGCGGCGCAATATAATTTTTATACACAGAGCCATTCAACAGGCTGGCAATAGAATGATACAGCAAAAGGAATCCAAAACATATACGGAAAAGAATCAATCCACTGTTGTCGATGGGAATAAATAACCCCTCCCATAACTTTCCTGCGGGATATGATCTATCCTGCATACCTGGAGAAAGTTTTTGTTCCATGGATGTTCCGGGCATGTTTATCGCAGTTAAAGGGGCGCTTTTTCAAAGTTGGCCATTTTATTTAAAATGCCGTCACTTCTTTTTTGTTTTCAGGTATTCAAGCGCTTTCAACAGTACCGGGTCCCGCTTTTGAATGTAATCTGACAGGGTTTGTTTTACTTCGATGTCTGGCTTGATGCCATATCCAACAAATTCCCTGCCATCGGGGTAAGTGTCTTTTTTAGTGCAAACCCTTGCCAGGCCACCTCCCGGCAGATCGAACAGGTAAGGCTGACCGGTACTGCCAAAACTATTGGTGCCTATCTTCGTCATGTGTTTCTGATTGTCGGCAAAGATCAAAAAATCTTCTGCAGCCGATGCAGTATTATGTCCGAGCAATATTACCGTTGGCACTACGATCCGTGGTGCGTTGAGTTTGATCGTATCCGGTGAATAATCAAAATGATAATAATATTGATCAAGGTAAGAAAGCATAGATTTCTTTTGCCATTCATTATTCAGGGTGTCGGCTGCTTTAGTGTATTTTCCCCAGGCTTTAAAGGAAGGGATGTGTTGCCTGCTCATGTAACGTGAGCCATAAAGCACTTTATCATGGGTGAGGTATTGCATGATCTCTGAACCAACGTTGGTGCTGCCGCCGCCATTGTACCTGAGATCAATGATGAGTGATTTTGCCTTATAAAGTTCAGGTAAAATATTTGTGAACAGGGTGTCGATCTTTGGATCGCCAAAAGAGTTTAAGGCAACATAGGCCACTTGCCCGTCATACCATTTAAAATCGAGTAGTTCACGGTCTTTCTCAAAATCGGGATACACTTCTTTCTCCGTTGTTCGGGTATGTGCCAGGTTTAGTTTGATTACATCCCCCTTCGGCCGCTTGATGCTGATGTGAAATGAATCGCCTGGAAGTCCCTGCAATAAACGGTTAATGCTCCAGTCTTCTAAAACATAATCTGTAGATGAGGAGATATAAGGCGCCACCTGTTCATTGATATAGCTTCGGGTAGGCATTCCGTTTACTTCGATCACTTCACTGCCCAGGGGTACTTCATCTTTCTTACTCAGGTTGGTACGCACAATGATCGCCTTGCCATCAATATTTTCAATAAAAAACCTGTACTCCCCAAACATGGTGGTCATGGTTTCATATGCGGCACCCTGTGGCATATATACATTCGTATGGCCGTCTTTTAATAAGGCACAGAATTTCTGCAATTCCCGGTAATACTGGTAATCATTTTCTGTTTGCTGTACGATGGGAATGAGGGCTCGAAAGCTGCTGTCCCAGGCTCTCCGGTTTACTTTATCTAAATAAATGAAATTGTAATTCACTTCCTGCCAGAATTTCGACAGGCCATATACTTTATCTGCTGCAGATAAGGTTTTGGGCATCTGCGCATTTGCACTTACAGTATAAAATAATCCAAAGACAAACATTAATCTTTTCATTCCGTAATTTTTATGCGATGTTGAAAGTAAATTTTATGCATTAGATAGCCGGTACCGGCGTTTCCAGGGCAATATTCATTGTGATATCATTATTTCCTTTTATGCATAATTGATAATAAAGATATTGACTGAAATAATATTTTTTCCACAAATTTATTCGATGGCATCTTATTTGGTATAAATGGTTGAAATCAATATCAACAGCCTATTACAGAATGCTACCTATTGCAAGATTTCTTCAAACATAAACACTCAGATATGAAAAACAACCTGAAATGGATATCAGCGCTGATATTGATATTTTCCATGCCGGCACTCTTCATGGCCTGCAACAAATCCGATTCCATGCAGGGAAATGAGCAAATCCCTGATGGAATGAGCAAGGTTTCGGTTTACCTGATGGATGGTCCTACAGATTATCAACAGGTGTTGATCGACATCCGGCAGATCGCTGTAAAACTGGATACCTGTCAACGAAACGGCGATGATGATGATCACGATCAGCCAGGCTGCGATGATGACCATGATACAATGGGCAGTCATTGTGAGATCTGGGATACACTTAATATCAATCCCGGCGTGTACGACCTGCTCACCCTGCGCAATGGCGTAGATACATTATTGGCCAGTGGCTTTTTACTAAATGGTAAGATCGAAAGGATCAAATTCACCATCGGCGATAATAATAGTGTGGTAGTAGACAGTGTAACGCATCCATTGCAACTGGTCAATAACCAGCATTTCGTTTTCGTCAATATCAAACGCGAACACCTCGATTCGCTTTCATCAAATAATTTCCAGTTGTATCTTGATTTCGATCTCAACAGGTCCATTTCATATCGCAACAATGCATATTGGCTGAAACCCGTTCTTAAACCTTTTGGCAGGCAAAGTACCGGCGAAATAGAAGGCAAGGTGAGGCCATTGAATGGGGTAGGATATATCAAAGCATACAGTACTACCGATACCGCCTATGCGCTGCCATGGCATGAAGGTGAATTTAAGATCCGGGCCCTGAGGCCGGGAACCTATTCTGTATTCATCGAAGGAAACAACGGCTACCAGGATACCACCATCAGCAATGTTACCGTAGAACGACGTCGTAAAACAGAACTGGGCAATATTCAGCTACATCAGTAATCATCATAGAAGTAAGGTTAGCCGGGCATGTTGCCCGGCTTTTTTTATACCTGCCAGATAAAGAAACTATCAGGTTCTCCAAATTGTTTTTTAAAGCACTTTGTTTTTTAAAATGGAGAAGTTCTGTTAAAAATAATCTAAAGGCGAATGACTGTCAGGAGCCCGACATTTCATCGGAAAAGGGCATTCTACTTTTGAAGTAAATGACAGGATGATAAAATTATTGATGAGTTGTTTTTTATGTTGCTTTTCTTTATTCGCAGAATCGCAGGATCGATCGGCTCAAAAGCTGGCAAGCTTCAATCATGCAGATGGACTGGCCTTACAAGGATACGACCCAGTGGCATATTTGAATCAAAGCAAGGCAGTAAAAGGGATAAAGGGTTTTGGTACTGTTGTTTATGAAGGCTTGCAGTATCGATTTTCAACCCTGGAAAATAAGGAGATTTTTAAGAAAGATCCATTAAAGTATTTGCCTCAATATGGCGGTTGGTGTGCATTTGCAATGGGAAGTGACGGTTCGAAAGTAACAGTGGATCCTCAAACCTTTAAGATACTCGATGGAAAACTTTACCTCTTCTATAATAAGTTTTTCAACAATACTTTAAAAAGCTGGAATAAAAATGAACAAATCCTCAAACAACAGGCAGATGTTAACTGGCATAAAATATATTCATATTAAGTGATGCACTCTTCAAAATACCAAACCCTATTGCTTTGGATTCTACGCATAGTGGCAGCCGTTATCATGCTGCAGACCTTATATTTTAAATTTTCTGCTTCACCTGAATCGGTTTACATTTTCACAACGGTGGGCATCGAACCCTGGGGTAGAATCGCCAGTGGGGTGGCAGAACTGATCGCATCGGTATTGATCCTGGTTCCCCGAACGAGCTGGATGGGTGCTTTTATGGCAATAGGCGTTATGTCGGGCGCTATTTTCTTTCACTTCACAACATTAGGTATCGAGGTCATGAACGATGGAGGCCAATTGTTCGTATATGCGTTATTGGTATTTGCCTGCAGCTTATTGATCCTTTTCATTAACCGGCAGCCGATAATACATCAGCTGCAAAGCTTTTTAAAGTTGAAAGATTCTACAAGCAAAATTTAAATCACTTTTATGAAAAAATATATACTCTTCCCACTGGCTATTTTAATATTAAATAATTCCTATGCTCAAAAGGCTGACAAAAAAATCAACCGCTTTGCCGATTTCAGCGCTGCCATAGGTCAGTCCCAAGGAAGCCTGGCTGCATCCTATGTGCACAACTGGAAAATAGGAAAAAAGAAAAAATGGGAAGTAGGTATCGGCGCCCGTTTTACAACCTACATCGGTACCAAAACCGATTTCATTACAGCTCCCGCCAGGCTGGCCCGTACCAGCACTACGCCGTTCCTGATATTTTTTGCCGGGCAAAAAACAGAAAATCACGATACCCTTACTGTGCAAAGACCACTGGTGAATATGCTGAACCTTAGTGCCAATGTGGGTTATAACTTCAATAACAAGTGGTCTGCAGGTTTTAATATCGATGTAATCGGATTTAGTTTTGGCCGCAAATCAAGCGCCATATTAACCAGCAATGGACTTACCCGAATAGAACCCACTGCAAAAGTTGCTCCTTTTAATATATTGCTTACAGGGGATCACGATAGGGGGAGCCTAAATTCAGAATTTTTTGTGAGGTACCGGTTAAAAGATCATTGGAGTATCAGGGCACTGTATCAATTCATATTTGTTGAATATAAAACCAGCACGATCAACCAGGCTGCACCCGATGGCACAATTAATGACAGGTTTAGGAATAAAGCCAATACTTTCGGTATGGGAATTTCCTATCATTTTTAAATTGAACCGGTATGAAGGGGTATAAAAGATTGATCGCTTTATTAATGTTTGCCGCTTTCGGACAGATGGTGAATGGTCAGCAATTAAAACCCGTAGATGCACAATCAACTGTAAAATTCAGCATAAAAAATTTCGGCATCAATACCGGGGGAAGATTTACCGGGTTAAAAGGAACCATTCATTACGATCCGGCGAAACCACAGGAATCAGGTTTTGATGTATGGGTAGATGCAAAGACGATCGATACAGATCTGTCGGCCAGGGATAAGCACCTGCGCAAAGAGGAGTATTTTGATGCAGATAAATTTCCTGAGATACATTTTGTGTCAACGGCCGTCAAACAAACTTCCAAAGGATGGAGTGTAACCGGAAAACTTACGATCAAAGGAATCACTAAAGAGATCAGCTTTCCATTTACTACAGCCATTAAAAATGGAGCTTACCTGTTTGCCGGTGAGTTTAAGATCAATCGCCGCGATTTTAAAGTAGGTGGTTCCAGCACATTTTTGTCTGATAATCTCAAAGTATACTTGTCTGTTTTTGCCACGAAGACCTGATAAAAAAAGAATGATATGTTCATACAGCAATCTATCCGCAATGTGTTTCAGCAATTGAGTGATTCAGTGAGCCAGTTAAGCGACCAGGCTTACCGCCAACCCTGTGCTGTACTACAGCAGGCTTCTGTAGGGCAACACCTTCGTCACGTGATCGAATTATTCATATGCCTGTACAGGGGTTATGAAAGCTGCATCGTGAATTATGATAAAAGGGAACGGGATGTACGGATTGAAACAGACAGGTCTTTTGCCCTTTACCAACTTCAGCAAATTGAAGGTTGCCTCGAACGACCTGATAAAGAACTTATCCTGGAAACGTTGGCAGGAAAAAATACGGATGAACCTATGATGGTGCAAAGCAATTATTACCGGGAGATCATTTACAACCTGGAACATACTGTTCATCACATGGCGCTTATCAGGATCGGGATATCAGAAGTGTCGGCAATACAGTTGCCACATGAATTCGGGGTTGCATCTTCCACAATAAAATACCGACAGGAATGTGCACAGTAACCTATATACCGGTAAAGGATAGCTGCTATATCATATCCAACAGGGATGAGCGTTTTATACGCAAAGAAGCTATACCGCCTGCGGCAAATAATATGAATGGTAATATTTTGCTGTATCCAAAGGATGCAGATGCCGGTGGAACCTGGATAACAGCTACAGGCGATGGCCATGCCGGTGTATTACTCAATGGGGCATTTGAAAAACACATGCCATCCCCTCCGTATCGCAAAAGCAGGGGACTGGTTTTCCTGGAGATCATGGAGGCGGAATGTCCTGTTTCATTCTTTTCTGCTATCAACCTCCGGGATATTGAACCTTTTACTTTGATTACGCTGGCCGGGGAGCTGCATGAATGCCGATGGAATGGACGGCAAAAATTCATTCTTCCCTTGCAAAAACAACAACCCTATATCTGGTCCTCGGTAACTTTATACGATGAAATGATTAAGAAGGAAAGGGAAAAATGGTTTAGTGAATTTATGGAAAAGCATCCAATGCCAACGATGACAGAAGCCCTGGCCTTTCACCAGTTTGCCGGTGAGGGTGATCAGCATAAGGATCTGCGCATGAACCGTAAAAATGAAGTTTTTACAGTAAGCATCACGGGTATGCATATACGTAAGCAGGATTGCAGGATGCGTTACCATGAACTTTCGTCTGGTAAAGTTTATCATGAAACACTTGCTTTTTGCACACCTTCAGTAAAAGAAAGTTTCCAATAATTTCAATTGCACTAATGTTTCATAAACTATTGCACAGGCCGTTTTTTATCAGGTTACTCCATTGGGAATACTGGCCCATGCATGTTGTATACGCACCGGTATATGTTTACTGGCTTTGGCTGTCTATGAAAACCCGCTCCTTTTTTTTCTTCAGTGCTTCCAATCCCGGCATCCGAAATGCAGGCTTCCTGCTCGAATCTAAAAAAGAGATATACGACCTCATTCCCCGGCAGTATTGCCCGGTTACGTTATACTTCCCAAAAAATTCAAACTTTCAAAACGTACTCGATGCCATCAGGCAAAAGAAATTATCCTTCCCGCTGATCGGAAAGCCGGATATCGGTTTACAAGGCCTGGCCGTAAAAAAACTGGAGGACGAAGTTGCACTGGCTCATTATGTTTCCCAATCAACAGTAGATTTTCTCATCCAGGCATTCATTTCGTATGAACAGGAAGCAGGGATATTCTATTGCCGTTATCCGGGCGTAGAAAAAGGTTTCATTTCGGGTATTGTGCAGAAAGAATTCCTTACTGTAACGGGAGATGGGAAATCAACCACGGAAATGCTGATGCAAATGGATACGAGGAGCATTTTGCAGGTAGATGCATTGCGTAGATCAGGGGAGATCGACCTGGCCGAAATACTACCCCTGGGTAAACAAAAAATACTGGTCCCATATGGCAATCATGTTAGGGGTGCTAAATTCATCAATGCAAGTCACCTGTGTGATGATAACTTAACCCAATGCATACACGAAGCCTGCCGGCAAATAAAAGGATTTTATTTCGGCAGGCTTGATATCCGGTTTCACTCCTGGGAACAATTGAAACAAGGAAAGCAATTTTCTATCATCGAACTTAATGGAGCCGGCAGCGAACCCACCCATATTTATGACCCATCCCATTCTGTTTTCTGGGCCTGGAAGGAAATCATCCGACACCTGGATATCCTGGCAAAGATCAGCAGGGCCAATCACCGGCAACAACACATTCCTTATATGACCTTTTCCGAAGGACTGTGTATGTTCAGGGAAAACAAGCGGTATATGAAGATCCTCAAGGCTTCGGCCTGATTTGAATGTGACTGTTCTCTTTTATTTACCCGTTTTTGAAATTGCCTTCGTAATTTGCCGCATTAAATGTTAACGGACAATATGAGCAACGATTTCAATAAGAATGAAGACGCATTAAAGCTGGCCTGGAGCCAGGTAAGGCAGAAACTGGAAAAGATATATGAAGGAGGTGGCACCAAGGCGGCCCAGAAGCAAAAAGAAAAGAATAAACTCACTGCAAGGGAAAGGATAGACTACCTGGTAGATGAAGGCAAACCATTTGTGGAAATCGGTGCCTTCGCCGGTTATGAAATGTATCCCGAGCATGGTGGTTGTCCCGCAGGCGGCACCGTTAGTGGTATTGGATATGTTAGTGGCCGCCAGTGTATCATCGTAGCCAACGACCAAACCGTAAAGGCCGGGGCCTGGTTCCCGATCACAGGTAAGAAGAACCTGCGTATGCAGGAAATGGCCATGGAAAACAGGTTACCCATCATTTATATTGTTGATAGTGCCGGTGTTTACCTGCCTATGCAGGATGAGATATTCCCTGATAAAGAACATTTTGGTCGCATTTTCAGGAACAACGCCCGCATGAGTGCCATGGGCATTACGCAGATCGCAGCCGTAACGGGAGCCTGCGTGGCTGGTGGCGCATACCTGCCCATCATGAGCGATGAAACCCTGATGGTAGAAGGCAATGGTTCCATCTACCTCGCTGGTCCATACCTGGTAAAAGCAGCCATTGGCGAAGATATCGACAGCGAAACCCTTGGTGGTGCCGCAACCCATACCGAAATATCCGGCATCGCCGACTATAAATTCAAGACAGAACAGGAGTGCCTGGATCATGTAAAGAAGATCATGGGTAAGTTGGGGCCCGCTTCACTTGCGGGTTTCAATCGCATAGCAGCAAAAGCACCCAAGAGCAATAAAGGTGAAATATTTGGCATCATGAGCGAAGGCAATACCAAACCTTACGATATGTTACAGCTCATCGATTGCATTGCCGATGCCGATAGTTTCGATCAATTTAAAGAAGATTATGGTAAGACGATCATTTGCGGCTATGCCCGCGTAGATGGATGGGCCGTGGGCATCGTGGCCAACCAACGCCTGATCGTGAAAAGTAAAAAAGGAGAGATGCAGTTGGGTGGGGTGATCTACAACGACAGTGCCGATAAAGCAGCCCGCTTTATCATGAACTGCAACCAGAAAAAAATTCCATTGGTATTCTTACAGGATGTAACCGGTTTCATGGTGGGCAGCAGGAGCGAACATTCAGGTATTATTAAAGATGGTGCAAAGCTTGTGAATGCAGTGGCCAATTCGGTAGTGCCGAAGATCACCATTATCGTGGGTAATTCATACGGGGCGGGCAATTACGCCATGTGTGGCAAGGCCTATGACCCAAGGTTCATCTATGCCTGGCCTACCGCCAAGATAGCGGTAATGGGAGGTGAACAGGCGGCCAAAACCATGTTGCAGATACAGGTTGCCGGTATGAAGGCCAAAGGCGAAGTTGTTACGCCGGAAGAAGAAAAGGCGATCCTTGATAAGATAACGGAGAACTATACCCGCCAGACTAAGCCATTTTACGCAGCTGCACGGTTATGGGTAGACGCAATCATCGATCCGGCCGAAACAAGGAGGGTGATATCAGAAGGCATTGCTGCTGCTAATCATAACCCTGAGATTCCTGAATTTAAAACCGGGGTATTCCAGGTATAGAATGGTAGCGTGAAAACGCTTAACCCGTTTCATCAATGCAACTAATTATTCATGATTAAAATGTATACGGATGGCTCATCCCGTGGCAACCCAGGCCCGGGTGGTTATGGAGTGATCCTGCTGTTTGGTCAACATCGAAAAGAACTGTCGAAAGGATTTCGTCATACCACCAATAACCGAATGGAACTGATGGCCGTCATTGCAGGTTTACAGGCCATTACCAAACATGAAATTCCTGTTACGGTATATTCCGACAGCCAATATGTAGTAAGGGCTATTGAAGAAAAATGGCTCGACAACTGGATCAGGACCGATTTCAAGGGCGGCAAAAAGAACAAAGACCTTTGGACACTTTATCACCATGTTTCCCGCAAATTCAAATTGAAAATGGTTTGGGTAAAAGGCCATGCCGATAATCCCTTCAACAATCGCTGCGATGAACTGGCTACAACTGCTGCCGATGGTAAAGACCTGGATGTGGATGAAGGATACGAAGATGCTAATTAACGCATCAAAATAATATAGACAAATAAAAAGCCACCCTGTTGAGGTGGCTTTTTATTTAAGTTGAATATGATTAAGCGATAGCTTGTTTTTTTGAAAATGCGTAGTGCGTGATCAGGTAATAGGTACCGAACAATAAGCCGGTATAAACCAGGTCAGCCTTATAATTAAAGAAAGGAAGGGCTTGTATAAAACAGTTTTTCAAACCGGCCATATCCTGAGTATACGTGTGATAGATGCGATTGTCGATCAGGAAAAAACTCAGGTTCGATAGTACAAAGAAGATAACAGAAGATGCCAGTGAAAAAGCAACCAGGTTAACCGGGTTTGCCTTTTTAAGCCTGAAACCAAATACAGTGATCAGGGCCAGGATGCCATATCCTATTAATTGTCCCCAACCCCAGAAACCAACAGCAATACCAGATACCTGGAACATCAGGTCGCTCAGGAACATGGCGAAAATGGGCAATACGAATGCAAAACGTTTGTCTTTGATCATGGCACCTCCAAATAAAGCCATACCAATGATAGGGCTATAGTTATCCGGGTACATAACCACCCTTGAAATGGCGGCAGCTAATATCAATATGATGGCTAAAATCAGGTTGGTCTTATTTTGTTTCATATTCTCCTATAAAGTTTGCACAAAAGTAAGCAATTATAGTTTTCCAGTTGACCTAAATGTCAGGCTTTTTTGAACAGTTGTTGATAAGCTTTGTACATTTATTCATGGCTTCCCATAACGATACCGGCAAAACTGGAGAGGAGCTGGCCCTGGCTTATTTCCTGCAACTGGGTTATACTATGTTGCATCGCAACTGGCGGCATAGCCATTGGGAAATAGACCTGGTGCTATCCAGAAACGACATTCTTCATTTTGTAGAAGTGAAATGTTTGCGCAGTGGCCGGTTCGGGTATCCCGAAGAAAAAGTGAATAAAAGAAAACTACAGCATATCATGAACGCCGCAGAAGTATTTCTTGAAAAGAATCCTGTTTGGAAAAAGATTCAGTTTGATGTGCTTTCGGTGATCCTGGAAGGTAATAACGGGAAACCTGAATATTTTCTGATTGAAGATGTGTATCTATAATTAAGAAAGGAATTGAAATCCAAAACTTCGTGCCTTCGTGGCTTAAAACAATATGATCTCTTTTTGAAACTCAGCGACACGAAGACACATAGGCACAGAGAAAAACAAAAAACATGTATTAATCACTTCGTGTCTTCGTGACTTTGTGCCTTCGTGATTCAAAATAATTTATTCCTGATTACCCTTCAACCAGTTTTTTCATTTTCTCCACCATCTTAAAAGTAGCCGGGCAGTAATCGATATTCTGTTTGTGAACATGCGCATATTCGCTCCATTTCTTTTTCGAGAGATGGGGAAATCCTGCACAATCAACAGGCCTGATGGCATAGATCGAACATTTATTATCGGTAAGATTAAGGAACTGGCAGGGTTGTGTTTTATTAACGAGGTCTTTATTACTGTCTTTCTTCAGCCATTGCTTGCGAAATGCTTCCGGGGTCTGATTGAAGTGAGCCGATATTCTTTTTAGATCCTGGACGGTAAACGTAGGTGTCATTTTTTTACAGCAATTGGCACAACTAAGGCAATCTACTTCGGGCCATACTTCTTTCTCTACAATCGGCGAGAGTTTATCAATACCTTTAGGTGGATTTTTTTCAGTCCTGTTCAAAAAGCTCCGGAATGTTTTTCTGTGTAAGGTTAATTTTCTTTTGAAAGTTCTGAAATTGACGGCTAGCATGTAAGCAGTTAACGATGATCAAATTATTTGCGTTGCGAAAATAATGTTTAATTAAATTGTATCATCATTGTTTTGATAAGTATTTCAAATTATGTGGGAACCGTACAAGAAAGGATATAAAGCCTGGCTGCAGCTTGAAAAGTCACTTGCCGACAATTCGGTACAGGCGTATATACGGGATGTAGAGAAGTTAACAGAATTCCTGTTGGCCACTGATGACAAGAAAACACCAGCAGATGTGGAGTTGGCCGACCTTGAAAAATTTGTACGTTGGATACACGAACTCGGCATGACGGCTGGCTCGCAGGCCAGGATCATTTCAGGACTGCGAAGCTTCTATAAATATTGTTTACTTGAACAGATCGTAGTGAAAGATCCAACGGTTTTACTCGAAGCGCCCAAGTTAAAAAGATTGTTGCCAGATATCCTTGCCTTTGAAGAAATTGAGGCCATCATTTCAGCAATCGACCTCAGTACACCCGAAGGAGGCCGCAATAAGGCCATACTGGAAACGATGTACAGTTGCGGACTTCGGGTAAGCGAACTCGTTAACCTCAAGATCAGTTGCCTGTACCTGGAAGTGGGCTTCATC
>Ga0116158_10001634_pt1 | contig 20153 bp, 16 predicted proteins | sample AD_UKC052_MetaG_FD_89883 | JGI IMG/M metagenome (GOLD analysis project Ga0116158, IMG submission 89883) | Active sludge microbial communities of municipal wastewater-treating anaerobic digesters from USA - AD_UKC052_MetaG | ecosystem: Engineered > Bioreactor > Anaerobic > Digestate | place: USA... | reverse complement strand
GCTGGTAGGAATGTCGGCTGCAGTATTGATATTGCTGTTGGCGTCCACGCTGGCTAATGTGAAAAGACCAGCACCTACTCCGCCAAACGGCCTGAATTTATTGTTGTTGAAATAATAATCGCCTGTTAGCAGGTAAGATCCATTGCCTTTAGCTTTGCTGTCGTCGCCCACACGATCTATCTTAACGGTAACGGCTACCTCCATACGCAAACCAACAGACAGCTGGTCCATCAGGGCGTATTTAGGTTCAATGGCAAACAAAGCTCCGCCATCTGTTCCACTGCCTTGTGGTTTCGCATAGCCTGCACTTACGTCTACTTTGAATTTTTTAAATACCTGTGTTGATTTTTCATCGTCTTTCTGCGCCTGGCTAACCAGGGTAAACACAAGGAATAGGGGTAGTAACATTGTTTTTTTCATCATACAATTTTTAGTGATTGTTAGCAGTTGGTATTAATATAGCACAAAGTACCAACCTATGTCAGCCGGTACAATGTGAAAAAAGTAGTAATGTGATGATATTTTAGCCTGTTGTCGGCTATTCGTTTGCGTTGGATGGGCAATTATTATAAAAAACCTGTTTTTTTCAAAGCGTCTACGCGTGAGTTAACCTGGAGTTTTTCATAAATGTTACGTATGTGCGTACGAACAGTTTCTATGCTTACAAACAATTTGTCGCCGATCTCCTGGTAACGGAATCCTTTGGCCAGTTGCTCCAGCACTTCCTGTTCCCGCCGGCTGAGTTCCTGGAAATAGTCATTTGTTTTTTCTTTCATGGCAAAGGTTTCAATAACCTTCCGTGCGATCTGGCTGCTGATGGGGCTTCCGCCATGATAAACGTCTTCGATGGCTTCCACAATCTTTTGAGAGGGCGTAGACTTAAGCAGGTAGCTAATGGCGCCGGCTTTCAGCGCCTCAAACACGGTATCGGGCTTGTCGTATACCGTTAGCACCATGCACTGCATTTTTGGATGGATGATCTTCAGCCTGCGCATGCATTCAATGCCATTCATGCCTGGTAACTGTACATCAAACAATACAATGTCGGCAGGTTCGCGGGTGAGGGTTTTTAAAGCTTCTTCTGCATTGCTGAAAAGCCTGATCTCGGTAACGTCGATGTGTAACTGAATTTCTTCGGCAAGGTACTGTCGTATCTTACTGTCGTCTTCAATAATGGCAATACTGTTTATCTGGATACCCATTGTGTTAGATAAATTCCTTTTTAAATTGTTTACCCGCCTGCTGCTTTATTTACCTGTTTCACGATTCCTTCAAATATGCCTTAAATAAGAGCAGCCGGCAATGTGAAATTAGTAGTATCCACTGATCGGGAACCAAAACCTGTAAGTTGTATCCTGGCCAATTTGTGATTCGATGGTCACCTGTCCGCCACTTTCGTTTACCCGTTTACGTATATTATCCAGTCCATTTCCTTTTTTAACTATTTTTTCATCAAAACCAACGCCATTGTCTGAAATGACGAATGCCAGCCCCTTATTTTCAAGTTTTGCCTGGATGCTGATATGATTTCCCTGGCTGTATTTTATGGCATTGTGAACGATCTCTTTACACACCAGCAGAATATTGCGCCGGAGCTGGTTGTTTAATACCAGGCTGGGTACTTGTTCAGGAAAATCAATGCTGCAGGTAAATGCCGCATATTCGGTTAGTTTATTCAGTTGCTCACGAAGATGTGATATTAAGATCTCCAGGCTGTCGTGCTGTGGATGCAGCGACCATATGATCTCGCCGATGTTGTCAACGAGTTTTCTTGATGTGGATGCGATATCATCCAGTTCATTTTGTATGTTGGTATCGGGCAGTGAATGAAATTTGGCCGATTCGCTGATCAGGCTGATCTGTGTTAACCCTGCGCCAATATCGTCATGCATTTCCTGCGAGATGCGCATCCGCTCCATTTCCAGTGCTTTCTGCTGTTCCAGTTTTTCAATTTCTTTTTTCAGCTTTCGTTGACTGAAAAGCTTCGTGATCCAAACGATCACCGATAACATCGCAAGGAGTACCAACGCATAAAACCATCCTTTTTTCCAGAATGGCGGAAGTATCTGTATGCTTACAGTATAAGGTTCTTTCATCCATACGCCGTCGTTGTTAGATGCCTTAACATTGAAAACATAATCTCCAGGCGGAAGGTTATTATACCTTGCCTCGTTGTTCTCGTTGCTGTATATCCAGCCCTTATCCCATCCCGTTAGTTGATATGCATAGTGAGTGAAACCGGGATTGCTGAATTCGAGTGCCCTGAACTGGAAGTAGAGGTTGTTTTGGGTATGATTTAACACAAGATTGCGAACGTATTCGGCAGACAGATTTTTGTCGGCTGCAGAATCGTTAACGGTTAGTTTCGTTATGGCCAGCTTGGTTATGATATTCGCAGGTTTGATGCCGGAAGGATCAAACCAGTTCAATCCGTTGATGCCGCCAAAGAAGAGAGTGCCGTCACGGGCTTTCAGGTAAGCACCGGTATTAAATTCATTTGCTTGTAATCCGTCTTTTAGTGAATAATTCTTACAGCGGATCGAAGGAAACGCTCCTTCTTTACCAGGAATGATCTTTACATTACTTAATCCACCATTACTGCTCAACCAGAGTTCTTTTCCTGATTCCAGGATGCCATATACAAATCCGTTGCTTAAACCATCTGATTCTGTATATAACCGGAAATTTTCTTTGGCAGGATCAAATAGCATCAAGCCTTTATCTGTACCAAACCAAAGCATATTACTTCCCTGGTCATTAAGCACACATTTGAACCCCATGTTTTGGACGAGGAATTTATTGAACTTTAAAGACCCGTTTTCCTCAGTATACAAACATAAACCGGCTTCGTAAAAACCAAGCAGGTAGCGGCCGTCACCGATCTTTTGAATAAAAGAAAAATCACCCACATCCCGTTCCTGTATCAGGCCGATGTGATTGGAGACCGGCTCTATGTGCAACCTGAAAGTGCCGAGCGTTGTGGTAATATACCAGGATTGCCCGCTGGTCAACATACCCGTCACTTTCATTCGTTCGCGGCTACCCGATACCGGTATCGGAATTTCTGAGAACAACCTGCTTTCCTTTTTCCTGCAGAATAATTTATCGCCATACCCTATCCAAAGATTTCCCAATTGGTCTTCCCGGATAAAGCTGACCAGTTTCGGGGTGGTTGATCTATCTTTAAAAGGTTCAATGGAAAGCGGGATTGTTGTGTATTTTTTTTTATCAAATACCAGGATGCCTTTTCCAAAAGTTCCCAGCAAGATGCTCCCATCCCCGTCTTCATAGAGACTTTTAATAAACAGGAATTCTTTGTTTTTTTTGCCTGGGTATAATTGAAATTGGGTTGGGTGAATATCAGCCTTAAGCAATCCCATACCATCTGTGCCTACCCAAAGAATATCCGATGCATCAAAAAAAAGTGCATAAACAGGAAACACGTTGCTGTTATTCCCATTAATATTTCCAACAGGAACGAGTAACCCTGCATTTGCATCTATCCTGTAAATTTTCCCGTGCATATCCCCAACCCATACCTGGTCATTATGATCGGAAGTCATACAGCGGAAAGAGCTTCCCGGCTGAGTCGTTGGTATGAAGCGTGTATGGTTGTCCGTTATATTAAAGAGCAGGATGCCTGTTTCGGTCACCAGGTAAAGCGTTTCATTTACCAGGCAACTGTGCCTGAGTTTTATATGCTCCAGGAAAATAGTCCACTTGCCGGTTTCAATGTTAAACCGGTACAGCCCGGCCGACTGGGGGCTCCAGAAATTTCCCCGGCCGTCGTATGAAGTTTTTTCCCCGAGAAACTGCATTGGGGTTTTATCGGCACCTGGAAAAGAATGGAGCTGGTATTTTTTTGTTTGCACATTATAGGAAAGAAGCCCACTGGTTGTTTGTCCAAACCAAAAAAGATCACCTACCTGCTTAATTGGATATAGTGAGCCATTCATATATTCAAGACTATCATTAAAGGGAAGCAGGTATTGAAACCGGTCCTTCCTTTTGTCGAAAAACTGTAACCCGGTTTCCGTGCCGATCCATAAACGGTTAGAATCATCTTCAACGATATTGTTGCGGATAACCCTTCCCTTTATCCACCCATCTGTGTTAAGTGGAGAAGGTTTGTAGGTTTTGAATGAAGCCCCGTCGTAACGGTTCAGGCCGTCGCCGGTGCCGGCCCAGAGAAATCCCTGCTTATCCTGCGTGATATTAAACACGGTGTTTTGTGACAGGCCTTCCAATTGCTGAAACCGGAAGTCCGGCATTTCCTGCCCCATGGCGGGAAGAATAAAACCGCATGCAAATAAAAAAATGAAGAACCGGTAAGACTTCATTTTGTCAAGCTACAGGTAAACTTGCTAACCGACAAATATGTTATTAAAAATTGTGCAGCATCGACGGCATTTTGGATAATATATACTGACATTTAAAATTTTCACAATACGCGTCAACATGTAAATTACCCGTTTACATCACTTATTTTTGCATAAACAGATCAATCTTGAATTTAACCATCTCAACCAGGAACCTTGTTAAAATTTACGGCAGTCGCACCGTGGTGAATAATGTATCCTTTACGGTAAGCCAGGGAGAGATCGTAGGATTACTAGGGCCTAACGGCGCCGGTAAAACGACGTCTTTTTACCAGGTGGTTGGACTCGTTAAACCTGATAGTGGGGAGGTTTTCCTGAATGATATCAACATTACAAAGTTACCCATGTACAAAAGGGCGAAGATGGGTATTGGTTACCTGCCACAAGAAGCAAGTGTGTTTCGTAAACTGAGCGTGGAGGACAATATTACTGCGGTGTTGGAAATGACGAATTTGAAAAAAAGCGAGCAAAAAGAAAAACTCGAATCCCTGTTGAATGAATTCAGGCTGCAGCATGTGCGAAAAAACAACGGGGATACCCTCAGTGGCGGAGAAAGAAGAAGAACAGAAATTGCACGGGCACTTGCCGTTGATCCGAAATTCATCCTGCTCGATGAGCCCTTTGCCGGTGTGGATCCCATTGCGGTGGAAGATATCCAGGAAATTATAGCCAAACTCAAGTATAAGAACATCGGAATCCTCATTACCGATCACAACGTAAACGAAACCCTTTCTATCTGCGACAGGGCTTACCTGCTCATCGATGGCGCCATCTTTAAACATGGTACCGCAGAGGAACTGGCCGGCGATGAGCATGTACGTCGCCTGTACCTTGGAAAAAACTTTGAACTGAAGCGGAAGGATTATTTACACGAACAGGCCGCCAGGTAAATTCAATCATAAAAGGCCTTATCTGCATAATAGATAATTAATTTCATACAAGTTTTTTATCTTTCCATACATGAAGCTGTTATCACCCGCCATATCCAAGCTGGCACGCCTGCGTGTCTGGCGTATACGGAACTGGATCAACCACCCGGTTGCAGCTCAGCGGGAAGTATTGCAGGGATTGGTTACGGCAGCTCAATACACCGATTTTGGTAAAAAATATCATTTCTCCAAACTCTTTACAGTAAAGGAATTTAAAAAGCACGTGCCCATTCATGAGTATGACGACATCAGGCCATATATTCAAAGGATGATGGATGGAGAGGAAAATGTGCTTTGGAATACCCCCGTAAGCTGGTTTGCCAAAAGCAGCGGCACCACCAGTGATAAAAGTAAATTCATCCCGGTTAGTGATGAAAGCCTGCAGGAGAACCATTTCCAGGCCAGTAAAGACGTATTGAGTAACTATTATAAAAATTTTCCTGCCAGCGATCTCCTCACCGGGAAAGGACTGGTGGTGGGTGGTTCGCACCAGATAAACCAGGTGAACGGCGAGATCCAGTATGGTGATCTTAGTGCTGTGCTGATGCAAAATACTCCCTTTTGGGGTCAGTGGCTGCGAACACCCGAGCTAAGCATTGCCCTGCTGGATGAATGGGAAGATAAACTGGAAAAACTGGCCCAGGTTACAGCCAATGAAAATGTGACCTCATTGGCAGGCGTTCCTACTTGGACCTTATTGTTGCTAAAAAGGATCCTGGAGATCAAACAAAAAAATAACATCAAGGAAGTCTGGCCAAACCTGGAGCTCTATATCAACGGAGGGGTTTCGTTTGTGCCTTACCGTGAACAATTTGAAAAGATCATCGGGGCTCCGATCAATTACCTGGAAATATACAATGCCAGTGAAGGTTTTTTTGCAGCCCAGGAAAAGCCGGAAGATGAAGGCATGACCTTGTTTACCGAACACGGCATTTTTTACGAGTTCATGCCCGTAGAAGAATATGGTAAACCAGAACCCCGAACCCTGGGGCTGGATAAAGTAGAGCTGCACAAACAATATGCGCTGGTGATCAGTACCACCGGCGGCTTATGGCGTTACCTGGTCGGCGACACCGTTCAATTCACGTCCATCAATCCTTATAAGATCAGGATCACCGGCAGGATCAAACATTATATGAATGCATTTGGTGAGGAAGTGATCGTAGATAATTCAGACAAAGCCATCAGCATCGCCGCCCAAAAAACAAATTCCATTGTAACAGATTATACAGCGGCGCCGGTTTACTTTACCCAGCATAGCAATGGAGCACATGAATGGCTCGTAGAATTTGAAAAGCCACCACAAAGTATGGCAACATTCACCCAGGAACTGGATGCAGCATTGAAAAGTGTAAACAGCGATTATGAAGCCAAACGACACAAAGACATCGCACTTCGGTTACCAAAAATTCATATGTTGCCCAGCGGAACATTCAACAACTGGCTGCGCTCAAAAAACAAAATCGGTGGTCAACACAAAGTACCCAGGCTAAGCAATGAAAGAAAAATACTAGAAGAAATTTTGTCTATTCATATGAATGGTGGCGTACCAACTATTTAAATTTTTAAATAGAGGAAAAGATCATATACACAATAACCATTGCCAAAAAGGCCATTAAAAAATGACCAGGATACATGGATACATTGAACTGTAAAAATTGCGGCCATTCTTTCAGCGGAAAATTTTGTAATAACTGCGGCGAAAAAGTATATACCGAAAAAGATAAATCGGTCAGGCATCTTTTTGGGGAGGCCCTTCACTTTGTTACACACTTCGAAGGAAATTTTTTCAATACACTGAAATCCATTTTTACGAAACCTGGCCAGTTATCGGTTGATTATTGCAATGGCATCCGGAAAAAATATTTCAAGCCCCTTTCCTTCTTTCTATTGCTCGTGATCATTTACCTGTTGTTTCCTGTATTTGAAGGATTGAACATGAAACTCCGGTTTCATGAAACGCACGGATTGTATGGAAAATATGCGAAGGCTGAAGTACAGCGCATCATGGCCGAACGCCATATTACCGAACAGCAACTTGCCGATATTTTTCATCATGCAGGAGAACGAATTTCCAAATTCCTGATGTTTATCCTGATCCCGATCATTGCAGTTGCTTCGCGGCTGATTGCATATAGAAAAAGGCGGCCTTATTACGACCACTTTATTCTTTCCATAGAGTTGCTGTCGTTTTTCCTGCTTTGGGGCTTTATGCTGGTTCCCATTTTGTTTACGCTTCTTTACTGGATATTTGGTATCCGCATTGCATCAGAAGAGATCACTTCGATCTTCATTTTTTCAGTATTCTTATTTTATATCAGCCTGGCAGCCAGGCGATTTTTTAAAGTTAGCTGGGGCTTCGCTATTTTTTATGCGATTATTTTTTCTATATCTTTAATCATATTACTGGAGTATATATACAAACCGATCCTGTTTTATATTGCTATCAGGATGGTATAAACGCAGAAGCTTAAATTTTTTTATTGATATGAAATTATTAGCAGGTAAAACAGCCATTGTAACAGGAGCTGCCAGGGGAATCGGCGAAGCCATTGCCCTTAAATTTGCAGAACAGGGCGCCGATGTGGCTTTTACATATGTAAGTGACAGCAGTGCAGAAAAAGCCGCTGCACTCGAAAGTAAATTACAGGCACTGGGCGTACAAGCAAAATCTTATAAGTCAAACGCTGCAGATTTTGCTGCATGCGAAAGCCTGGTGAATGATGTGCTGGCAACCTTTGGAAAAGTAGACATCTGTGTGAACAACGCCGGTATTTCGAAAGACAATCTCCTGTTGCGCATGACGCCCGAACAATGGGATGAAGTGATGACGGTAAATCTCAAAAGCGTATTTAACATGACCAAGCAGGTGATACGCCCGATGATGAAAGCCAGGCAGGGAAGTATCATTAATATGAGTAGCATCATTGGCGAAATGGGAAATGCCGGCCAAAGCAGTTATGCCGCCAGCAAAGCCGGCATCATTGGTTTCACCAAAAGTGTGGCCAAAGAACTGGGCAGCCGTAACATTCGTTGCAATGCCATTGCCCCTGGATTCGTTGAAACCGACATGACCAGTTATTTAAAAGACGGCGAAGGCGCTGATAAATACAAAGCAGGAATTCCGTTGGGGCGTTTTGCAAGTGGGGAAGACATTGCCAATGTGGCGCTTTTCCTGGCCAGCGATATGGGAAACTATATTACAGGTCAAACGATTAGCGCCTGTGGGGGATTGAATATCTAAATGTTAATCAAATGCAACATTTGCGTCAAAAAAGCGTTTAGCCATTGATTTTGCGGGTATTGTACTATATATTTGCGCTACATACATGGAAAAAAAGAAGAATATCAAAGCTACGATCAACCCTGCGAAAATGATTTCCATCGGGGTGATGTGCTTTTGCCTGCTATTTTTGACAGGCGTTAATTTTTTCGTGTATCCACCATCAGATCCAGCTTGTCATAGTTCCATATCACGCCAGGGTAACAATACCAGCGACGAAGAGTCGCCTACACCTGTTGAAGAAAAATCATCTGCCAAAACAGGCATCACCGTTCAGGAAGAATATGTACATGATGTAGAACTGGTGAAAGGGTCAGTAGATATCGTTTATTTATCGGAACATAAAATTCCCGCAGAAGAAAAATTACAGATCGTACATTTCGAATTGATCTCTCCTCCTCCCAAGATCTAAAACGCCTTCTCATTGTATTTTCCAGGGTTAAGTAATGTATTGGAACCATGTTGGTTCCTTTGTAAACCATTGTAACAGCTTGTGTGATTATAGCATAATTAAGTGTCTGAACAAACAAACACTGTTGCATACACTTCGGGTAAAGCTATGAGATTGGCTCCATCGCCGGTTGAGGCCGTTTGCGCCCCTGCCATTTCCACCAATAAAATTTATTGAACCGTTCACGACGTGTACTCATGCGCCATCGCGTGTATGATGTTGTGTAAAACCTAAGCAACCGCTTTTTTTAATCAAAGTTGTATGAATTTAAAATTTTTAAAACACGATATTCCCGCCAGCATCGTAGTGTTCCTGGTAGCCCTTCCTTTATGCCTTGGCATTGCACTTGCATCTGGTGCGCCTTTTTTCAGTGGCATTATTTCGGGCATCATTGGAGGTGTGGTCATTGGTATGTTAAGTGGATCTAAGCTGAGCGTGAGTGGTCCGGCTGCCGGACTAGCAGCATTGGTATTGGCGGCGATCACCAACATCGGCGACTTCAGGCTATTTCTTTGTGCCGTTGTGATCGCTGGTATTTTGCAGGTATTAATGAGCCTGGCCCGGTTGGGTGGCGTGGCAAATTATTTTCCTTCCAGTGTTATCAAAGGCATGCTTACCAGTATCGGTATCCTCATCATCGCCAAGCAAATTCCACATGCATTTGGATATGACAGGGATGAAAAAGGAAATCTGACCGAGTTGTTCCCTTATGGTAATGAGGATATGCACGAATTACTGCAACCGTTGCAGCATGTCAATGTCGGCGTATTCCTGATCTGTGTCATTTCGATCATCATCATGGTTGTTTGGGAGAAACCATTTATCAAAAACAAAGTAAAATTTATTCCGGGGGCATTGGTGGCGGTGATCGTTTCCGTTTTGCTGAACGAATTATTCCGTTCAACAAACAGCGCATTATTCATTGAACAGGAACATTTGGTACAGATAAAAGCAGCTGGCAGCCCGGCGGAATTCCTGAGTTTTTTCACCTTTCCCGATTTCAGTGGTTTTCTAAACAGTAAAGTGATCATGACGGGTGTGATGATCGCCATCATTGCATCGCTGGAAACATTGCTCAGCATCGAAGCGGTAGATAATATAGATCCCGAAAGAAATGTGACAAATACCAATCGTGAGCTTTTTGCACAGGGAATTGGAAATAGCATAGCAGGATTGATCGGCGGGTTACCAGTAACCAGTGTGATCGTAAGAAGCAGCGCCAACATTAATTCTGGAGCCAAATCAAAATTATCAACAGTATTACACGGCCTGTTATTATTGATCTGCGTGATCAGCATACCGGCCTTGCTGAACCTGATACCATTGGCCTCACTGGCTGCCATCCTTTTTTTAACCGGATATAAATTATGTAAGATCTCCGTATTTAAAAAAATGTTCAAGAATGGAAAATATCAATACATACCATTCTTTGTAACGGTAGCGGTTATCCTGGCCATCGATTTGTTTGGCATCTATAAGCCTGTGAAAGGAGAAGGGTTGCTGATCGGTGTTATTGCAGGTTTGATCGCAGCCATCGGAGCTATTCTTCATGGCAACCTGAAAAACTCTTATTACTTCCATGAGGACAAACATCAGACAGGAGATGTCATCAACATGAGTTTATCGGAAGAAGTTTCCTTTTTGAATAAAGGCAGTATCCGTGAAACGCTCGATCATATTCCCGAAAATTCAACCGTGATCATTGATGCATCAAAAACACAATACATCGATTTTGACGTATTGGAACTGATCAAGGAATTCAGGGATATCAAGGCGCCACTTAAAAACATCACTTGTAAGTTCACCGGTTTTAAGGAGGTATATAAAATAGAGAATTCATTTCACGTTCAATCTTCTCACTAATCATTCAAACTATAAATCATGGAAATGGAAAAGACATATAAGCGTTTATTAAGCAATAATAAAAGATGGGTGGTAAAGCAATTAAGAACCGATCCGAATTTTTTCGAAGACCTGGCAAAGGGCCAGCAACCCGAATATCTCTGGATCGGCTGCAGTGATAGCCGTGTTCCCGCTAACCAGATCACCGGAACAACGCCGGGGGAAATGTTTGTTCACCGCAATATTGCCAACATGGTAGTGCACAGTGATATGAACCTGCTCAGCGTTTTATCGTACGCGGTAGAAGTACTGAAAGTTAAACACATCATTGTATGTGGTCATTATGGTTGTGGCGGAGTGATTGCAGCGATGGGCAACAAACAATTGGGACTGATTGATAACTGGCTGCGTCACATTAAAGATGTATACAGGCTGCATCACCTTGAACTGGATGCTATTACAGATGAAACACAAAGGGCCAGGCGATTTGTAGAGCTGAACGTGGTAGAGCAGGTGATAGACCTCGGTAAAACGTCTATCGTTCAGAATGCATGGCAGAAAAAGCAGCCATTGCATATCCATGGATGGGTGTACGACATACATGATGGTATCATTAAAGACCTGGATGTAACATTTACAGGCGTAAAAGACCTGCCGGCGATTTACCATTTTTCGCATTAACCAAAACCAGTATTATGAACCAGCCTGTATTCAATGAAGAGCATGTGTTGCACGAATTGAAGCATTACCTGCCTTCGCAAACACCGCTGAAAGATTTTATACATCATAATTCTTTGCATGCGTTTCAGCATCTGAAATTTTATGATGCCATTTTCAGGGCGTCTAAAATATTTGGATACCAGGTAACCCTGCAATTGGCTGAGTTCAGAAACTTATATAAAAACGGGAGGATCAAAGACGAGATACTCGATGAAGTGCTCATTAACCGGAAAGGCGCTAAAGCAAATGCATGGAAAACAAACCTCGTTTCGAAGTCATACGATGATCACAATGAACCCAGGATCGGCCGGTTGCGGGCGCAATGGAAACAGAAGTATCCTGTTGACCTTGACAACCTCGTTCAGCCGATCCTGTTCCGGGTGTTGTGTAGTTATCTCGACCAGGGCATTGCCATATGGGATTTCCCATTAAACAAAGATGGTTTTTTAGCTTCTGTAAAAGAACTCGAACACAACAGTTTTACCAGTTTATTTAAAACCCAAAGAGCCAGGAATTTATTATTCGACAAAAATACTTCCCTGCAAAGCCTGTTGAAAATGCTGGTAGGAGATGAAGCTTATTTTGAAACATATTTATTCGATCAGCAATTCAGTCACCGGGGTTGGTCGGGTATGGTAGCCACCCTGGAAGCACAGCCACATACACTGCTGAATCCGAAAAAAATCACCCTGCACGACTTGCTCGTTTTTGAGTTGCTGCTGGAAATCGATGCCTTGCAATCGCAGTTGGGCAACAATTGGCAACCAGTGGGCCATTCAGTAAAATTGGCTCCCGATGAATTATTCTATGATACGGAGCTCACCGAACTGGATGAGGTATTCAGCATTTGGCAGGATGCCTTTGAATGGAGTTATTACGATGAGGTACTGGCTGGTATCTCGAAGCAAAAAGCAAAGGCAACCAACGGGATGGCGCACACGAAGTTTTCGGAAAACGGTAATTCGAAATCTTTCCAGGCGATGTTCTGTATCGATGAAAGAGAATGTTCCCTGCGGAGGCATATCGAAAAAGTAGATCCCTCCTGCGAAACACTTGGTAGCCCGGGATTTTTTGGAGTGGAATTTTATTTTCAACCAGAGAACGGAAAATTTTACGACAAGCTTTGCCCGGCGCCGGTTACACCAAAATATCTCATTAAGGAAATACACGTGAATGCTAAACGAAAGCACGAGCCTTTGTATACCGAAAAAACCCACAAACTTTTTACAGGCTTCCTGAGCACATTTACGTTTGGATTCCTGGCAGCGCCTAAAATGCTGCGCAACCTTTTTAGTCCACGCATGAGCCCGGCCATTTCCAATGCCTTTACTCACCAGAATAAAAACGCACCGTTGAGTATTGAGAACTGGCATATCACATACCGGGAAAATGATCTGCAGGTAGGCTTTACCGTTGATGAAATGGCTGCGAGGGTTGAAGGCTTGTTGAGGGGGATCGGGTTGATCGATAACTTTGCACCCATTGTATATGTGATCGCTCATGGATCGAGCAGCGCCAACAACCCGCATCATGGTGCACACGATTGCGGCGCCTGTAGTGGCAGGCCAGGATCGGTGAATGCAAGGGTTTTTTCTTTTATGGCCAATCACCCGGAAGTACGGGAAAAATTAAAACAGAACGGGATTGTCATTCCTGCCGATACACAGTTTATTGGCGGGTTGCACGATACCGCGGCAGATGAAATGGAATATTATGACGAAGACACATTGAATGCCGAAAATGAAAAAAATCATGCACAGCATATTCATTCTTTTGAAAGGGCACTCGACCTGAATGCAAAAGAAAGATCAAGGAGATTTGCTTCAATCAAAACAAAAAATAAACTTCATACGGTTAGAAAAGCCATCAAAAACAGGTCGGTTTCTTTGTTTGAACCAAGGCCCGAATTAGGCCATGGCACCAATACACTTTGCATCGTTGGTAAAAGGGATCTTACCAAGGGATTATTTTTAGACAGGAGAGCATTTCTGAATTCGTATGATTATAAAACAGATCCCGAGGGAAAATATTTAACCGCTGTAATGCGCCCGCTGGGACCGGTTTGTGGCGGCATCAACCTTGAATATTATTTTTCCCGGGTAGATAATTATAAGTTAGGAGCAGGAACCAAGCTGCCACACAATGTAATGGGGCTTTTTGGGGTGGCCAACAGCAGTGATGGCGACCTGAGACCAGGGCTTCCGCTGCAGATGATAGAAGTGCACGACCCGGTGCGTCTGCTCATTATCGTTGAACATTACCCACACGTGGTATTAAACAGCATTCAATCTTCACCAGAGATGTACGAGTGGTTCATCAACGAATGGGTACACCTGGCTGTGGTGGATCCGGCAACGAATCAGATTTTCTTTTTCAGGGAAGGCCGCTTTAACCCATATCATCCCGTAACTAAAAAGATAGATTCCTTCCACGATGTGCATACGTTGATAGAGACGGCTGCGGAAATGGAAACAAATAATATTGAAGACGCCACGAGGGAAAATTTACCTGTTTACTTACATAACTAATCATGATATGGAACCATTGCTGCAAATATTTATTTTGATTCCTGTTCTTGCCTTCCTGGTTAGTTTATGCCTGAACAGGAAAAATGAAAAGCTCATCTCAGGAATGGTGATCACGGCTAACGTTATACAACTGGCGGCCATTGTGCTGTTTATAGCAAACTGGTTTTTCCAGGGTGCTCCTACGCTGAACAGTAAGCATGTTACTTTATTTGTAACCGGCGATATAGAGATCTTCATCGATTTCTTTTTTGATAAAGTGACGATGGTCTTTGCGTTAACTGGTTCTTTGCTGGCGCTGATCGTGAGTGTATTCAGCCGGTTTTACCTGCACCGTGAACCTGGATTCAAAAGGTATTTCTGTACGATCCTGCTGTTTTTAACCGGCTACAACCTGGTGGTTTTTTCCGGGAATTTTGAAACGTTGTTTATTGGGTGGGAGATCGTAGGCATTTGTTCGTTCCTGTTAATTGCGTTTTATCGTGACCGTTATTTACCGGTAAAGAACAGCATGAAAGTGATCTCGCTATACCGTTTAGGCGATATTTGTTTTATCCTGGCCATGTGGATGAGTCATCACCTTTGGCACGAGAACATCACGTTTTTACAACTGCAGGATTCATCACTCGTAAAAGCGCACCTGGAGGAACACAACTGGTATGGTTTTTTTATTGCAGCCATGATAACGGTTGCAGCCATCATTAAATCGGCTCAGTTTCCATTTTCATCCTGGTTGCCCAGGGCCATGGAAGGCCCTACCACCTCCAGCGCTATTTTTTACGGTTCACTTTCTGTACACCTTGGTGCGTTTCTTTTATTGCGTACGTTTCCATATTGGGAGTCGATCATCTCTATCAAAGTGCTGATCATTACGATCGGTGCTGTTACAGCGCTGGTAGCTACCGGTATCGCCAAGGTGCAGTCATCTGTAAAAACCCAGATCGCTTATTCATCTATTGCACAGATCGGCCTCATCTTTATAGAGATCGCACTAGGGCTGCATGTGCTGGCATTGATCCATTTTGCAGGGAATGCTTTTTTAAGAACCTACCAGCTGTTGGTATCACCTTCGGTATTGGGATACCTGGTACATAACCAGTTTTTTAATTTCATGCCAAGGCTTACAGGAAACAGAAATACGTTAAGCCATAAATTTAAAAATACGATCTACATGCTGGGTATTAAGGAATGGAACATGGATAGGCTTATTTCCCGTGTATTCTGGAGTCCATTTAAATGGATTGGAAATAAGATGTCTTTCTTATCCAGCAAAATGTCCGTGTTTTTATTGTTTTCCATGTACCTGTTAGGGTTTTTAGCAGAATGGTTCCACGACCGCGTGCCGGGTACATATTTTGATCTGTTGCCTTTCGTTTTTTCTTTCATTGGATTGCTGCTGATTTTATCTGCTTTCGCTGAACGGGGACATGCAATAAAAGCCTGGTTCCAGGTGGTGGGCGGACAGTTATACATTGCCCTTTCGATAGTGATGCTGAATGAAAATTTCGGCCATAACCACATGTTGCTTTACCTCAGCGGCTCTGTACTGTCGGCGTTTGTAGGCTGGATCTGTTTGAAAAAGATAGAAGCCATCGACCAGGATATTACATTGAACAGGTTTCATGGGTATGTATATGAGCAATCCAACATTGGACTGATCTTTCTCATTGCCTGCCTCGGAATGATCGGTCTCCCATTTACACCAACATTTATCGGCATCGATATTTTATTCAGCCATATTCATAAACACGAAGAGATCCTCATCGTCTTTACTTCGCTGAGTTTTGTTTTTATTGAATTAGCCGTGTTAAGAATATATGCACGAATCTTTTTAGGTCAACACAAGAAAATGCATCACCCGATCGCTTACAGGTCTTCATGATGTATCCCGGTTGCTTCAGTTTAATGATGGCTTATTGTTAATACAATTGTGTTTCTATTAATATGATTATTTTTAACCTGGGAACGGTTCCTGGAAATGACCAGGCACCCGGTTAAAAATATCTACTGATGCTATCTTACGAAAAGTTATTGACCGATAATAAAGCCTGGGCTCAAAACCAGGTAACAGAAGACCCGGGATTTTTTAAAAGGCTTGCTGCGCAACAGGCACCGGAATTTTTATGGATCGGTTGCAGCGACAGCCGTGTACCGGCCGATAAGATCACGGGCACCGAACCCGGGCAAATATTTGTTCACCGCAACATTGCCAACATGGTGGTGAACACCGACCTCAATCTCCTGAGTGTTTTGCAATATGCCGTGGAAGTATTAAAAGTAAAGCATGTGATCGTGTGCGGGCATTATGGTTGCGGAGGAATCAGGGCGGCCATGAACCAGCAATATTATGGAGGCATCATCAATCACTGGCTGAAAAACATCAAGGATATTTATCGCTTTCACCGCGATGAGGTAGATGCCTTGCCAACCGAAGACGAGCGGGTAGACCGGCTGACCGAACTGAATGTGAAAGAGCAAATATTCAACCTGGCCAAAACATCCATCATTCAATCGGCCTGGAAACACGAACAAAGGCCGCAGTTGCATGGCTGGGTTTATGGCCTGCAGGATGGCATCATTAAACCGGTATATGAAATGGATGCCGGATCGCATATCGATCCTATCTATGAATACGATAATTTATAATGCCGGATGTAAAGCGCCCCTTGCTGTATATGTCAATTTTCTACTAAACAATGCTCAAAAACTACCTGTTTGGAGTATTGTATAATTAATAAAACTACCTTCTCTTTGCAGCTGAGCAAATTCCCTACCTAATTTTTTCAGGCCCGTTTATCGTATCCGGATGTAATTATTGCAGAGAAGCAAACCTTTTTCTCGTGCTTGAACAAAACCCCTGTTTCGGTTGAACCCGGAAGGGGGTTTTTTCGTGGCGAAAAACAATAAACTAAAAAAATTGTCAAAAAAATACTAAAATAATTAGTGTGAATAAAATAAAAGTTTTAGCTTTGAATCCGGATATACATTTACAACGCAAATTCAGATACATCACTTAAAAAGAAAAACAATGAGCAACGTAGAAAAACTAAAGGCGCTGAAATTAACGATGGACAAGATCGATAAGGATTTCGGCAAAGGATCGGTTATGATGATGAACGAAAAGACGCATATTGAACAAGGCGTTATTTCAACCGGGTCTATCGGCCTCGACGTAGCACTTGGTATTGGTGGATTACCCAAAGGACGTGTGATAGAAATTTATGGTCCCGAATCTTCCGGTAAAACCACCCTGGCCATTCACGTAATTGCCGAAGCACAGAAAAAAGGAGGCATGTGTGCATTCATTGATGCAGAGCATGCTTTCGACAGTACATATGCACAAAAACTTGGCGTAGATATCGATAACCTGCTGATATCGCAACCCGATTATGGCGAGCAGGCACTGGAAATCGCCGACAGGCTGATCCTTTCAGGAGCACTTGATGTAGTGGTGATCGATTCAGTAGCAGCATTGGTTCCTAAAAGCGAATTGGAGGGAGAAATGGGCGACAGCAAAATGGGCCTGCATGCCAGGCTCATGAGCCAAGCCCTGCGGAAACTCACGGCCACCATTTCAAAAACAAACAGCTGTTGCATTTTCATCAACCAGCTGCGTGAAAAGATCGGGGTCATGTTTGGTAACCCTGAAACAACTACCGGCGGTAATGCCCTGAAGTTCTATGCTTCGGTGAGGCTCGATATTCGCCGATTGGCACAGATCAAAGATGGCGATGAAGTAACCGGTAATCACATCAAAGTGAAAGTGGTGAAAAATAAAGTAGCACCGCCATTCCGCCAGGCTGAATTCGATATCATTTATGGAGAAGGAATTTCCAAAGCCGGTGAGATCATCGACATGGGCGTTGAACTGGGGATCGTACAGAAAAGTGGTAGCTGGTTCAGTTACAACAACGATAAACTCGGCCAGGGCCGCGAAGCCGTTAAGCAATTAATGACAGACAACCCGGAACTGGCTTCAGAAATTGAAGGTAAGATCCGCGAAAAAATTAAAGAAATGCAGGCTTGATACATTGTATCTGCCTGTGGGGGTTAGGTTAGTAAGTATAACCGTCTTTTTCTAAAGACGGTTTTTTCATGCCTGCATCCGATATTTGTATAGTAAACATGATAACAAGCCACAAAAATGCTACGACTGCCCACCTGGCCCTGCTTGCTACCAATATATTTTTTGCGATCAATTTTACAGCCATCAAGTACCTGGTGAATCATGGCCTGGTACTTCCTTTCGGGCTAAACCTGATCCGGGTAGCCATCACTACCGGCTTGCTATGGATCATGTTTATTTTCAGGCCCGAAAAAGTTCGCATCGAGCGGGCAGATTGGGGTCGATTTGTGTTGTGTGCTTTGACCGGCATTGCCATCAACCAGCTTTTATTTGTGAAGGGATTGTCGATGACGTATTCGATACACGCATCCTTGCTCATGCTCACCACCCCGATCCTCATCACCATATCGGCCGCCTGGTTGCTGAGAGAAAGATTGAGTGTATATAAAATCGCGGGTCTTGCCATGGGCATTGCCGGTTCAGCAGTGTTGATCATGTCGCGGAATCATTCGGGAAATGCATCTGATGTTTTGTGGGGCGATATTTTAGTGATCATCAACGCCGTTTCTTACACGGCTTATTTTATACTGGTGAAACCGTTGATGTTGAAATACAAACCAGCTGTGGTAATACGTATGGTCTTTACCATCGGCCTGTTCATGATACTGCCGTTTTGTTTCAACGAATTTATTCAAACACCATGGTCCCGTTATGGAGCGACTGATTTTATGATACTCGCTCTCATCACCTGTTGCGGAACCTTCCTGGCCTACCTGTTCAATGTATATGGTATTAAAAAACTCGGCGCTTCAGTGGCCGGAAGTTATATTTATTCGCAGCCGGTATTTGCAGCATTGATCGCCATGCTGGTATTGGGCGAAGTGTTGTCTTTTTATAAGATCATTGCAGCCATCTTTATATTTACCGGTGTTTACCTTGCCAACAAATCAACATAACATGAGAGCATATATTCACGCAATGAGTGATGCGGATTATGCAGCGGCTGGCGAATTGTTCAAAGCCTATGCAGCCTGGCTGAACATAGACCTGGGATTCCAGCATTTTTCCGACGAATTGCAGCAACTAAAAATGATGTATGCATTACCGGTAGGTGGTATCATTCTTTGTAAAGTAGATGAACAGTTTGTTGGTTGCGTAGGAATCAGGAAACAGGAAGAAGGTATTGCTGAATTGAAGAGAATGTATGTGCAACCTGCTTTTCAGCAGTTGGGTATTGGAAGGGAATTGCTGGAAGAGGCGATAATGCTGGCCATTCAATGTGGTTATCAAAAGATCAGGCTCGATACCTTAAGCGATATGCTTCCTGCCATCAACCTTTATAAGCGACATGGATTTTATGAGATACCCGCCTATTATCATAACCCCGAACCTACGGCCGTTTATTTTGAAAAAGACCTGCATACCGGTAAGGAATAAACGAAAATGTTATCCGGCTTTTGGATAGTCGAAGAATAAAAATTTCTTTTCCGCCGTTAAAAAATCCTTCCATTCTTTTATATCGGCCTCCACAGCAAAAATGCCACAGGTAGGAATATTGTCGATGTGCACACCGTTGCAAAGGGTATTTGCAAAATCGGTAATGCCCGGGTTATGGGAAAAGATCGCCACTTTTTTATACTCATTGCTCAGGGCGCTAATTAGTTTTTGATAAGTTTCAATGGATGCGTGGTACAGGTCTTCTATAAATATGATCTTGCTGCTATCAACGTCCATTGTTTCGCAAAAGATCTTACAGGTTTTTTTGGCTCGTTTGGCCGGGCTGCTTACAAAAGCATCCGGTACTATTTTTCTGTGCAGCAATCGCTTTGCCATTTCAGGTGCATCGCGTAGGCCCCGTTCATTAAGCGTGCGGTCGAAATCGGGAACCGTAAAATCGCCCCAGCTGCTTTTTGCATGGCGGATTATATAGATAGATTTCATGCGAATGATTTATAACG
>Ga0116158_10001632_pt1 | contig 20156 bp, 18 predicted proteins | sample AD_UKC052_MetaG_FD_89883 | JGI IMG/M metagenome (GOLD analysis project Ga0116158, IMG submission 89883) | Active sludge microbial communities of municipal wastewater-treating anaerobic digesters from USA - AD_UKC052_MetaG | ecosystem: Engineered > Bioreactor > Anaerobic > Digestate | place: USA... | reverse complement strand
GACCGTCTGCATCTTGCCGCCACCGAGGGTCGGCGGCAAGGTCGTGATACTGTCATCGACCATGGCCGGATCAAGGACTGTGACCGCTGTCTTGAAGGCCACCGAGGGGAAAAAATTGGCATACATGGCATCGGCCGCGGCTTCCTTGATCTTGACATCCTGTTTGGCCATCAGATAGTCCCGGTTTTTGTCGAGGGCCATGGCCACGCATTCCTGGACAGTCAGAGGCAAAGCCGCGTTGGTCGCATTCTGCAGCGTATGATTGGTTGCTGCCAGATTGGTGACGCCGGCATTTGTCGCAGGAACCTGGGCCGCAAGACCCGAGGTCAGGAGAACAAAACCGGCAATCAAAACAAGAGAGGTGTAAGTTGTGTGTTTCATGGTACGCCCCGGAATAACCCTTCAAAGAGGATATGTACAAACAGTGTATTGCGCTCGATAATCTGGCTTCTGTCAATCTGCGTCTCGTCACCGGTCACAAAGATCTCGGCGAGAATGGCCCTGAGCATCCCTGTCAGAATGGATGTCACCATCTCGACATTGGTGTCCGGAGGCAGCTGTCCGCCTTCGATCGCTTTGCCGACCATCCGTCTCCAGAATGTCGTCTGGAGACGATGCATGGACCGGACGAGTTCCTTGAGTTCTTCCTTTGCAATCCCCTCAAGAACCTTGCTGTACTCATGCATCGCCAGCTTGAGAAGATCGACGTTTTCAACGATGTAGTCGACCGCGGCATTGAGGTGCTCCTCGATCAATTGCCGAAGGGGGTGACTGTCGTCGAAATGCTCCATTCGTTTGAGGAGCTCGCGCTGGTCAGCCTGGATGGTCACAAAAAAGAGGATCTGCTTGCTGATAAAGCGCCGGTAGAGTGTGCCCTTCCCAAGACCGGCCGCCAGGGCAATCCTGTCCATATTGGCATTGTAAAACCCGTATTTGGCAAATTCGGAACGGGCACAGAGGATGATCTTGCGGTCCTTGTCATCCAACCCTTCGAGAATCCGCTCAATCTCCTGAACCACGGTCCGCTCCTTGTACGTATGTCCTTTCAAGGTACTGCGGACGGACTGGTCAGTCCACTTTTTTGGTGTCTTTTTGCCGAATTTCCCGGCCTGTGTCCCCAGCAGGCTGGATTTTCGCTCAATTCATGTGTTCTTTCTATATTATTAAGAACTTCCTCTGCGCTTCAAACACCATGGTGCAACAGTTTCCTCGAACAACACGCTCACGATCGCCAGTCTTCAGGGTTCGGCGTTCCCTGCCTCCACCTTCTCTGTCACTGGTCCGACGGATGCACACACCTCCCGGGTCACCCCGTTCTTGCAATGGCTGCCCTTGGCCCCGATCGCAACCCGTCCGGTCCCGGACTCTCCGTCAAGAGGGGTGCAGGCCTGCATCCCCTGCACGATCCCGCCTAGTCCCCGATGGCCTGAGGCTGTTCATCAAAAAAAAACCGCCCGCCTGCAAACAGCGCAGAACGGACGGGGAAGGGGCACCGTATGGGGGAATATCGGATACAGCAAAAACTCCCGCATGAACCCGGTCGGCAAACAACACCAACCCGGTCTCCGCCATGCGGTACTGCTTCACCATCGATATGAAGCTGTACCCTGCACCACCCATACCATGAGATACGCACCAAACCGTTTTTTTATGCAGAAAAGAAATTTTTTCTGCCGCAAAAAAACCTTTTTTTCGACCGTATCTCTCTCTGAAGCCTGTCAGGAGGAAGCCATGCGATCCAATACCACGTCAGTCAGTACCGGGACAGTGACCCACGAAGGCGCCAGGGTGGTACCTGCCTCGGCCATCGAACGGCTCCGCCGCCTGACCATGACCTGCCTGTTGTGGGAGGACGGGTTTTACGTCGACGGACAAACAAGCGCCCAAGCCATCAAAAAACTCGTGTCCTATCTGGTCAGGCATGGCCGGGCAAACGAGGTCTACCGCGTAGCCCACGAGGCCAAGCATCGCTCGCACCTGCGGCACGTTCCGCTCTATCTTGCCCGTCTCCTGGCCAAGAAGGGCGGGATAACCGGCGACCAGTTGGCAGCCCTGATCAACCGCGTCGACGACATCCCCGAATTTTTGGCCCTGTACCGCGGGACGCGCTCACCCGGGCGGGAGCCACTTTCCCGTCAGGTCAAAAAAGGGCTGCGCAAGGCCTTTCTCTCCTTCACTCCCTGGCAATTGGCCCGATACCGGAAAAACAAAGCTGCCTTCAGCCTGCAGGATGCCCTCCTCCTGCTCCATGTCCGACCCACACCGGCGCTGGCAGAGACCTGTGCCCGACTGGCAGCAGGAACGCTGGCCGCGGCCGACACCTGGGAGAAGCAGCTATCAATGGGCGGGGATAAGGCTGAGGTTTTTACCCGGCTGATCCTTGATAAAAAGCTGGGGGCCCTGGCCACTTTGCGCAACCTGCGTGGCATGAAGCAGGCCGGTGTGGACATGACCCTCGTCAACACCTGGCTCAAGGAGATGCCCGTTGAACGACTCCTGCCCTTCCAGTTTATCAAGGCCCTCGAATTTGCGCCTGAACTTGAGGAAGGCCTCGATGCGGCCATGCTGCGCTGCCTCGATTCCTGCGGGACCCGGCTTTCCGGAAAAACCATCCTCCTGCTCGACACGAGCGGCTCGATGGATTCACAGCTCAGCAGAAATTCGGAACTGAATCGCTGTGACACGGCCAAGGGGCTGACGATTATTTTTGCGTCCGTTTGCCCGGACATGCGCCTCTTCGAATTTTCGCACACTTGTCGCGAAGTAGATACAGCGGGCCTGCACGGGCTGGCCCTCCTCTCCCTGCTCTCGGCCCCCGATGGAGGCACGGACATCGACCTGGCTGTCCAGACAGCTCTCGAGGCCCAGCCCGATGCCACGAGGCTGGTCATCCTGACGGATGAACAATCCACAAGCGACATCACGCACCCGCAGATCCCCCAACGGACCTGCGTCATCAATGTCGCGAACAACGAACACGGGGTGGGCTACCGCCGCAGGATCACCCACATCAATGGTTGGAGCGAATCCGTAGTGGACTTCATCGCCGCGATTGAACAGGCGGAATGACAAGGCAAATATCATGATTGTTTCACACCGATCCGGGATGCGCATGGCATGTACATGTACCCATGATTGTTTTTACGCCATTGCTTGACAAACCGCAGCAATGTCGCAGAATGACCGAACTGCAACAACGAATACACATCTCCAACCAGTAAGGAAACCGTCATGCCAACTCTGCGCCATCTGGCTCCCGCATTCATCTGTGTATTGCTCTGTGTGTCAAACTGCACCCGTCAGAGCGGCCCTGCGACCACGGCAGAAAGGGTCTGGGATCCCGATCGCAGCAGTGTGTTTGTGGTCGGGGTTCTCCAATGGCAGGACTCGGATTCGCTCGCATCCTTTGACCCCCAAAACCGCCGTGATGCCGAGCTGGTCGAGTTCTTCAGGCAACAGGGTGTGCCACAGTCACGGATCGTCTACCTTCAGGACAGTGAAGCGACAAGTGCGCGCATCGCGAATGAACTGCCTCGCTTCCTCTCGCAAGCCAAAGAAGGCGAAACGGTTTTCATCTATTACTGCGGACACGGCTACAAGGATGATGCCGGCAAAGGATTCTTCGCGAGCTACGATACCGGCAGCACTGTCTCCGGATGGGAAATGGCATCCATTCCGCGCATGCTTGAGCAGCATTTCACCGGTGCCACGGCCATCCTCGCCGCTGACTGTTGCTATTCGGGAGTGCTTGCCGCAGATGTCAGACAGGTCGGCTCGCGCCTTAAATACGTAGTCTTTACCTCATCCTCGGCCAGCGAGATATCCACTGGAAACTGGACCTTTACCGAGGCATTGCTGGATGGACTGCGCGGCCACCCCGGGTGTGATCTGGACAACAACGGAGCTGTCAGCGCCGAGGAACTCGGGATGTACATTGCCGCCGACATGGCAACCGGCGAGGAGCAGGTCTCTGTATTTGCCGTCAACGGAGATTTTTCATCTGCCGCAAACCTCGCCAGCGCCGCGGCCAAAGACGCACCAACTGTCGGCAAGCGGGTCAAAGTCCGCTACCAGGGCCAGGTATACAATGCGCGTATCACTTCCGCGGACAAGGACCGCTTCCGCATCCACTGGTTGGGCTTCAGAGACTATCCTGACGAGTGGGTGGCCGCATCCGACGTTGTCTTCCCGGAGACAGCCACGCAGCCTGTTGACGGATTTGACAAGGGTGCTGCGGTGGAAGTGCTCTGGAAAAAACGCTGGTACCCGGCAACGGTCCTCGAACGCAACCAGACCATGTACTCTATCCAGTATACCGGATACGGCAGCGAGTGGAACGAATGGGTTTCTTCCAAGCGCATCAGGAAACCGGCATCCTGAGCAGGCCACCGGTTTTGGTGCCAATCATGATTGCGTCATGCAACACCGTGATTCGCATGCCTGCCGCGCACGTACAGTCCAAAAACACGACACCCCTGCAGGCTGGCTGCAGGGGTGTCGACACTCAAACGGACGAACCGGAAATCGTTGTGCTACGGAACGAGTTTTGAATCATCAAAGGTCAGGATGATCCCGTACACTGTGTTGGGGGCAGCCGGTATATACGCATCCGCTGCCTCGGCAAAGCCGCGATTGAGGTATTTAATGAAAGGATCGCCGGAAGTATACAGCGGGTATCCGCTGGTGCTTCCTGAATGCGTCCCGGCGGCATCCATCGACGCCGCGAAATATAGCGGGGTCCCAACGGCGCAGCGAATGGTCACTGTATCAGTACTGGTGTCGCCGGTCAGGAGATAGCCATGGAAGTCACCTGTCATCGTATCGAAATCATTTTGGGTCAGCTTGATGTACTCCCTGATGCAATTGTTCTCGCTGACAGTCTTTGATCCTGTGTACTGGAAGCCAACGGTCATTACCGCTTCGGATGCCGGGATCACGTACTGGGCCGTTGTAGCTGCCGCAAAGTTGATCTTGGCCGGTATGTATCCCGAGCTGGATGTCACCGCGCATGCCAGCAACAACGCCTCACGGTACATCTTCATCGAAAACATGCTTGAAGCCTCAAACCCTTCGACAGTGATCATGGTCACGGCACCATAGTCACCCGCTGACTTTGTCCCGCTGTTGTCCTTGTCGATAAAGCCCCAGACGTAGTACGTACCAGCGGGCAGGTCGACGTTTTTCGTCTCACTGACTGACGAAAAACTCCCGGATTCGACGACCGCTGCCGGGTTGGCCAGGTACTTGTCCGTCGTGATATACCAGTAGAGCTTGCAGGTTGAACTGATTGTTGTCCCGCCGATGGCGTTGGCCGCCGTGATCCGGACACCGTTTCCGGCAACGGCTGCCGAATTCCACTTGGCAAACAATGTCATATTGTTTAAAAGCAGCAAGGTACTGCCTTCTGCGTATGTCGTCCCGGTGCCGTCTTTTTTGGTGTTCCAGCCACCAAACGTATAGCCCGTCTTTGTCAGGCTCCCGGGATTGCCCGGAACAGACAAAGTTGTGTTTCCGGTAACAGTCCCGGACGGAGCCGAACCCGAAGTCGGAGAATTGGGGTCAAAATTGACGGAGACACTCTTGCCCCACTTGGCGTAAAGGATGGTATCCTGGCTCATGACCAGAGGCTGCCCTGCAGTGTAGGTCGTCCCCGATCCATTGGCCTTGGTGTTCCAACCCATAAAGAGATATGCTCATCGGTTTTGTAATATTCGACAACCCCTGAAACGAACCCAAACACGAAAACGGAAACGCGCACCATTGTCTGTCACAGGATTTGACTGTCTGTCTCAACCTTGTAGAAGGGCAATCCAGTCACATCTGAACAGTCCCTGCCTCCCGGCGATCATGAAAGAATCTCGGTTTGCCTGGCCTGGACATGTATCTTTGTCAGCATGGAGATTCCACGGAAAAGAATCCTCGTCATCCGCCTCAGTTCGTACGGTGACATCCTGTTGACGACACCGGCACTCGAGTACATCAGGAAGATGCATCCCCACGCATCCATCGACTACGTTGTCTACTCCCATTTTTCGGAGATGGTGGCCCACCATCCATTGGTCGACCATGTCTTTGCGTTCCCAAAAAAAACAATCCTCGGGCTGATCCGGAATCGCAGGTTCGCGCAGGCCTGCAGACTTCTCAAGGATTTCTTCCATAACATACGGGACACATACTACGACTCCGTCATCGATCTGCATTCCGTCACCGACAGTGCCATCATCGCGCTTGCATGCAAAACCCGTTTACGAGCCTGTAACCGGCGCCAACTTCTCGGCCTCTTGTTTTCAACAAAATTTGATTTCCCCCTGAATAATGAAAAAGCGGAACTCCATGCCTCTGCCATGGCCCTGGCATCTACGTCCAAGGCACTCCGCCATTCCGGAACAGTCCCCCCCCTGCCCCGGCTCTCACTGACCATCCCGGCATTCTTTCTTCACGAGGCGAAAACAATTCTGGATACAATCCGGACAGGGTCGGGATCCATCATCGGCATCAATCCAGATGCCTCGCGTGCATTCAAATCCTGGGGCCACGCAAACTTTGCCCGGCTCTGCGACATGCTGTATACCACGTACCGATACCCCATCGTTCTCCTGGGAACGGACAGAGCCCTCCTCGCCAGCATCCGCCAGGCAATGGTCGCAGAAGTGCATGTTATTTCCGGAACCAATCCGCTGACCGCTTTCGCCCTGGTCTCCCTCTGCGACTTTTTTGTCTCCAACGATTCCGGGCTGATGCATGTCGCCGCAGCCTTCGAAGTTCCACAGATTGCCATCTTTGGTCATTCCAATTTCATGAAATTTTTTCCTCTGTCACGGAATGCGCTGTCCGTCACAAAGAACCTGCCCTGCTCCCCCTGCAGCGAGAAGACCGCAAAAAGCTGTCCCGACCGTGTCTGCATCAACACGATCACCCCCGAGGATGTCTTTGCCCGGTTTGCCGTCCTCCACGAGATGCTCAAACCGGAGCACGAGGGACGATGCGCCTGTTGCACGCATTCTTTTGTCGGACATCAGTCCTGAGGGCTGCACCGTCTCCTGCAGAAAGCGATTGAAGTGGCAAGTTGCGCACGGGATTGGCCTGGATGTGTTCATCATCCAGAACCAGATGGTCAGACACCGCATAGACATCTCTGAAAGACTCTTGACAGGCATGTCCTCACCGCATAGGCTTGTTTGGGGATCCCGCAACCAGACCATCAGGCAACACACCCCGGATACCATACCGTCAGACGAGGTCGTGCGCCGATGTTCAACCCTGCCGCCATCCCACCGACTCTCTCGGTCATCATCGGACTGGGACTGGCCATGCTCTCGGTCATCCGTGGCCGGTTCCGGTTCCAAAACATTCTCTTTGCCCTCGTCATTCTCTGGTGGTCCCTGATCTCCGCAGCCTTTGTGCTGCACCAGATCTGTGCCGGCGACACCCAAACCATCCTCGAGATCGAGCGCATTATCCATGTCGTCTATGTTTTTGTCCCGGTCATCAATCTGCTTTTTTTCCACTCGCTCCTTGGCATCAAACGCACCTGGCTTGTTGCGGTTTTTTTCGCTGCCAGCATTGCACTCAGTCTCCAGGTGCCCGGTGACTCATACTTCACCGGAATCCATGTCTACAGTTGGGGCTCGATCGCCGCTGGCGGGAGCGCCTCGCATCTGGTCGGCATCTACGGACTGATCTTTATCTGTTATCTGCTCCTCTTGCTTGTTTCCAGGCTGAAGCGGGAAGACAACCGGTTGAAACAGCTCAAGATCCGTTACATGCTCCTCTCCATCATCGTGATTGCCGTCATGCAGATCATGAATCTGCCCGCAATGTACGGAGTCGATATCTATCCTGTCGGAAGCTTCATCTTCATTCCGCTCGCGATCCTGGCCTACGGAATCCTGCAACACCGTCTGCTCGACATCAGGACAGTCCTCCATCTGACCCTGCTCTGGGCCCTGGTCACATCTCTCTCCCTCGTATTGAACATCGCGATCTATACAGGGGTCCGCGACATCCTGGTCAAGGGTTCCGGATTGGAATCGAGCACGATCCTGATTGGCTGGTTTGTCATCAATTATCTGTATTTCAGCAGAATCCAGCCAAAAATCGACTTTCTGTTCAACCGGCGAAAATTTGATTTGAAAAAAGCCGGCATCGAGACGACCGGAAACATGCTTCGCCTGCGGACTGTTGACGAGTTGGGACGTGTCCTGGCCGAAAGCATGCAGACTGTGCTCTTCTTCCGGAGGGCCGCACTTTACGTCCGGCACCCTGCCTCCGGCATCCTCTCCAGCCGCAACGAGGCGGATGTTGTCTGCCCGCAGGCTTTGGCCAAGACAATCGCGCAGGAGACGATACTGCAGATGGATCTTGTTCTGACAGATCCTGGATTTGCTGAATCGCGGGCCGATCTTGTCCTGCTCTTTGCCCGGCTTGACTGCGAGTACATTGTTCCGGTTGCCCGAGACACTGCTCTTGTGGCCCTGCTCGTCCTCAAGGACAGGAAGAACCTGAAGCAACTCAATCCCGATGAAAAAAATTTCATCAACACGATCCTCTCGGCTGTCCAGATTTCACTCGCCAATGCAAGACTCTACCAGGATCTCTCGAACCTCAAGGACAATCTTGAAGTGATGGTCAACGCACGCACCGCCGAACTGAACGCGGCCATGGCCAAAATGGAAGCAGCCAACACCGAGATTCGTGAAACCAGAAACCAGTTACAAAACGAGCGTGACCGCCTCGCCGGGAAAAACAGGCTCATGGAGGAGGAACTTGTCCTCGCCAGAAAAATCCAGGAACAATTCATCCCGGAGAAAAGCCCGTCCAGAGCCATCCATGCCATCTATCAACCGATGCACCAAGTCGGAGGAGATTTTTATGATTTTCTGAAATTCCGGAATCCGGACAAGATCGGTATTTTTGTCAGCGATGTCTCGGGCCACGGAGTTCCCGCCGCCTTCATCACCTCGATGATCAAGACCCTGATCCTCCAGACCGGGAAGACCCGCGAGGACCCGGCCGGACTCCTGGCCTGGCTGAATCCCAACCTGGTCCATCATTGCGGCGGCAATTTCGTCACAGCCTTGTACGGGATCTTTGACCGCTCCAGCCGCGAGTTCCTGTTCGCAAACGCGGGGCATAACGACCCGTACCTGGTCACGGACAAGGGGTGTCAACCTCTTGTCGGGACACGGAGCCTGCCGCTCGGCGTGATGGACAACGAACCGCTTGTCAGGCTGGGCAAACTCTCCCGCAACACCTTGCTCACACTCCCCGAAAACAGCCGGTTGGTTCTCTATACCGACGGGTTGACGGAATGCACCCACCCTGACAATCCGGATCACATGTTCGAAGAGGTCCTTGTCGGGAACGGTTTTTTCAACGATCCCGACAGTTCGGTCAAGTCCTTTGCCGAACGGATCCATGCCGAGATGGTCAGCTTCAGAGAAGATGACTCATTTGACGATGACGTCTGCATCATCTGCATGGATACCGGTTGAAGGCATGGTCTGGAACACGGGAAGTGAGGCATCAGATATTCGTTTCATTCAATAGGAGAATACACATATATTTCATTCTTCCGCCATTCCGCAAGACAAATTACAGGAGTCACCCGATGAAATCACTCCGCATACCCCTGGTCCTCATGAGCTGGTTTTTGCTTTTGGGCTGTTCTCCCGATGCCAGAGATTCAGCCGAAGCCAGCACCGGACTGGCAATCGTCGGCGGCGGACATCTCTCGCTTCCGGACCTCGACGAAAGTTCGCTGGCCGTCGTTCCGGCAAAGGACGGCCGAAACATTCTGTATTATTGCGCTGTCAGAAACGGAAAGCCGGGTGCCTGGCGGGCAACCAGGTTGAAAGACGATCTGTATGAAGTTCCCGTCGCGCTGACCAATGAGTCTCTGGTCAATGCGGTCTCTGTGACTGCCACCATGCTCCCTGATGGGGAACTTGCAGCGATCGGACTGACTGGTGGCGGAATCCGTCTCTACCGGCATGGCCACGAAGCCGTCACGATCAGCTCGGAAGGCACGGTGCTTTCGGGCCAACCCATTGCCATCCTGCCTCCCGATGCGACACTCGGTCCGGTCACGGTCGGCAGCAACGAAATCGGCCTGGTGGTCAACCCGGCAAAAACCCGGAATCTCGTACTTGCTCGCCTGTCACGCAAGGCCATTGACCTCTGGCAGGAAACCATCCCCGCGCTTGAAGTACGCTCATTGACGACCCTTCCGTCCGATATCGCCCCCGGTGGCTCGTATGTCCAGCACCGTTTCTTGGGTCAGAATGGCGGCCTTCTGCTCTACGCACGCACATCCGCGCGCGGCGACCATGACATCCATGCCGGAAATTGCGCAGGCTTTGAAATCCGGCTCGAACGCATTTCAAGCGATCGTGATGATGTTTCACCCTGCCTTGTCCCTCAAGACCAGAGTCTCTACATGGCCAGCCGGGCTTTTGCACCCCAGCACACATCCGTCTCCTTCAATCTCTTCCGCTGGAGTCTGGAAGATACAGGCATCGGTCCGGTCGGCCTCCCCTCTTCGTCACACAGTGCGACGAGCCTGTCAGCGTCCGTTGCACCCTCGTCAGCCAGTCAATCTTCCTCCGCCCTGGCGTCATCGTCGGCCACAAACAGCCAGTCCTCTTCCTCCGAAGGTTCATCCTCATCAACCGGCCCACAGTTCTTCACAGTCACCTATGTCGCGGTCAGTGCCGAATCCGGATTCGCTCCGGCTGATCCCAATACCTATGCTCCCGGCGCTACCGTGACAGTCACCAATGATATGTCCGGCGAACTGTACCGAAGCGGTTTTGTCCTGATCGGCTGGTACGACGAGACCACACAAAAACTCTACCAACCTGAAGATGGCACACTCGACAGCACGTTTACCATGCCGGCCCGCAATGTCACGCTGGTCTCCAAGTGGATGCGGCTGCACCTTGTCGGCAGCGACCCGATGAACTCCTATGTCATCAATGACGCGAATCAGGAAATGAACAACGGAGCAGGCTGGAATGCCTTCCTGTACGATGCCGGAATACCGTATTTGGCCGGAGCCGGATCAACATCGGAAGCGGAGGTCATATTCAGGATCAACTTGAATACAGTATATCACAATGCCACCTTTATCTCCCATTCCCCAACCGGTATGTCGCTCTACGGTGGGACACTCGCGCTGGCCACATATAAATGGCAAAATGCTGACCAAACGAGAACCGTGGGATATTACGAAATCGACTCGAGTGCCGTACCAAACTCGGAGACATCCTTTACCAACTACATCTCTCTTGCGAGCAACAACACCCCGGGCAATACCCTGACCAATACGGGAATCTGGCGGGATGCGTCCGGGACCTGGGTCGCCGGACGGAGTGCTGCCGGGATCGCCTGCTACTGGGATGCAGCAAGGACGATGAACGAACTGCCCTCGGGAAACACCGGTCTGGCCCGCGCCATTGTCCGTGACGGCAGCGACACCTATATCGCCGGGAGCGGTGTCAACGCGGACTATATCTGGAAAAACGGCAGCATACTCTATACATATCCGGGAGCGACCATCAATGCCATCACGGTGGCCAACGGCATCGTCTATGCGGTCGGTAAAGCCGGCTCCGAACCCGCGTACTGGAAAAACAATACCCAGTATCTGCTTGATGGTACTGTTGGCGAAGCAACCGCCATCTGTGTAAAAAACGGGGTCATGTACATCGGCGGACACCTCGAGCAGGAAGGCTACTACAGCGTCTATTGGATTGACGGTGGGTCGTACAAAGCCCCATCAATCAAAGTCGGACGCGTCAACGGGATCCATGTCGAAGAATGAAAGATCGTCGTCCTGACAAATGCCGGGATCCAGCGATATTATGTCGAAATCTTATCATACCGGGGCATAGATCTGAAAAATCCTTACAGCCTTTCACTGAGTGGCACGGCAACATACTGACGGGCTTGCCTGAAACAGGAACGGGTTTCGGTTTCGGTGTGATCGTACTTTCGGTCTGTCACACAAACCGGCATGAATCGGACATTCAGGAAACGAACGAATATGTGTATTCACCGCCGTTGTGTGATACACTCTCAGTCCAAGTACCATGAAATCGTTGCAACCAGCGAGGAGGACAGGGAGGTCGGAATGACTCGGACACGAATATGGAATCCACGGAAGAGTATTTTCACCGGATTGCTGCTGTACCTCATGCTTGCTCATTCTGCGTGTGTAACCGGGAGTACGGGGCCGGAGGTTGTTCCCCGACACGAAGCAGTGCCAAAAAGCGGGCGGATCACCCCCAAAAACAATGAAGCACCCACCCCGGAAAAAATGGTCAAAATATCGTTTTATTATGATGCCAACATAAACGGCAAGCGGGATGCCGGCGAGACCGGATTGACAAATCTCCGGATCGAATTGCCTGCCTGTTGTCGCTCACTTGGTCCCGGCTCCATGCTTTCTCCCGCAAATACTGAAGTGATGGTCCGGATCCATGGTCGCGTTCCTGCAGGCGCAGGAAATGCCGCGGGCAAAAACCTGACGGTTGTGACGGTGGATGAGCCCCGCAGCATCAAGATGCTGCCACGGTGCATTCTCCCCATCGGGAATGACGATCTTGAAGTCGGGCTGGCTGACGGATTTTTGACATCTCCCCTCGCACCTGAAACCGTCAGCATGGATGGATATGCTGCAGCATTGCGTGACCCGGATGCCTGGCACAGGCGATGCGTGGAACTCTATCCTCGCAAATGGCGCTATACCCCAAACTATTTTTATTATGGATATCGAATCCCCCATGGAGATCTTGCGGGGAAGCCCCACCATGCTCTGGATATCGGGGCGGCTGCGGATACCCCGGTGTATGCCGCTGTCCCCGGCGTCATCGTTCAACCTTTGTACGATTGGTCGTTCGGAATCGCCGGTCCACACGGAACACTCTATTATGCGCATATCCGGCCCGTTGTCCCTGTCGGGACCACAGTAACGCGTGCGGCCCTTGTCGGGTATATCGCGAAGAATCAGGGAGAACATGTCCATCTCGAGCTCCGGCCCTGGCCTGCCGGAATCCTCAGAGCCTTTCCGGGATTGTCCGAGCGGGATCTCCTCCGGTCCCCCCTGCGAGGTGAAGCGGTTGTGCTGCCATCGTTTTTTCACAATAGAACAGACAAACCGGGAAGATGAGCACCCTCCAGGTCAGCCAGTCTGTGTTTCACTCTTGCCTGTTTCACCAACCAGTCCCTGCTCTCAGCATCTCACACGATCCGTACTCTCTGGCTCTCCTCGCAAAGGCTGGACTGTTTCATAAAGCAGATCGCATATCAGAATCCCGATCGGGGCCAAAGGCATGGAGAAATTGCATAGGCAATATTGGCAAACCCGGAGACTGGTCAGCGCCGAACGCACCAATATTTGACGGTTCCGTCTCCGTTCAGGATTCGCAGCACGTGCGGACCATCAAAGGTAAACCCCATGCGCTGGACAGCGCCACCGTTTTCGACAAAAACCAGATGGCCTTCGTCAACCGACCAGCGGGCAGCCTGGTTCCCGCCAAACCGGCCATCCCGAAAATCTCCTTCGTAGGCCAGGCCGTCTTCCGCGAGACGGATAGCCCGGGAAGAAATCTCAGCCTCATCATAGGATCGGGTACTGTAGGCCCACGTGCCGACAAGACGGTCGCCCGGTTTTGCCCCGCCAAGAATGGAACAGGCAGTGACAATGGCAAGCAAGCCGAGCAAGGAAAGCGTTTTCAAGACTGTCATCATGGAAATTTTCCTCCCGAATGATTGTTTCTACAGATTGGTCAGGGTTCCGTGCGTGATTTACTGGCAGGCAATGTGCCTGTTGGTCCGCACCGAGTCTATAAACTCAATGAAAATCCGGCGCAGAACCGGATCCTTTGCAACCGTATGTCCGATGACAAAAACCGTGCCGTCATAGTTGCCGATCATGGGCGGGTTCCCGGTGATAACGTCATCACTGCAGGCCCGGCCGCTCACGGCCGGCAGTCGGAACAAATATGAACAAAATCCGGTCATACCGAGATACATCTACATCATCCTTCCAGATTCGCCAGGATCTCATACGCTGGTCATCTCTCCAGTATAAGCCCGGGCGAAATTTTTTCGACATTTCTTTTCTGGGCCAGCACATGTTCTGTTAGTAGACAAATCCGTCTCTCGTTCGACGGTATCTCGCAGTGCACTGAGTTTTTCTGGCAGGAGGGGATATATTGAGGGTGCCAGGAGGGCGCCAATGGACCAGAGACACGCCGACTATATCGGGTATTACCGGGCCCGCGTCAAGAAGTACGAGGGCAATCCGCTCTATCCCCGTTCGCTGGCTGCGGAACGGGCGCTCTGCGCCGCGATGGAGTCCTGTACCGTGCTCGAGGATTTCCGGGCCAAGGCCGGGCCCCTGTCCCTCGCCTGCGCGATCGCCTTGGTTCAGGATCAGGAGTCGGCCCGATTGGCGCTGTATGAAGAACTGAATGAACCGATCAAGGCCAAGTACGCCCGACTGATGATCGAAGCCGCCGCGAAAGCCCTGTCGGTCAGCGATCTGACCGAAACGATGACCAATCTCGGCGCCAAGCAGGGGCTCGAAGAGAGCGTCGACGGCTTTGCCGGCAATCTCTATTTCGATTTCACGTTTCTTGAAAATATGGAAGAAAACACGACGATCGAAATCGGGGAACCCTGGAAATCCGAGTGCGAATCGGCCGCGAAAGAGGATATCGACATGCATCGTCGCCTCTTCAATGAAAACACGCTGCCTCGAGCCCGTGAATGGGATCCGGACTGGAAGATGAATTATGATCTCGTCTGGGAAGAGCGGCACCGCCGCAAGATCCCCGCACCCGATGCCGTCGTTCGACGGCGGATCGATGAACATCGACGCTGGCTGGGGGTGTGAGATGGCAGTCGACAAGGATCTGGTTGATTCGATGCTCGGACCTTTCCGCGACATGGTCAAGGACATCGACAGCAAGGGCATCACAAACAAGGATGTCGACGAGATGAAGGCGGTCATGGCGAAGATGAACGGATACGCCGCTTCGATGGACGACATGATTTCGTTCAGTACGAAGCTGACAACCGAGGGCCTCTTTGTCGCCTTCAGTAACGCCTATTCGCGGGTCATGTCAGCCGCGGCATCGTCCGGGACCGGCGGAGCCGAGCCCGAGGATGCCAGTCTGCTCGCCCAATCTCTGGCCGCCTACGAACAGAGCTATAACCGGCTCAAAGACGACCCGACGATGGCCCACATCGTACCGCCCGTCAAGCGAGCTGTTGAAATCGCGAAATCCGGCGTGACTTATCCGGTTTTTTTGCGCCAATGCGAGGAAGAAAAAATCTTCGAGCGGATGAAAAACGGAGACCAGCGGCCCGTCCTCGAATTCCAGCTCGAGTGCGCCCGAGAAATGGGGGACAAGCTCCGGAGCGAGATGTACAGTCAGGAACTCGCGGCCTATGACCGGCTCTCGGCGGCATCGCCGTGCGGACAGGCCGACAATCTGGCCTTCGAACTGGCCCGGAAGCGGATTGAACACGAATTCGAGCCGATGATCGCCGAATGGGATTCGATCATCGAACAATGGGAGAAACTGCACTGGCTGGTCATTGACTGGCTCGATGCCCATTGCTCCTTTGCTCCGTATGACCAGCGTTGGGTCGGCATGACTCCGGCCATTACACAGTACAACATCCGGCGCACGAAGGAAAAGAATCCGGCCCGGCTGGTTGTCCGCGAGCGGATCTTCCGCGACTACCACGGACTCGGGTGGAACGACGTCTGGACACATCCGACCTGGATTCAGGAACAGGCCGAAAGCCGGGTCTGGTTTGCCGACGAGTGCATCGATTTGATGAAGCGTGTCTATCCGGTCTGCCGTCCCGGCAGCAAGCCACCGTCCGATTGCATCGCGGCCGAGGAAGCGATCCATGCCGCGAAAAAGTGGCGCAATCCGAAAAACATCGCCCGCTTCGGCGACGAGGCCGGGGCGGGATCAGGATACCGGATCCGCAGCTTCGAAGAATTCGTCAAAGCACGCCGGAAGAAGCGCTGAAGGAATCGGATCACCCTCCCGGGAACCCAAGTCTGCTTGACATGCTCTAGCCAGGGTGGCCGGGTTTTGTTCGCCAGATTGTACATCACTTCCGACTGACAAGCCAGCTCCCTGAGGAAAATCCAAGGGTGATCGTCGGTATGCTGTCGGACCATGACAGTCTCGTCCTGCATTCCCGAATCCAGGATTGAAAATCGGCGGCCTGGATCTTCGTACTGAATTGGCGGTAATTGGCAGCGGTTGTCGAAACAACAATGATATCACCGAGACGGACATAGCGGTTGAAGGCTGATGTGTAACAGCTTTCAAAACCCGTCTGGCCGACGGCAAGCTGACCGATGGTCACGATATTGACCCGGGCCCTTGGGAACCCCGCTCTCGATGGCCATGGCCCCGTACACCAGAGCCGCGGCACCACCCAGACTGTGACCGGCCAAGATCAACATGGAATTGGCGTCGTTCTTGACCTTGGTCAGGACGCTCTTCAGCGTCGCATTATCAAAGGCAGGCATCGTGTACTGCAGGAAACCACAGTGAACATATGTGCCGGTCGAGAGAAACTTGACGGGCCGGATATCAAAATCACTGCCTTTCCAGTCCGATGTCTTGAATTCCGACCCTCAGAAGGCGACGACATAGACGTTCTCGCCGCCCTCACTTTTTTTGGCCAGGAGATACTGGGTATCAAGCTTGAAAAAATTGCCATCAACTACGCCGCCTTTTTCGAAATTGCTGATCGTCCAGCCGTGTTTCTTTAGGCTGTTGATGGCGGCCTCGGCCGTAGCGTCAGGCTTTGTACCGGAGGTCCGCGTCGCAACATCGGTCCGGGTGTCATAGGCACCAACCGCTGTATAAGCGCCGATGAAGACATGCGCTGCAGGTCGGTGGTTGTGAACGTGGCGGCCCGAGTACCCTCACGGGCATCCCTCGCTTGTCGGCATTACCCTTCGGGCGAAGTCCTCGCAGGGGGCACTACGCCAGATCCCTGCCCCAAGTTGTTAAACATTGAACCCCTAACGGGGGCTCAGCCCGGAAACGGACTTCTTCTGGACTGAATTGTGCAGCTGTACCGGTTATGTACGGGGACTACGGCCTCCTGAACTGGCGTCAACCGGAATCTTGATCGCCATCCGCATGTACCGTACAGTTACTCCATGATACGTTCATTGCAGATAGCACAGATGACCCGCGAAGAGAAGCTCCAGGCAATGGAAGCACTCTGGGCCCATCTGTCGCAGAACGAGACTGATCTGGCGTCGCCCGCATGGCACGCCCGAGAACTCCGGGAAACGGAAACCCGTGCCAGCGCCGGTCAGAAAAACAGCATGGACTGAGAAACAGCCAAGCAGGAGTTGATAAGGCAGTACTAATGAATATCAGTATTCTTCAGTCGGCTATCAATGATCTGCATGCTGACCGCATCTTTTATGAATCACGTGCCCAGGGCATTGGAACGTATTTCCTCTCACACCACCGTACGTACGGTTCCGTATACGGCGGTTTCCTGAATACTACCTACTCCGACAAAGAATATCGAGCATTGAAACAAGACCAAGTCCGTCAAAGAATTTCTTGGGAAAAGCCAAGCTCATGTGCTGAGCGCCGGAGTTCCACCACGGACCGCGCTGGTTGAATACCGAGCGGATTGCCGTCATTTCCGGAATCCCTCTCGCCTGCAACCGGCACTTTCTCGTCCATGGCCGTTTCCATTGCCGCCAGAGGGTGCAGTGCAGTTTCCTGCGCACCCATCCGTCCAGCGTTTCCGCGAATTGCTTCGTTTCGACGCATGAGTAGTACTGAATCCATCCACGAATAAACGGGGTAAGTTCTTCGGCAGCCAGTCGTCCGAGGTTTCTACCGCGTCCTGCCCGCAGAATATCCCGGATTCTTTGCTTGAACCGGTCGACTGCGGCCTTGGATATATTCAGCCGCACATTCCGTTCGTTCGTAAATGTGTACCCAAGGAACTTCCTCTGCCACGGTCTGGCCACAGCGCTCTTTTCGGTGTTCACCTTGAGCTTGAGCCGCCCTTCGATGAACTTCGTAATCGATGCCATGACCCTCTGGCCTGCCCGTTCGCTCCTGACATAAATATTGCAGTCATCGGCGTACCGGCAGAATGTCAGACCGCGTTTCTCCAGTTCCTTGTCCAGTGCGTCCAGCATGATGTTGGAAAGCAATGGCGAGAGGTTACCGCCTTGTGGTGTTCCCTTCTCCCGATTCCATACCACACCGTCCTTCAGGATACCTGCTTGCAGATATCGCCGGATGAGACGCAGGACGTTCTTGTCCTGCACCTTTTCGGCGATTCGGGCCATCAGAATATCATGATTCACTTCATCAAAGAATTTCGCCAGATCGATATCCACAACCCATCGTTTCCCGTCCAGCTGGTACTCCCTCGCTGCCCGGATAGCGTCGTGCGCGCTTTTGCCCGGACGAAACCCGTAGCTGTGTTCCGAAAACCCTGGTTCGAATATCGGGCTCAAGACCTGATGCAGTGCCTGCTGTATCAGCCGATCCATGACCGTCGGTATGCCCAGTTGTCGTTTCCCACCACTGGCCTTGGGAATCTCAACACTCCGCGCACCGCCTGCGGTCGGTACCTGCCGACCAAGAGTTCTCCTTTGACTCTGACCCAGTTCGCGTGTACCCAGCCCTTCAGTTCGTCTACGGTCATTCCATCGACGCCCGCAGATCCCTTGTTGGCCTTCACCCGTTTATAGGCTCTGTTCATGTTCTCGCGTTCGACCAGACGTTCGATCAATGTTGTCGTTTCGGGGTTCATCGTTTCCGTCATCGCCACTTGTTCCTCCACACGTTGCCGGCCTTTCGGGATTCCGTCCCTGTTTGTTCTGGCAGTCGCAGGTTTCTCCTCTTCTGTGGTAATCGGAACTCGTGAGAGTCCAGGCGAATCGCCTTCTTCAAGATTTGGCCCTTCGCGCATGGTCGATATTCTGCGTTACTATGGCCTCTGCTGACTTCTGGTCGCTCATCTGTTCGTCTCTCGGCGAACATAGCCTTCTTTCGGCAAACAACCAGATCTCCCCGGGTAATGCGCACACTCCTTCACGCGTATGTCCGCCGCATCTACGTCCGCACCTTCTGTACAGGTATTGGGCTTTGATGATATGTGCCATCTCACCCGGTGCGTCCGCCTCATGCGATTTCTGTTCGTCAGACCCGCGCTTTGCCTTCAGATTCCACCTCGCGGTGGACACCCTTGCCGTTCGGCTACTGCTTCCCCCTGCCTGTGCCCGCCAGGGTATCGGGTGCAGAGAGGACTTTCACCTCCAAGAGTGTGCGCCCCATCTCTGCCCCTGTCGGGGTGCCGGGTGCACCACAAAAAAAAGAGGTCCCTTGCGGAACCTCCCGTGCATCCCTAAGTTGATACACATTGAACCCCTGAAATTTGAGCGTGTTGTGCTTATCTATAAGCAGCATAATCTATTGACAGACGGAAAAAACACCCTACAGGAAGACCTATGATTTCAACAAAGTAATCATTTTCCCTTCATGCCGAGGCTTGGCCCTGATTTCAATTGACATGTCCAGATCGTCTGCAAATTCCAACAGAGTAGACAGCTTCCAGTCCCGCCGTTTTTCAAGCCTGGCAACAGAGGTTTGACTGAAGGCGGAAAAATCCCTTTGCGTCTTGTCTGCTTGTCTTCGCAACTCGATCAACTTGATACGAAATGATTCTGCCAAAGCCTGCCGTCGTGCCTCAGCAATCGCTTCCGGGGTCAGTTTTGATTCCATATACTCAAGCGTGTTCTCATGAATTGCCATGTTTATACCTTTCCACGATTTTTTCCGCCTGTTCGATCAGGGCCGTATAAAAGTCCTGCTGGTTCTTGCCTCGCTTGTCGCCCCCGATCAAGAGCAGGGCTGACCGGGCTTCATCAAAATAAAAGAGAATGCGGATTATTGAGCCGGATTCGACGAACCGCATTTCCTTCATGTTTTTGATCGAACTTCCCTTGACGGTATCAACTGTCGGTCGCCCCAGCTTTGGCCCATTCAGTTTCAGCACATACGTTTTAGCAAGGACTCGTATCCGCTTCTTTTCATCCAATCCGTCAAACCATGCCTGAAACTCGT
>Ga0116158_10001621_pt1 | contig 20233 bp, 18 predicted proteins | sample AD_UKC052_MetaG_FD_89883 | JGI IMG/M metagenome (GOLD analysis project Ga0116158, IMG submission 89883) | Active sludge microbial communities of municipal wastewater-treating anaerobic digesters from USA - AD_UKC052_MetaG | ecosystem: Engineered > Bioreactor > Anaerobic > Digestate | place: USA... | reverse complement strand
GTAGTGGTGCGAGCAGAAAAGCGTAAGCGAGCCGGCCACCCGCAAGGTAGGCACGTGACTGCGAGGGAACTTCGAGAGTGCCCACTTCGAAGGACCCCAGTTGGGGATCCGGGCCGCCGCGCCGAGCGCACCGCCACAAGCTCGGGTGGCACGAGCGACGAGATGGAGCGGTCACTGCCTACCGCCGCGGGTAGGCGAGCGACGCTGGCCTCAGGTCACCACTGCGTTGTCAGCATCACCGGATCGTTTTCATGCAACATGGGCACGATTAGGACCACACGCACGATCACGGACACGATCACGCGCACGATCACAATCACAATCACGCGCACGCGCACGCGCACGATCACACGCACGATCACGGACACGATCACGCGCACAATCACGATCACAGACACGATCACAGACACGATCACAGACACGATCACAGACACGATCACAGACACGATCACAGACACGATCACAGACACGATCACAGACACGATCACAGACACGATCACAGACACGATCACGCGCGCCGGCACGGGCTCAGACGCGCTTGCGCTACGCCAAACTACTTGGTCTTGCCTTCCGATGCATTCAGCGCCGCCCGCAACTGCGCCTTAAGATCAGCGATGCTCGCAGCTTTGGTTGCTGCCACTTTTGATGCGATCGTATTTTGCCCCGCATCGTAGGTGATCTCTAAATTGTTGGGATTCACGAACTCAAATTTGTATTGGCACAACGCACTACCGTCGGGCGCGAAGCGTACGATTCGTGCCGAGATTGCGCCGGGTGTGAAGGTCTCCGACTCGGTTCCACCATTCAGCATCGAAAAACTACCGAGCCGGCCCGACGGTATGTCGAGCACATCGAACTCTGGTGCGCGCGCCACTGCAGCGTAGAGGTCGTTGCGCTGCTCGCTTTTCTTATCGTCGACCAAATCGAGCAGTGCCTCTGAGTTAAACTCCGTGAGCTCAACGTCAAGGTTCAAGTCGTCGCGCGCTAGCGGCGGTGCGCCCGCATAAACGCCAAGTTGCAGCGTCGTCGCCATCAGCGTCCCTTCCGGAAACTTGCCGGTACATGCGGGGAATTCGCTAACTGGTTTGACGGCCAGCGCAGAACTCATCTTGGCGAAACGCTCACGCATCGCGGTCTGCGTTGCACTCGCCGACGCAGCGCTTGCAGACGGCACCCCGAAGCGCGTGGCGAGTTCCTTATCGACCCGAGCCGTGAAATCACCCCGCAGGTAGTCATCATAGGTGTGGCTTTCGTCGAAGCGCTTTCCAGTCGCAGGGTCGTAGGGCAGCGGTTGGAGTTCGCGGGCACGCGCGGGTACGTCAGTCTTGCAAGCGATCGTGCCGGCTGGCAAATCAACCAAGAATATGTTCGCGCTGTTTGCACCAAAAGCTTGCGCAACTACGACCACTGATTTCGTCGCTCCCGCTCGCCCCAAAAACGGCGCTTTGGCGCCAGCGGAGGCGGATTCGGACATCGACGCAAGATAACCAAGCGGCCCAACATCTTGCGCGTCCGACCAGATTTCGGGGCCCAGCTTTCCCGGAACGTTACGGGTGAAATAGCGGACCACCTCCGCATTGCCGTCGACTTTTGGTTTGTTCGTCGAGAACGTCAAGCCGGCCCGCTCGCACGGAGCCCCAGCGTCAGCACTGGGCGCTTTGACGATCGCGTCGAGCGCTGCAAGGAGTCCCAAACGCTGCGCCTTGACCGCGCCACTTTCGCCGCCCGACTTGCCACATCCACTCATCGCGGCGCTGAGGATTGCCAGTTGAATACCGAGTACACATTTCAGGTTGCGAAAAGACTGCATAAGAATCTCCAAGTTTCGCGGCGTCCGCGGTTCGCCTTGAACATTTGCAGCTTCCATACCAACGCAGCGATGCCAACGTGGGACATCTCGCGCCACCGCACGTGCACCATTAACAACACATGACGGCTTTTGACCGCCGCTAGCCACTGCGCACCTGGGATAACCCGTATTGGCTAGCAGCCTTGCCGGGTGTGGCGACCCTAGCGATTATCGGCAATGCAAACTATCCCTGTTTTCGCGCTTGGAACAACGTAACTACTTTGCTTTTCGCTTCATCGGTTTCGCAGTCTTCTTTGAAGTGGCGGCTGTAATTGATCTTTTGCCGTTGGCGTTTGTCGGCTTCTTTTTCTTGATCGCCTTCTTCGGCGCGACCTTCTTCGCCGCGGCCTTCTTCGGCGCGGCCTTCTTCGGCGCGGCCTTCTTTGCCGCGGCCTTCTTCGGCGCCCTTAGCTGGACGCGAGTGGGCCCAAAATACAGATCGTCAACCCTATCATCGTCGTCTTCGTCGGCATGGGCTTGACTGCCTTGTTCCACTTCATAGACTTCCGCGAACCGAATCTTTGAGATTTTCACCAGCTCGTCGAGCTGAACATCTGACGCTGCTGCCGGCAGCGGCCCGCGATCCTGAGGGTTGTAGTCGGGCCACTGCGCTTTCATATATTGATACGCAGCGTCGACATCGCAACCATCGTCCTCACTCCCGCACCGGCTGATGAAATCATCGATCGGGAACCCACGCACCCAATCGCGCACCAGCTTCGCGCGCGCGGCTTCGGCTTCGGCGCGCGACGCAAACGTCGCTTTGACAACTTGGCGAAACTCGCCCACCGCCGAGAAATATTCGTCGGTGTAAAAGAACCCTTGATTTCGAATTATGAACACAAAGATTTATCCTGCGTGATGTTGACGATTTTCCGCGGCGCGCTCGGCGGTGGCACCGCGCCATTGTCCATCCAAAGCTCAAATCTCATGCGATCAAACAGCTCAGCCGGCGCTACGCCCGGTGCCAACAACGGCCCGCATTTGCCAAACACCTGCGGTAACACTTCGTTGAGGAACCACGTGTTGTGCGTCAGCAACAGGGAACTCATTTTGCCTGTCACCGCGTACGGCGAAACCAGCAAGTTAACCACGGCGTCGTTGCCTACGTAAGGCCGCCGAATTTCTTCGAAGCGGGCGCGGTCGCAGCGATCACTCGCAAGCGCACCAACAAAATCGCCCAGCGTCGGCATGTACTTGCCTGCAAAATCAGCGAGCACGTGATCAAACTCGCAGACTTCTTTCGTCATCACGCGGCTGCCATTGCTAAGCGCAAGCTCGGCACCGAAGATCGGCAGTACGATGCGGCGAATGCCCCACGCATTGTGTAACAAACGATGCCGGTTGTCGGCGCACAGCTCTTTGGTGGTGTCGAAAAACGAATGCAATGGCAAGTAGTCTTCCGGCGCACCGCCACGCCTCCGACTTGACAACGTCGCATGACGCAGTGGATCCACAAGCCACTACTATCACGCAGCTCAAAGCTGCGCAATCCGACCGCACCTTCGCACCTCAGCGTGACATGCCAACGCGGCGGCGCGCGACGAGGCAGCTCTCGGAACCTGCGGTGAAGGATCGACAAGCTTGCGGTCGGGCCTCGTAGATCTGACATCCGTAGTCAGAAACGGAGGTACGGGTGCCTAGTTGCACCAAGTCGCCGCCGCCAAGCGATGCGCATCGGGTTGGCGCAGGCTTGTCGACGACGATGTCGAGCCCAGTCGTCGGCGTGCGACGCAATTCCTGGCGCGTGCCATGATCGACAACCATTGCCGGGTGGGTACGACGAATCGGTTCGCGCGCACCGACTTGCACGGTTTGAAATGCTTCGCGACAACACGCGCCGCACGGCTGACAATCAAGCGCTGGCTCGAACCGCTCGCATGCCGGCCATTCTGCTTCGATGTTTTTATGCTGCGCGCCGACGGTGGCTGCGTCAACCTGGCGACAAGCAAGCAGAAACCCACGCGTGTAAGCCCACGCGCATTGCTCGCAGCGTTTGCTTTCATCAGCGCGCACCGCAAACGCTCCGGTGGGATGCTCAGCGCGCTTGCTCACGTCGGCGCGCACAAGATCACGTGTCGCGGCCAATGTTTCGGTAAAGATCGGCGCCCATGGCGCTCTACCGGCGCGCACAAGAGCCACCGATGCCGCGCGCACTGCAAGGTCAGACTTGTCATCGAGCAAGGTCTCGTCGAGAGATTGCCAAAACGCGCGTGCATTCTCCGCTGGCACGAACCAACCATGCAGGCTCCATTGCGAGCAAAGCACCCATTGCAGCCGCAGCCGCGCCTGGTCACGCCAGTGCAACGCTGTTGCGTCGGCGCCTGGCTCGGAATCTGATTTTACAAATGAATCATGCCCTTCGATCAGCGAGCGACACAACCGATCGAATATGGCCTGGCCAAGGCCTGCCGCTGTGTTGCCTGGCAGCACAAGTCCAATCTGCACCGCGGCCATCGCCCACACGTTGCTAACCGGATCTTCGTACCGTTGCGGCGCCTTGCCTGACACCAGCGATTCATACCATCAAGCAACTCGGTAGTCTTGATCCCAACGCAGACGCATTGGGCAAGCTGCACCGCCCGAAGCATCCGTCGCGCGCTGTAGCGCTGGCTGCACTCGCTTCAACTACGGTTAGTCAGATCAGCTCGCTCTCGAGGTTCGCTAAACCCTAACGAGGTCCCGTCTTGCACAAGCGTGAGCAATTTCCACGGATCGAATTCGCCGGGGCTGTCGTCGTCGCCGCACATGCTGTACACGTCAGCTGCAAGCGCCGCAACAAGTTGGCTAGTACACCGTGGCCGCGGGTACGCCGTGCGATAAGCCTCCTCGCGGATGTCACACCAATAGCGTGCTTGCACCCGTGGTTCATCGTCGTTGTCGAGCGACATCAGCTCAAAGTGCTCCTGCAGAAGCAGCGGCGCGGTCACATAGCTGCCCACTTTCGCAAAACCATCGCTGGTGCCTAGAAAAAATTCGCGACACTCAACGCTGCCAGTGATGCAAAGATACGAGCGTAAAAACGCCATCGCCCGCGCCGACACGTTGCCAGCCACCATCAAGATCGCATGCTCAGGCTCGCCAATCACGACACCGTCGACGTGCAGGTCCCCAAGTACCAGCACATGTGAGGAAAACACAAAGTCGCCGCGCACGTGCAGGCTGCCTGCGTACACCGTGCAGCAATCCACCGTCACATTGCTATCGATTTCGACTGCTGGCCCACCGTGTTGCACCTTCAGCTGCTGCAGCTGCTCAACCAAGCCCGCATCCCAGTCGTCAGAGTCGTGCAGGCGGTCGAACGCCGCGTCCAGTGTCGTCATTCCCAAGGCATATCATCTCGATGCCGGAATTTCTAAAATCCCGACCTGCCTAACTCGTCAAGCGTGAAACCAACGGCGCCCAACAACCCTCATCAACAATGGATTGCAACCCACGCGCCCGCACTGCCACCGCGGACGCTATCGTACTCTTCGCTCGCGAGGCTGGCCATTGGCAGGATGAGCCAGGAAGACGAGCTTTGCTGCGGTCAGTTATCTTGTTGCCGCACACACGTCAATTGTCGGCTAGTGCCGAAGGAAACCGGCGTCAAAGGTGCGCCCAATATTACTGTCTCAGCGCTCACGTACGACGAACGTGAGTGGGACATGGCCACCGATTCACGGTGAAAGCGGGTTGGGCGTTTGCGAATCGAACGGTGATGCTAGTTGGCGGCAGCATTGTCATTCACATAGTTGAGCCAGTGTGCTGTCAACGTACGTGATGCCCCCGGAGTGTGGTGACTTCGAATGGCTTCCAGTTGGGCAACTTCATGCACTCGCAATGTAGCGCGGTTGCAAACCTTGGCTCGCATACAGACCCGCTGAGTAGTATCATCACCGCCATGGACCTTGGCCGCAACGCAGTTCTGTGCACGCTCTTGCTGGTCGGCGGCTGCGATTCGGCGGTCGACGGTGCCGTTTCCGCGGATGCGCCGAGGGCCGACGATGCTGGCTTGCCTTCATTGACCTTCGAGCACAATTGGCGTGAGGCGGAACTCTGTGCCGTAGCTGAATCACCTGACCCTGACTGCTGCGTAGCCACCCGCGTCGAGCTTCCGACGGTGGCGGCCTCGTTGCTGGATCTGCGCAGCATCACGTCGGGTGCGCCCGGTACGTGTGGAGATCCGATCAAGCGCATCTTGCCTAGTGTTGCGTCTGCGTATCCGCTGATGGTGCTGCTGCCGGCGGTCGCTACCGCAGACCCGCTGTGTGCGACGGCATGTGGCGGACGAGGGGCGGTTACGACATTTGGCATCGTGCTCTCACTTCCGGACTCGCTTTCCGACGTGTACCGCCCTCGCGTGGTCGCCCCGGCACCGTGGCGGTTCGTCTACGACCACAACTCCCTGGCAGGTGACGCGTGCTTAGGTGGTTACCAAGAGTTTGGCGAGCGCGCGTGTGTTCGCCCGAACTACGGCGGAGCCATCGGCTTTGCCACCAGCGCCACCGCAACGCCTGTGCGCGCTGCCCTCATCGAACTGGAGCCCGGTGTGAACGGGATGGTCGACACCTGCTGCCCTTATCTGCCTACCGCCCCGTGACTCGCCTGCGGCGTATGCGCTCTTCGACGGTGCCCCCCCGACGACTAGCGGCTCCACTGTCCGGACATCGGACAATGCGCCGCCATACTATTCTCAGCAAGGGTCGTTTTGCCTTCGCTGGTGAGCACCTTGGAGTTTGGGTTGCCTGCGTGTTTACTGCGCATGCTTGCCGCTGCCCTGTTGCGGGAATTATTCTCATTCGAGGCCGGTTTCGCTATGCGGCACGGGCCGCAACGGTCCGTGATACGAACGAGAGCAAGAGAAAAAATGCAAGCAAACACAATTGGTTCAGTCATCGTAGGTGTCTTGGCACTCACTGCTTGCAGTAGCGAGTCTTCAACAACGTCCCGGGGTAACGCGGGCGGGCCTCCGTCGGCACCAACCAGCAACTCGGTGATCAACAGCGGCAACATGGTGGCCGTCGCAAGTCGCGATGTCGCGGCAAAACCGTCACCTGCGGCGGCGGCCACCGTCGACGCCAAAGGCAGCAGCGCCGCCATTGTTTCCGAGGCCCCAACGTATCCCGGTGCGCGCGATGTGAAGGACTTTGTGCAGAGCACCAAGGACAGCCCGGAAGCGGTTATTGATTTCTATCAAAAGGCGCTTAGTGCTAGTGGCGGAACCGTCAAACGAATAGACCGGCACCGAGCGGTAACTTTGTACGTTGGTGACAGCGCCGACGTCGCCGAACTCATGGTGGTGATCACCAACCCGCCTTCAGGCGAAGTCGGCATTACCCGTTACAGTCGGCAGCGAACGTAGCAGTTGACCGACCGCGGCCCGACCGTGGCAGGCCAGACGTCCGACCGATGCATGTTTCGGCGGCTACTGAGCCCTAGTCCCTAGGAACGAAACTTCATACTGTCCGGCCATCGGACAAACAAACGCCGAAGTATCTCTCAGACGGATCTCGAACTATCCCCCGGTCGGGATCCAGGGCGCGGTCCTGCCGAAATGTTCCCCGCTCAGTGTTTTTCTGACCTATGCCCGCAGGGCTGGTTGCGGAGAATCGAGGCGCCGCTTACTGTCCGGACATGCCACATCCATATTTTGATGCGCCGCAGTTCATTATTGAAGGAACCCCTGAGTCCGTCGATATCACGTTGACGCCGTTCTACTATAACAACGGCGGCGTACCGACGTATGTGGCGACGGTGCCTGCGAATGTCGAAGTTTTGGCGCCAGCGCCAACGGATCCAGATTTGGCGCGCGGCTATTCGCATGGAGTGACCGGCACCGTCGGTGTGCAAACCTCATCGTATGGCATGGAAACGCAACTCGGTTTTACCGGCGACAAGGTTGCATATGAGCCACTGTTGGCAACGCGTGAAAACGCGAAGGCCTTCGGGATTACGTTGGTCGAGCCTGGTCAAGCAATCCAAGTGACGTGCCCGCATCCGCAGTTGGATCAAATCCCTTACGACTATGGTGTCTTTGCGGGGCATTGGTCGCCTTACCAAGGCACCGGTTACGCATTGCTTAGCGTCGTGTGTACTGACCTTGAGCATCACGACTTTCCGCACGTGTTCGCGTCCACCGATCCGCTCGCGCCGCTGGTGATTTCAGTTGGCCGTTACTGGCCTGCCACCGGCGAAATTCGCCTCGCCGATTTGTGGATACCGACTGGCCACGCGCTTTACATTCCGCCCAAGCCATTGCTGCTCGGCGCACCTTGCATCGACTTGCACAACAATCGCAATTCCGCCCGCGCATGCTGGGGCAACATTCACAAAAGCGGCGTCGCCACCCACACCTTGTTACAAACCAGCGGCACCTACACCTACTGGTATTGGAACCCGCTCGACACCGATCATTCGCCGCTGCGATAGTGAACGTGGGAACGGCATTCGACGCTGCAATGCTGGTGTCTGGCTATCTTGCAGCGCCAAAGGTGAAACGAACAAAGATTGAACCCATGCCAAGGGTAGAGTTCTTGAGATAGCCTCCGCCATCGCCGACGTGTTGCATCAAGGCCAGGTTGACACCAAGCGCAATGTCGAGTGAGCGAGGTGGCGCAAGCGTGTGATGATAACCAACCAGCATTTCACCAAAACCACCGAGGTGAGACTGTAAGCCGCCTTGAGTGAAGAATCCCGCAGCCAAGCCGGTTGCCATACCGATACGCATGTTCGCGAGTTTTAGTTGCAGCGCAAGTGGCACAGTTATGTAGTGGCTTTGCGGTTCGCTAGCGATGGTGTCGTAACGCAGCCCGACGCTGCGGTCAAAACGTTGCCCCAGCCACGTCCACGCCACGCCAAGCCCGAGACCAGGCCCGGCGCCTTTTTGTAAGCCGTAGCCATCGCCAGCGAGAGTCGACCCGCCGCCGATTGCCGTGAGATTGACGGAGGCGTCAAGACGCTGGCAGTCAGCGAGAGCATTGTGAGACCTTATGGTGAACAAGCAGATGACTAGTGCGGTTGCGGCGGAAACTTTCATAAGTCCACGAGGCTGTGCAAAGCTTGGACCATTGCAGCAGGGCTACGAGCGCAGATAAAGCGATAGCTTCTGTGAAGAAATGGCAAAAAACTAACAACTGGTTGTTCAAATGTGTGGAGATGCCGAGGCTGCGCCCGTCGATGCAGAACTGTCGATGTCGAACGATGCATAGTCTGGCGACCAAGGCATGTTTCGCCGAGGCTGTCCTTCGATGTCGCACGACGCATAGTCTGGCGACCGAGGCATGTTTCGCCGAGGCTGTCCTTCGATGTCGCACGATGCATGTTTTGCCAGATCCCGCAGCTCCCTCAGCTTGTCGCAGTGCATCGTTGAACGTCTGACACCGGCCCATGTTTTAGTGACTAACGACGTTCGCTAGCCCTAGCAACCAACACTTTGCTGTCCGGTTGCCGGACACAGAATCACCGAACTAGAGAAACCCTAGAGAAAGCCGACCGAGGCATGTTTGGCGCCTGTTTTGGCGCCTATCTAAGCTCGTGGTCCCCGGCGACTAAACACCCCACCGTCCGGTCATCGAACAAAGCGCCGTGGTTGGCGCCTACCAGGCTTGTGGTGGGTGTTTGTTTGCCAACTTGACCTGCACCGGTCGCCCAAGCAATGCCGCCGAATGCGCGAGGCGAGCGAAGTCACGGTCCCCGACCCGCATATGGTATCAATTACCTCCGATGGCGCTTTGGTCGAAATTGGTATCGTTGTTTCGCGGTGCAGAGCCTGCGCCGACCGCCGCGGCAGCGACGACGCCCGAGCCAAGTGCTGACCACGCTGAGGTAGGTAGCACAACACCGAGCGCTTCAACTGTAGCGCCTGTTGTGCCGGCTGTATCCCCCCGGAGCGATACGGCTGCAACTCCGTTTGCGCCGGCAGCACCGCGAAGCGCTTCAATCGCGACACCAGTTGTGGCGGCAGCGGTTGAGCCTTCATTTCCTCCAATCCTCGGTGCGACCACGCGCCACGTCGATGGGCGCATCGCCAACGCGGTACCGACGAGCGATGTCTGGATTCAAGGGCTGCCGTGCCGCGCCGGCCAGACCGTGGTGTTTCACCGCAATGGTCGAGTCGCGTACGCCGAGCTCGCCTGCGCTCACACGATCAAAGGCGAAACGCTGCGCGCTGGCACGGTGGTGTCGTTTCACACCGACGGCACATTGCAAATGTGGCAAGCGGTGCTTGATGTTGACACAACGTTCCGCATTCGCGCTGCTGACGCCGATGCGCTTGGCGCAACGATCGCCGTCCCTGCCGGCTCAACGGTGCAAGTTGAAGACGCTCAGTTGCGCAGCGTTGAACTCGCTGCATCGCTGACCATCGATGGAATGGAATTCCCAACCAAAACCTCGCTGACGTTCGGGGACAGCGGCGCGCTTTCGCACGCGACGAACGACAGCGACATGACATTGCGCGGCATCGAATGGGCGGCCTACGAAACAGTAGTCTTCGAATTCGGCAAGCTACGCGAAGGCTATCCGGCAACCAGCGGAACCTACGACGGGGTACCGTATGCAGGCGGCGAGATCGTGCGATTCAACGATGCAGGCCGTTTGGTCCGATGTTGCCTCGCCGATGATGTCCGGATTTCGGACGTCATGTGTAGCGGTGGCACGCGCATCTACCGCGATGAACACGGCAACCTTCTAGAAGGCACGCTCGCTGCCGATGCCGTCATAGCGGGTGTGCCGGTCGCAGCCGGCAGCGTCATTGGCCTCAGCGACGGCAAACCTACCGCGCTCACCCCGGTGACCGACATCGAGCTCGACGGTGTAATGTGCGCCGGCGGTAAGCTCATTGAATTGACCGTCGACGGCAAGCTGCTGCGGGCAACGCTGGCGCGGGCAGGCGTGATCAGCGGTTGGCAACTGCCAGCGGAAACCGTCGTCGTGTTTGAACACGGCCGCCTCGATTGCTTCGTTGGTACTGACGTCGTCACACCCGATGGTCGCAAGCTCGCGGACATGTGGTTCGTTACTCTCGACGAGCATGGCCAACAGCGCCGCGCCCTGCCCACGCTCGACGCCACCTTCGGCGACGCCATTACGCTGCGCGAACGTGCAACCATCGATGGCTTCGACGTGGCAGCGCGCAGCAACCTTGTCTTTTATCCCAACGGCAGCGTGCAATCGCTTGTGCTCGCCGCCGACCAACTCGTCGGGGGCTGGCTGGCCAAAGCTGCCACCCGCGTCCACTTTCGTGACAACGGTAGGCCATCCAACGTTATCCTTGCGCAGCCAACGCGTATCGGTGACCTGCTTTGTGCAGGCGCCCAAAAGCTGGGCGCGGTAATCAATGACGTCGAGCATAGCTACCGTGAAGAAGTTCGCTTCAGCGCCAACGGCACACTGATCTTCGCCACGCTTGCCGAAGCAGCGACGGTCTGCGGCGCACCACTCGCCTCGGGCGAAACTGTTGCATTCCATGGCAATGGCAACTTGCACGTCGCCACTTTGGCCAAGCATTGGACCCACGCCAACGGTTGGGTTGCCAAAGCCGGTAGCTTACTCGCGCTGTTCGAAGACGGCAGTCCAAGCTTGATCACGCTCGCCGAGCCGATCAGCATCGACGGCACCGCCTACCCCGCCGACACTGCGTTGCAATTCAGCGCTCCTGCTGTTCTCGCTAGCGCCAATGCCAGCGAAGCAGCGGTGGATCTTGGCGCATGTGATCCAGTGGTCGACGCCGCGCGCTCCTGACAACCTCGTGGCGTGGCCGATGCGCCGCGGCGAGTGAAGTCACGGTCGCCCACCGTGCAACATTTCAACGCCGCGATCATGCTCGATGTTGAGGCCAATCGAGCGCGCGAATTGCGCCCGTTGTCTGCGGGCTTATATGACTATCGGCGCAGGCGCTGATAATAACCACGCGCAATCACCGAGGCGTCGCTGCACGGCAGCTCACCCGGAATTTCGAAGCGCACGCTAGTTGCTTCACCCAATGCCAACACTGCCGGCACCGCCAATTGTTTGAGCGGTGCAAGAACTCGGCTGCCGATCATGAGTTCGAGGGAATTCAGATGCGTCACTTCGGCCTCGCGTTCTTCGACGACAAGATCGACCACATCGCCGCCACAGACTTGACCTTTGAGCTGCACCACGTCCGGGCCCGACCAAGCAGCGCGGTCAATATTGCGCAGGATTTCGCCCAACTCAATTGGCTTGCGACCGTTCACTTGCACGGTCACAAACGGACAAGCCGACATATCGACCTTTACGCCGACGAGCTTTTGGGCTTCGAAGGTGAAATACAGCCCGAACCCGCCCTCGCAGCCTTCGTCGGGATCGTTGCAAACGAAGTTTGGATCGGCTGTTTCATGGACGTAAATGACCACCGAAGTTTTGTAGTCGTGGCGGGCCAACGACAACGAAGGGTACCCACTATCAAAGGGCCGTGCAGCCAATTTGCGAAACGCCTTAATTTGCGCTGACTCGTCTTTAAATGCCACAGCGGTGTTGCCGGCATCGCCAACCGAGTCCGTCACCAAGGGCAACTTGGCGGCCAGGTCTTCGCCAGCGGTGAGCCATTGTTTGATGGCCGTCACTTCTGCGGCAGGTATGACTTCTTTTTTACAATCTTTCTTCAGCTCCGCGACATTGTTGCTTTCTTGCGCGGTGATTTCACTGTCTTTGAACGTTGCGTTTGGGCTGTACCAAGCAAAACCATGGAACAATTCTTTCCAACGTTTCTTCGCGAATACTTTGCCGTGCCGCGCGTAGATCGTGTTGCGCATGACATCTCGGTCGTCGCAGCTGAACGTGGCATCGCACAAGTTGCATGCCGTGCACAACGTTTGCTGCAAATCGGCATAGGCCGTGTCGGCGAGAAACAGCCCTGGCAACTTGCACTTATCGGCAGTTGAAATTGCTGATGAAGGCGCAGGATTGCCGGAGCCCGAACCATTGCTAGGTATTGCAGGATCTTGGCTTTTTGCGACAGGCACCGCGCTCCCAGATCCGGCGCTGGTGGGTTTGTCATCCGCTTTGGGTTTGCTTTTATCAGCAGCCTTACCGCAGGCAAACAGCATGGCCGCGGCCAGCGAGACCGCAGCCCAACACAAACTTCGATGTTTTGTCATCGCCGCATTTTGCCCCATGCCCGAAGCGAAAAGCCCAACCGGGGTTTGTTTTTATGAAGATCCCGACAAAAGATTTCCTCACTCAATAGCCATCTTGAGCCAATGTCTTCGACAATGATCAACGTGACGCAGTCATCGGATGACAAATACCACGCCCACGGTTTGAAGCATTGATCGGACTTCGTTCACAACGCCCAATGACAGTGAAGCAACCGCACTTGCAGGCAGCGCCACCAGGTCTCCAACGGTTTGGACATTCATTTTTTCAAGCACAGCAAGCGTACGCACGGATAGTGGCACGTCGTCCAATCGTTTTTTTGCGAGCCTATCGGGAACTGGCACCACAGTCTTGAACGTCTTGACTGGCTTCGTCTTTCCTTTTGGCAAGGCCGTGAGCTTTTCGCGCAGTGTCTTTTCGTAACTGCCGACGGTGGCAGCGGTGCCGATGGTGGCAAGCAGTTGTGGAACAACCGAGCCCAGGAAACCGAGTTCACTCTCATCAAACTCGTCGATGATCCCGTTTGCGATTACACATGCAGGATCGATCTCGCATAGTTTCAGCATCAGAGAACGTGCCTTCTTACTTTGTTCGTTGCCAATCGCCAAGCGAATGCCAAAACGGAGTCCCGTAGAGTTGTTACTGTTCCTCATGTGCGGGCATATGTTCGCATGCTGCCAAGAGCCGCGTGTATTGAGTCTGGAACTCTACCGTGTCCATGAACAGATGCTATTCGTGCGGATACGCCTTTGCAACCTCAGTCACCCGCACGCAATCGAGAGCGAAAGGCTCGGCCCGGGGCCTGATTCCCGCTCGGTTGCGGTTTAGCTGTCGTACGGCCCCCGGACCATCCGTGCTACGATATTCTATACAGCATGAAACAATGCAATCGACGGGTACGTGGAGCTGGGTCAATCATGCTTGCAACCGCCGCGCTTGTGACAGCGCTTAGTGGCAGCGCGTTAGCACGCACCGCTAACACCACGCGCATTCTGAGCAATATTGATCTCGCTTTGAACAACGTTGCGCCCGATGACAAATTCATCAACGCGCCGATCGCCGAGCGCGATCAACAAACCGCGGTCAATCTGTTGCGTGATGCCGACTCGGCGCTGAGCCGAGCGCAAAGTTCGCTGCCACGGGTGTCACCAGAGGATCAAAACGATCCCGACGTGCTAGCGCTCAAAGAGCGAGTCGCGGCGTTAGTTATCTATCGCGACAAGTTGGCGAAAAATCTTGCTGCGTCCAAAGCCTCGGGCTCGGCGCTCGACACGAAATACCGCGCATTTCGTGAGCAAGCCAAAGCATTTTCCGACGGCTTGCAGCTGTTTCCCGAGTCGTCGGGTTCCGCCATGTCCGCTGGTACCGCCACGGCAGCGCAACTCACCAAAGCACTGGCACAACTCGCCCAACTCGACACGTTGTGCACCACCACCTACGCCGGCATTGAATTCAACGAGCGCCTCGCGTTTCAATTGGCGTTTGATCCGATCAAAGTGTGCGCGACCGCAGCCAATCGCCAAGCGTTGGCCACTACCTTGGTTACCACCGGGGTTGAAAACTACTTCACGCGTTGGATCAAAGATGTTGATAGCTCGCGCACCACACTCGCTAGCAACGACGGCTTTGTTGCGATCTCCGGCAACTTCATGAACGACCTGATCTTTGATCGGTCGAAAGCCAAAGCCGATATGTTGGCCATACACCAACCAATGTTTGCTGCCATCGGCGCACCCGTGCCGACCGATCTGTTCAGCAAACTCGACGTGGCGCTCGATGCATTGTGGGCCGAGCTTGATCGATTGGCCCCAACCTACGCGTTCCCAAGCAAAACCTTCGCCGACGCTGGCGCCGTCAACGGTGCCAAAAAAGCGCTGACCACTATGGTCCCAGGTGCCAAGGTCATCCGCGCCGCGATGTTATTTCCGGCCTGGGACATCGCCAAAAACAGCCTCGATATTCCGACCGAGCGTTACCGTACCGGCGGCATTTTGTTCAAAGGCTCGGCAAAATTTACCAAATGGTGCCAGTACCGCACCTTCACTGCGCATCAGACCTACGCTGGCGGCGGCCGCTATGCGTCTACGTCAACCTACACCTTCGCTGGCCTGCGTTTACAAGCCTGCAAGTAACGGCGGCGGCGAGCCGACTCCGCATCGACGGTGCGGTGCGCCATTGGGTCAAGCGGCTGAGTCGAGTGCATGGAGGATTGCGCGGGCAATGCGCAGAACTGCCTGGTTCGGATCAACCCCTTCGCTCGTCAGCGCACGAACAGCACACACAGCTGCGAGTGCTGCGCACACGTGTGGTGGGGGCGCCGTCACGTAGCCGTCAAGAGCACCAGCCCAAACCGTCTGCACAGCGAAGTCCGACGCCTCCGCAATCCAACCGTCGACGAGATCGAAGTCGCTCCAGGCACGGGTCTGACGTGTGTGATCGAAACAGGCATGCGCAAGCTGCTGATGCGATGAAGTCGGCGCGGCGATCCACGCGCTGACCGCCGCAAGTTGCTCATCAACCCACGCCCGACTGACAACACAGTCCTCTGCATCGGGCGGCAGTCGATCCAGCACTGCAACAACCGCGGCATGAGCGGCCCGCGCTGCAGCGGCGCGGTTATCCGTTACACACGCGGTCGTCCACCGCGCGATGCATGCATCGGCGTCCGTCGTCGCCCACGCTGGAAGGTCCACAACGAGCGGCATTGCATTCATGGCCGCGAGCGGCTCGGGCGATTCAAGTTTTGCGCGCAGTGTTTGATCGATCATAGGGAGCTTTCGGTTGGGTAGTCAGCTTGCTCGGTGGTACGCCCGCTCGCTCGCACGCTCGGCCTGTGTTATTTCGCAGCCTGCGCGTCAAGCCATCGCTTGATCGCGGCGGCAAACGGCCTGTCGTTGTCGCCAACCTTTGTCCATGCGTCTTTCGCGAGCTGCATCCCGCGTGTTTTGTCGCGCCCGCTTTCAACTAGCAATTGGCCCCTGACATACATGAACCCGCCGATAAAATCCTCGCTACACTCCGCTGCTTTACAAGCGACGTCGCCAGCGGCAATCGTCTTTTCAACGGCTGCCCATTGTTTCTGTTGTATCTGACAGCGAGCGCGCAGCAAATATCCGTAGGGCTTCGCCCAGACAAACTGGCTATTGATCACCGCGTCGTTCAGGGACGCAGCTTCGGCGCATCGGCCAAGATCATGCAACGCCATCGCTTTGTTCCACCCTGACATCAGATAGTCGCTGCTATCCTTGCCAGCCGTCGACTCGAGCATTTCCATTGCCTTGGTGAACGGCTCCAGTGACTCGGCAGGTCGTTGAGTTTCGGACAACAGCATTGCCATCGCGGTGAGCGGCAGCGCCTTGCGTGCGGCAGACCGGTTTAGCTTTTCATTGAGTTTGATCGACTCATCGAAACACCGCATTGCTTGTTCATCATTACCCATCGTTCGCGCCACATTGCCCAAGCCCAACAACGCGTCGGAAACGGCGGCACTGTCGCGACCAAACGCTCCTTCAAAAATTGCAACGGCTTGCGCAAGAAGCGCCATCGCTTCTTGGTGCCTGCCAACACTGTCGAGAATCATACCGTGCATCACCAGCACTGTGGCGTACTGCGGATGCTTGTCGCCCCATGCCTCCTTGGCATATGTGTCGGCGAGAACTGCGTACGGCAACGCTTGCTCGCTTCGATCCCGTTTCGCAATTAGCACCGCGATATCGTTTGCGTTGCGAGCCTTCCACTCCGGTTTCGTTTCGGCAACGGGTTTCGCCGCAAGCATGAACTCGTACGCTTTGTCGAACTCTTCACGGCGTGCAAAAACGACACCCATAACGGCCTGATATTCGAAGCGCAGGTCGCGTGGCTCGCCGGCTCGCCGTAGCGCTGCTTCTACAACCGGTTCAATTGCTTGGGTTGCTGCCGCGCTTTCTCGTTGCTCACTCAATAGCTGAAGGACGCCAAGCCACGCCCTTGCCGCTAGCAAATCGTCTTTCGCTTCTGCGGCGACAATTGCGGCTTCTCGATACGCTGATTCTGATTCTTTCTCAGCGCCCGCAGCCTGTTTCAGTTCACCTTTTGTGCGAAGCGCCTCAGCAACAATGGATGGATAACCGATTTTTTTGGCATCGACGACAAGTTCGTCGAGTTTCGCTAGCAACGTGCCATCGAGTTTGCTTTTTTGGGCAGCCTCGATCTGCGCCAAGCGTTGTTGCAACAAGGAAATCTGCGCACGCAACGCCGGATCTGTAGGCAACGGCGCCAACGTGCCAAGCCTCGTTAGATCATCGCACGCTTCCATATCCGGCAGCTTCATCGCCGCTGCGCGGGCTTCACTCGCAGTTTCTTTACTAACATTCTTCAGTGTCTGCACCAACGCAAACATCGCCAACTTGCCGCGCTGTAAACATGCTGTTCGTTTGTCCAACAACTCCTGCGATTGAATCTTCTTTTCATGCGTCGCCACGCACGACTCGTTGGCACCGCGAATCCAACGTTGGCCATACGCATCAAGGCTCGCTTGCACCGCGTTCCATTCACCTGGCGCAAACGCTAAACCCGTTGCAGCAAAGCGCGCGGCTAGATCTGCTGCCACTTGCGCGTTCCAACCTTGCTCCATTTCAGCAGCAGATTTTCCGCACGGGCTGGCTTCCGCCGATTGCCGCTTGGCAACATACAGGCCCGCTGCGCCTGCAACCAGCGCGGCGCCCGCCAATGCCATCATCGGTGCTTTCGAGGATCGCACCGTTGCCTGCTGCAACTGTGCAATCAGTTGATTCATCGACGAAAATCTTTGGGATGGATCAGTGGCAAGGCCGCGGCGCAGTGCGGCTTCGACCAACCGTTGCCCCCGCGCGGAGATGTCGCGCGTGGCGTTTCCTTTGGCGGGCGTACGCATTTGGCCGGCTAGTACATTGCTGCGAAGTTCCGAGCCGTCGGCACCTGCAAACGGCCGCTCGCCATGCAGCGACTCCCACAACGAGACACAAAACGCGAACTGATCCGTGCGCTCATCCACTTCGAGCCCCGCCCACTGTTCGGGTGCCATATACGCAGGCGTTCCTACCACCGCACCATTGACGGTTAGTTCGTTGGAGATCCGCTCACCCGGATTGGTTGGTAAAATTCCATCAAGCGGCACTGCAACGCCCGCGGCGACCAAGCCAAAGTCACTTACGCGAGGACGATCTTGTTTATCAACCAATACGTTCTCAGGTTTAAAATCACGATGAACCAAAGACGCAGCGTGTGCGGCCGCAAGTCCTTGGCCGCTGCCGATAAACATTTTCACAATGTCCGACCACGCTCGCGGCGATTCTTTGAGCCAACCACGCAAGGTGGAACCTTCAATCAATTCCATCGCAATGAAATCGTCGTCACCGATTCGCCCCATCTCATACACGGTCACCACGTTTGGATGGGAAAGCCTTGCCATCGCTTGCGCTTCTCGATGGAGACGAGATTCACCGATGGTGTCGGCGGTGCCGCGCCACTTGCCCGGATGCAGCAACTTGAGCGCAACTGGCCGATCGAGTTTCGGATCGCGCGCCCGCAGAACAATCCCCATGCCACCGCGGCCCAATACGCCCAACGATTCAAACCTTCCGATGGTGGCAGCATGCGCCGTCGAATCGTCGCCATCCGTTTCCGGCAGTGTTACCGAAAGCTGAACTCGATCCATGTTTACGCCGTGCGACGAACGTCCTTTGCTTTCCATCGCCATGGGTGAACGCTAACACGATTTCCTTAGCAGTTCTCGACGCACTGGTAACGGTGGCCTTGGCAAACCGGCGGTGCCGAAGTTTTTGATTCGACTTTCTGTCGCACCACCAGCCAGCCTTGTCCGGCTCTACACGGATCTACAGCGCGGAATCCCCGAGACCGTTGCGTCGCGGACTACAGTTTCAACTTAGACCGCGCATTTTTGAGGAAGTCGCGCGACTCGCCGGTGAAGTCGAAACCCAAAGAAACCAGAAACCCGACCGAGGCATTTCTGGGCGGCTGCATAGGCCCGTAGTCCCTGGCGACTAAGCACCTCACTGTCCGGAACTCGGACAAAGAACAACCGAAGCGTCCTATTGTCGAGCTCTTCCGGGCCGGGCTCCTCTCCGAAATGTCCCTCGGTCGGGATCCGACGCCGCCCCGCCGACATGTCCTTCGGTCAGGATCCTTGGATCCTTGACGTCGTGCATGCCTTTCGCAGCTTGCGAGCGGCGCGAGGGCTCCAATTACGTGAAGGTGATCGCAGCGCGCCTTCCGGTGCCGCACGCGTTGCTTCGAGCTCCGGCGAAGAACGCCCAGACGCCAGCCACCTCAGAGGCCCACCCATTGGTGGGTCCACCCCGAGCGATCCAATCGAGTTCACCGCCCTCCGGCGTGAACGGCCGCGCGACGTTCGGCGCGCCTTGATAGCCCCCACGCCCAGCCCAGCCGTCCTCCGGAAAGCCTTCACCGGCCCACGACACCAGATCAAACAAGCCTAGCGGGCTCTCCTGGGTGAGCGCGCGGTCGGGACCGTTCTCATTGCCCCACGTGAGCGGCGGATGAAGCAACCAGCCATCCGGGTAACTCGCGCGGGCAACATATTCCCACTCCGCTTCGCAGAGGGCGCGCCACGCCGGGTCGAGGCTCGTTTCGCCGAGGTGGCGGCGACCGCAAAGGAACGGCGCGACTGCGACGTCATGCACGGAGCGGGCGGCCATGGCGATGCCGTGCACCTCCTTCTTCAGCGCCTTCTCCCAGCCTGCGCGTTCGTCCGCGGGTGCATCCGGGAAGCCACCGAGCGTGCGCAGCACGTCGAGAATGCGCGCTTCCTCCGCCTCCGTGATGCCCATGGAGAAGGAGCCGCCGGGCATGAGAAGGAACTCGTAGCCGGTGGGGACGTGTTTGACGCAGCCCATCTTGCGCTCTCCGACGAGCCCCTCCGGTGCGTAGCCGGGGCCGAGCGTTTGTGCAATCTCCCTTGTCACATCGCGCCGGGTCGCATCGTCGAGCGTGTCCCACGCGGTCCAAGATTCAAGCCCTTGCGCTGTCAGCATCGATTGCGAGGCAACCACCTGCAAGCAGGAGGGTCAAGGGGCGCCTCGCAGTTTGGATGCGCAGATCATGTGGAGAGAACATGGCCCCTCACTACACCAAGCCGCCCAAAGGCGACCTCAACCAACGCGACAAGAACGGCGCCCTCATCTTCGACTAGCGGCCGTCGCGCGCGCTACGCAACCGCGCGGCATCTCGCTGCTTACCAACTCCCCAACATAGCTCCCACACCAGGCCGACTCCGGCCTCGCCGCG
>Ga0116158_10001614_pt1 | contig 20290 bp, 18 predicted proteins | sample AD_UKC052_MetaG_FD_89883 | JGI IMG/M metagenome (GOLD analysis project Ga0116158, IMG submission 89883) | Active sludge microbial communities of municipal wastewater-treating anaerobic digesters from USA - AD_UKC052_MetaG | ecosystem: Engineered > Bioreactor > Anaerobic > Digestate | place: USA... | reverse complement strand
AGTCGTTGATTTAATTGACTATTTGCAAACCGATCGGCCGCAAACCCGCATGTAGCCTAGTGCCCCGAATCGTCCTAAATCGCACGGAAAACGAGGGGACCCCGCGTTCGCTCGGCGCGCTAGCTGCTCGCGCCGGGGAAGATGGCGACGCCGAGCGACTGTTGCGGCAGTCGCTGACGCTCGACCCAGATGACTTGTACGCCCGCCTCAATTTGGCCAAGCTGCTTGAGTTGAGCGACGACGACCAAGCGCGTGTCGAATCCGATCAACTCTACAAGGGCATACTCACAGAAGACCCTGCGCACGCAGTCGCCGAAGAAGCGCGCAAGGGGCTCACCCGTCTGGCAGCCACCACCATGCGCAGCAAAGCTGTCGGCAATCTGCGCATGGATGCAGTTTTCTACATGGTCGAAGCTATCAAGCGCTTTCGACTGATGACGCCGGCGTTGGTCGGCCAGATCACGCTGGAAATTGCCGTTCTCGGTCGTTCGGGGCTCGATACCAACGACGCGGATAAGCGCTACGAAATCAAGCTCATTCCCGATGAGACGTTTTCTGGATTGAATTTGCTGGCCATGATGCATGTCGGCGTGCGCCAATTCAACAAGGAAGCGGACACCGGCAGCGGGCTCGATGAAGAATACAAAACAGCTGTCGCCATGACATCCGCGAGCTGAAAGCCAAGAACAACTCATGCAAATCCCGCCCTCCTACCTCCAGCACATCGAACCGATTGTCGCCAAGGCCAAAGGCTTTCTCGAAAACGGCGAAGCTTTGACACCGATCGCATTCGTGGGCTCGTTCACCAACAACACCGTGATTCCGGTGATGCTTGACAGTAGCAACGACCAATCGAAGGATCGAGCTGCCACCATGATCGCCGCTGCAGCAGCGCAGGCGGATGCGGACTACGTTTTCACAGTCATTGAGGCGTGGGCGCTGCCGAAAAAGTACCTGAATCGGGTCGAAGAGATTTACGAGAAGTACGGCTCACTCGCCAACTTCCCCCACCGGCTGGATGTCGCCAGCTTCACGCTCGAAACACGGCATGGAACGTGGATGGCGCAATGTACGATTCTGCCGAAGCCCCCCTCGAAGAAGCGCCGCACCATCATGCCCCCCCAGTTCGTATGGGGGGACGCCGCGCAGGGACGCTTTGCTAACTTGTTGCCGGTCAAGGATGAACAATCGCCACGGAACACGTTGCAGTGACCGACCCGGTTAGCACATCACAAATCACCCGCAACGGCACCTTCACGACTAATTGCCATTGCCCTCGATCGCCCACTGCTGATCATCTCCTGTTCAACTCGCAGCCCGTCAAGCAACACATCGTTCGCCCGCTTTGAGTCGATCAACATCACGATGTGATGAGGTACGCGAGTCGTCGGCCAGGCCCTGAATTCTCGTTGAATAGGCCTCAAGTGTTGGCGCCATCACAGATTTGACCATGTGCCGCAATTTCAATGAACAGATTCGATCCTACGCTGAGCTCGCAAATGCGGCCATCCGCAGCCTCCCAACGTGGTCAGCCATTTCTCGGCATACTGGTCAAAATCGAACTGGCGCGAACAGTTGGCTGAAGGGAGTCACGGCGGGGGCCGTGCAAGGACCGCGCTAGCGCAGTCGGCTAAGGCATACTTCTTGACCTGATCAATCAAAAGTCTCTGAACGGGTTGAAAGCATGCCGACGGCCCAGAACCACATTAAAGTATGTTCGCTTGAATTTGGCACTCCACCGTACCGTAAACTGGGTAAGCTAATGATCAAGTTTGCCGACCGCCTCACCCTCATCGCCGGTCACAATGGGATCGGCAAATCAACTATTCAAGGTTTGGTGGCAAATACGTTTGGTGTCTCGAAACGAGGTGCCAAATGTTATTTCGGAGAACTGTTTTACGCCAACAATCGGAGCGGACAATGACCCAAACCAATGAGGGCAACGAACAGATGGAGCAGTCTCTGATCGACATCGCTGTCGAGAGTTGGCGCTTCTCGCGTCTGTTTGGCAAGGTCGTAAGCAAACTCGACGCAGGTGAGTCGGGCCGCTACGTAAATCAGGTGCGCTACTTCCAGAAAAAGGTCGAAGAGAGCCTCGACTCGAATGGCCTCAAGCTGGTCAACGTTGAGGGGCAACCATACGACGTGGGTATGGCGGCATCCGCCTTGAACTTGGGCGACTTCGGCCCTGACGACGTGCTGCTCGTCGATCAGATGCTGGAACCGATCATCATGGGGCCGAAGGGTCTGCGCAAACAAGGCACGGTAATGCTCAGGAAGGTGGAAGCATGAAATACGTCGGTATCGACCTCGGAACAACCAACAGTTCCATCTGCTCGTTCGACGGAGAGAAGATTCACCTCTATAAGAGTCCGGAGCAGCACGACGTCACGCCGTCCGCCATCTTCATCGACCGGCGCGGCAACAAGTATGTCGGCTCGCGTGCCTACAACAGCGCCGCGAAGAATCCAGACAGCGCTGCGGTGCTGTTCAAGCGGCTCATGGGCACCAGCACACCGGTGAAGCTGCCAGCCGTTAACCTCACCATGACGCCGGAGGAGTGTTCCGCCGAGGTGCTGCGTGCGCTCTTTGGCTACTTGCCGGAGGAGATTCGGGGCGATGGCGACACCGGTACCGTCATCACGGTTCCGGCCGCGTTCAACCAGATGCAGAAGGATTCGACGATGGCCGCCGCTGATGCGGCTGGTCTCGGACGTGTCGCGTTAATGCAAGAGCCGGTCGCCGCCGTGATGAGTGTCATGCGCCAGCGGAAGAACGACGGTGTGTTCGTCGTCTATGACCTCGGTGGTGGCACACTCGACATCGCCATCGCCGAGAGCATCGGTGGGCGGGTGAACCTGCTCGCTCACGGCGGCATTGCCATGTGCGGCGGGCGCGACTTTGATCGCATCCTATTCGACAACGTCGTCAAGCCGTGGCTGCTGGAGAACTTCGATCTGCCCGAAGACTTGGCCGCGCATCCTCAGTTCAAGTCATTGCTGCGGATGGCTACGTGGGCAGCGGAGAAAGCCAAGATCGATTTGTCGCAGAAGGAGGAAACCGTCGTCAGCCTTCCGGAAACCGAGTTGGGCGTTCGTGATCAGGCCGGTGAAGAGATTTACATCGACATCACCATTGATCGCAAGCGGTACGACGCGCTGATCGCACCCAAAGTGGAAGAGTCTATCCAGTCTGCCCGCGAGACGCTCGAAAAAGCCGGGTTGAGTCCGCACGATGTCGAACGCGTCGTTTTCGTGGGCGGCCCCACCCACTACAAGCCGCTGCGTGACAAGGTCGCTTTCGAGCTTGGCGTCGCGCCGTCTACCGACGTGAACCCGATGACGGCGGTCGCCGAAGGCGCGGCCGTGTTCGCTGAGTCCATCGACTGGGCATCACAGAGCCGTGGCCGCAAGAGTGCCCGTGGCGCACTCAGCGCCGGAGGTGCGCTCGACCTCTCTTTCAACTACATCGCACGCACGCCTGAACCCAAGGCCAAAATCGTCGCCAAGTTGTCGCGCGCTCCTGCTGGAGTTGAATTCCAGATCGACAGTCTTGATACGGGTTGGTCATCTGGCCGTGTCGCGCTGAGGGACGGCGCGAGCGTCGAACTCAGCTTGACCAAGCCCGGCGATAACACCTTCAAGGTGTTCGTATTCGACTCGAACGGAGCTCCCGTTACCTTGGGCGAAGACAAGATCGTCATTGCACGCACCGCTGCCAGCATCGACGCGATTCCGGCTTCGCACTCCATCGGCGTCGAAGCCCGCGACAAGGTTGGCGGGCGCTTGGTGCTGGACTACCTCGTGCGCGAAGGCGATCAGTTGCCCAAGAAGGGCAAGAAGACCTTCAAGGCGGGCGAGTCGCTCAAGGCCGGAAGCGCGGGGTCGATCAAGTTCAAGCTGTGGGAAGGCGAAATCTCCGACCCCATCAACGACAACCGCTTCATTGGCATGTTCGAAATCAAGGCTTCGGACTTCGATGACGGCGTCATCACGGCAGGCGCTGAGCTGGTCTGCGAGTACGAAGTGCTCGACTCCGGCAATATTCAGCTGGAAGTTTCGGTGCCGTCCATCAGCGGCTCGTTCAAGAGTGGGCGCAACTACTACTCCAGCCAGGAAGGCAAGATCGACTACACCAATCAGGCCAAGAACATTCAGGAGCAGTCAGAACACGCGTTGGGGCGTCTCGAAGAGATGGCATCCAAGGTGGATGACCCGCGTCTGGAACAAGCCCGCGAGAAGCTGGAGCAGGCAGGCACCATTAAGGCTGGCGAGACCGATCCTGAAACGGCGAAACAAGCAATGGACAACGTGCAGGAGGCCAAACGCCTTCTGGCTCTGACCCGCAAGGAGCACCTGAAGGACATCCGCCAACTCGAACTGGACAGGACAGTCGATTTCTTTGAGAAGACCATACGCCAGCACGCGCGCCCCACCGAGGCAACGTCGTTCGACAGTTTGGTGAAGACGGCACAACGTGCCATAGAAAACAACAGCAGTGATTTCGAGTCGCACTTGGTCGATCTGCGAGGCCGCAACTTCATGATCCTGTGGCGGCAAGACTGGTTCGTAATCGACCGCTTCAAGTGGCTATCCCAAGACACTTACCTCTTTGCTGACCCGCGCGAACATGCACAGTTGGTCACCGTCGGTGCCGAGGCGCTGAAGACCAACGACATCGATAAACTGCGTGCCGTCGTCGCTCATCTCGACTCAATTCGTATCGGTTCGACGGGTGAAGACGACATGATGGCGGGCGCGAATATCGTGCGGAGCTGATCATGGCCCTAGAGTCGTGGCTGCCTGTTGGGTTCAACCTGCCAGACGGCGCGAAGGTGCGTGTGGCACTGTTCGAAGGCCCGGACTGGCAGATCCACGAGACGATGGGCGGCGGTCGTTCGCTCGTCGTGCAAGACTCTCTGGCCCAACACTGGATCGAGTCAGGCTTGATCGATGAAGGGACGTTGGATGCCATTCAGTTCGGCGACCGCCAGCTTCGCGCGATTTCCAGTGCACCAAGCCAGGCACTTTGCCCGGTGAGCGAAGGCAGTTCTCCTGACAACAAGTCCGAGGCGTTGGCCTTTGCGCTGGCGCTGAAAGCGACGCGCGACATTGATGCGGAGTCGGCCCTTCAGGATGCGCTGTACGTGGAGAGGATCACGCGGCTACTACCAACCTACAGCATCAGTTCTCGCGCTGGCGATGACTTCGTGCTCGGCTACTGGCTGACGGGCGGCACGAACATTCCGGCCACGTCCTTTCGTCGGCTGCGTCAGTCCATGAGCTGGCTAGGTGCGGGCCATTTGAAGGATGTCGTGCAAGCGGCGGGCTTCGAGGTTGCCGAGATCATTCCCCTTGAGCGCAAGCAAGATACGCCATTGGAGACGACAGAGACAATTACCGCCGAGGAAAAGCGCGAGACCAAACGCACGGCCCCCGAGCCGAACAAAGTGTTCGAGTTGGCCGGGCGTCCGGAACTGGCGGCCTTCTTTAACGAGCACATCGTCGACATCATCCTGCACCGCGACCGCTACAAGGCACTCGGCATCGAGTTCCCGTCGGCGGTGATCCTGCATGGCCCTCCGGGTTGCGGCAAGACCTTCGCGGTCGACCGACTGGTGGACTTCCTCGGCTGGCCGAGCTTCCAGATCGACGCCTCCAGCGTTGCCAGCCCCTACATCCACGAGACCAGCAAGAAGGTCGCGCAGGTGTTCGACAAGGCTATGGAAAACGCCCCCTCCGTGCTCGTGATCGACGAGATGGAGGCGTTCCTCGCAGACCGCGAAATGGGTTCGGGTCATCACCGCGTGGAAGAAGTGGCCGAGTTCCTGCGCCGCATTCCGGAGGCAGTGAAGAACGACGTGCTGATCATCGCCATGACGAACCGTATCGAGATGATCGACCGGCTATTCAGCGCCGGGGACGTTTCGATCACGTCATCAAGGTGGACTTCGCCAGTGAAGTCGAGGTGCAGGCACTGCTGGACAAGCTGCTCTCCTCCTTGCCGAAGGAATCGGATGTGGACGCCAAGCCGCTGGCAGAAGAACTGGCGAGCAGACCACTGTCCGACGTCTCTTTCGTGGTGCGCGAAGGTGCTAGGCTGGCGGCGCGTTCCGGCAAGGACCGCTTGGATCAGGCCAGCCTGCTGTCCGCTGTGCATTCGTCACCGGCGCGGGAGCGCGAAGGCGGCGAAACCAAGCGACGCATCGGGTTCATGTAGGGAGACGAATTCGTGGCTGCGGAGGAAGACAAAAACAAGAAGGACGAGAGAAAAGGCTTCGCTGGCCTCTCTTCGCTCGTTTCCGACTTGGGCACGTCACCGGCCCCTGCCGCCGAGAAGGAACCCACGAGCACTCCTGGTGTTTCTTCAAGCACACCGCCTCCGACGGCGCAGACAGCTCAGCCGCGGCCGAAGCAAGAGCCAACATATCAGAACCCTCAACAGCCTGTCTCTGGATCGTCCGGCGGCAAGTGGGTGCTCGGCATCGCGGCCGTCATCGGCGTACTTTGGCTGATCGGTCAGTCCAACAAGCCCACGACTTCTTCGGCACCCACTTACTCGCCACCAGCGCAAAGCACCGCTCCGAGCGATTCGCCGCCAGCGCAACCGCAAGAGCCTTCTCGTCCGGCTGAATCTCAGCCGCCGGTTGGGCAAAACATCGTCCTCTCGACGGCGCAGATCCGTTACTGCCTGGCCGAAGACATTCGCATGGATGGGGGGAAGGCCGTCGTCAATAACTACAACGACTCTGACGTTGATCGCTTCAACGCGATGGTGGCCGACTACAACAGTCGCTGCGGGAACTTCCGCTATCGAAGTGGCGCATCGGAAAGCGCGCGGCGGGATATCGAGCCGTACCGTGGTCAGCTACAGGCTGAGGGCAGGAACAGATTCGCGGGCAGTCCGTCTTCTGGGTTTCCATCGCTCCTAATGCCGTCGCGCCCTACGCCAGACGCAACCGTGCAAGCCATCCAGCCCAAGCTAAACGAACTCGGGTACGAAGCAGGCACCGCCGACGGGTTGATGGGAGTCGGCACTAGGTCAGCCATCGTCGCATTCCAGCAAGACACAGGTCTGGCAGCTACCGGCGTGGCAGATCAAGAGTTGCTGCCCCAATTACAGCGTACTCCTTCACGTTCCACCAGTAGTTGGGATGCAAACGATCCGGTCGTACAGGAAGCTCAGCCACGATCCGCGCCAATCATCACTACACCGCTGTACGACCCTCCCTCGCCAAGCGCGCAGGGATCAGGTCCGCCAGCCAACTCATGGGTATCGGGCTCAAACTGGTATTGCAACGACGGCTACAGGAAGGTCGGCAACAATTGCGAGAAATTGAGTGTTCCTCGTAATGCTTGGGTATCCGGCTCCAACTGGTACTGCAACGATGGATTCCGAAAAGCCGGAGACGAATGCGAAGCTCTCAATGTGCCAGCAAATGCTTGGGTTTCGGGGTCGAATTGGTATTGCAACGATGGCTATCGGAAGGTCGGCGAACGCTGCGAGAAGCTGAACGTTCCTCGTAATGCATGGGTATCCGGCTCCAACTGGTATTGCAACGATGGATTCCGGAAAGTCAGCGATCAATGCGTAGCGCTTAGTGTGCCTGACAACGCTTGGATGTCTGGTTCCAACTGGTACTGCAATGACGGGTACCGAAAGGTTGGTGACAAGTGCGTTTCAGTTTACGAAAGATGAGTGATTCCCGGTATGTCAATGGCAATCTGTTTCAAATGCGGTTCTGCAAAATCCGGCGCACTGATAGCCTGCCGGAGTTGTGATGCTGCGCCGCGCACGAACAGCGAGTATGCCGTTTCGCTCGCTCTCTCCGACCATCTGTCGTCCCAAGATCAACTGGCCCAGTACAGCCACGAACGTCGCGACGGCAACAAGCTGTCCGTGCCGCGCGAGGCGCTTACTCAAGCGCTGGATGCATTGAAAGACCCGCAGCTTCTGGCGATGCTTGGTGCGCAACCAGCGACCTCCGCACCAGCGCCGTCAGCCCAAGCGGCGACCCGACTTGCCCCTTCGGCTGCCCCGCAGCGAACAGCCCCGCCTCCGCCTATCAAACCGGAACCTCGCTTCACCAAGACAGCCTTGCATCTGTCCCCATTCGCCGCCTTGGGCGTGACGACACGCGACGACCGCAGACGCGTCATCGAGATTGCGGACGAGAAGTCGTTGGAGCTGGATCACGAGGTTTGCCAGAAGGCGCGTTCTGATCTAACCAATCCTCGCAGCCGGCTGAGCATGGAGATGGCGTGGCTGCCCGGCGTATCGCCTCGCAAAGCATCTCAACTGGTCGACGGCCTGCTTCACAACCCGATGACGATTCGGGAAGAGTCTGGTCTGCCTACGCTGGCACACCTCAACTTACTGGCCGCCGCATTTGAGTCTGTGGATGGTGAGCACGACGCGGACGATTTGGTTGGGTTCATCATGGAGACCGCCCACCTTGCCGAAGAGCTGAGCCCAGAGGATGTCCTGCGCGACATCAATGAGGATCGCGCCGTCTCTGGCTTTCCGGAAGTACGTGCGCTTGACCAGATCGAAGCCGAATTGACCGAGCGTAGGCGGTACTACCGTATCGCCATTAAGGATGCGCTCGACAGACTTCCGCCAATGACGCTTGTCCAAGTGATGACCGAAACCGTGGATGGCGTGACGTCGGGCGGTGATGGTCATGCACCAGGGCTTATCGATGATCTCGTGGACAGCTACGAGGTGGAAACCCAAGGCATCCTGCAAATGGAAGCGGAAAACGTCCACAAGCTCATCGCGACAGTGCGTGACTTGGCTGCTTCAGGCGAAACCGTCGTCAAGCCATACGTGGACAATCTCGATTCGATTGCCCGCAACTGGGACAAAATCGCACAGCCGATTCAACTGAGTGCGAAGGCTCGGGGCATCGTCCACGTGCCAAGCCGTGAGTTGGCCTATGAAATTCGTAGCCTTGCCATCGATTTGTTCAACAAGCACGGCATGCTCGCCCACTCGCAGCGTCTGACCGCGTTGATTCAGGAACTGTTTGCTGAAGTTCCTGAAATCGCGGATCGAGCCGAGGAGGATGCAGAGGCGCTCGCGGATATTTTCCAGCAGCGCCAGACTGCTGCAGCTCATAAAGATGAGTGGGCGCGTGAAATCACTTACCGTGCAGAAATCGGTGTGATGTTCAAAGATACCTTGAGCATTTCACCCGACGGCGTCTCGTGGAAAGGTCAGAGCTTCCCGCTGGACTCGATCACACGGGTTCGTTGGGGTGGCGTTAGTCATTCTGTCAATGGCATTCCCACGGGAACGACCTACACGATTGCCTTCGGGGACCGGCGTTCCGAAGTGGTTGCAGAACTGAAGAAGCAAGACATCTACTCCACATTCATTGACAAGCTCTGGCGAGCGGTCTGCGTGCGCCTGCTAACCGAAATGCTCGAAGCGCTGAAAGATGGGCGCGACCTGCACTTTGGCGATGCGCTTCTTCACGACGACGGCGTCACGCTCGTGAAGCGCAAGTTTCTTGGATCCAAAGAAAAGGTGCGGTGTTCGTGGGGCCAAGTCCACGTGTGGAGCGCAGATGGTTCGTTCTGCATCGTAGCCAAGGACGACAAAAAGGTCAACGCCGGGGTTTCCTATATTCACGGTGCGAACACGCACGTTCTGGAGCAAGCCATTCGCATGGGCTTCAAGAAGCCTGGGCTGCGCCGGTTGAGCGAGTTGTTGCAGTAATTTATTGAGGATTCAGAGGAGCAGCGCGATGGGGTTTCTTTCAAACGTATTCGGGGGAAATAAAGAGGATAAGGCGCTGCGTGAGGCGCTGGCGCAAATCCGCCGTATCCTCGACGATGAGGCGTTCCAGTTGGAACTCGTCCATCCTGAAATGAAGGCGATGCTGGAGTCGGCCCCCGCCTACGACAAAGACCCGAATGGCACCGGCCTGTTTGGCTTCATCGAGACCAATCCGGTTCCGGTCAACGGGCCAATCGGTCAACTTGCATATCTGTCCAAACTCGAAACCCAGTCTGGCCAGCGCATCCTCTTTCATCGTCTCGGAGCCATCGGCAAGATAGACGTGTTCGAGGCCGTGACATTCAACGGCGGTGAGTGGTTCATCCTGTTCGTTGATCTTTACCATCCTCGACGCTCGCGCCTTACCCCGGACGGCTTCCGGTTCACGAAGGACGGCGCACAGTTTTCCGGATTCCACAAATTCTGCGAGAACTTCCCCTACGACTTCGTGGAAAAGAAGGCGTCAGAGCGCGAATCGGGCCTGAGCATGGCGTACATCGCCATCAGCAAGGTGTCTGACCAAATTCAGAATCGTGTTTTCAACAGGCCGCTGGCCCACAAGGCAAAGGTCGACCTTGTGAAGAGCCGCTTTTCGAGCTTCCAATCCCAATAGGTGAGACCAATGAAGACGACACTTCTGGCGACGCTCGCCGCTACGATGAGCCTTCAGGCAGCGCCTGCTCTCGCCGAGAATTACGAGGTGAACTTGACCCGCAAGGGCAGCAATGTCTATAAGATCGACGGCAAAGACATCATCATTCGGACGCGCTACTGCTACGTCTACGCCTACTCCGAAGAGGCTATCTTTAAGACCTCAGGCTATGGCGGAGAAGTGATTTTCTTCGACAGCAAGGACAAATGCGACGTGAAGGCGGTCTTTGGCGTGTCGAAGCAGAGCCCGGGGAAATACCTGGTAACGGTCAGCCGGGAAGGCGACGACTGGTATGAGGTTTTTGGAACCAGCTCGTACATCAAGACCACGAGCTGCCTGTCCCTTGCCCTTGGCGAAGAGGCTTATCTGACCATTACGAATTCCGGCTTCGGGCGGCTGCGCTTCAAAGACGGCAACGACTGCATGGTCGAATCCGTTTACACCAAGCTGCGACTTTAAGAGGGAGGATAAGCCGTGGCTGCTGCTGAAAACAAACAAAAGGGAAACGCCACAGGCTTTTCCGGTCTTTCGACACTCGTCTCGGATGTCGAAGACAACCGTCCTGCCAGCAAACCTGCTCTGGAAGTCGCCTCGACGCCCCCGGAGCCTCCGCCCACGAGTGCCGAGGGAGCACCGGCGGCATTCACTGCACCTCAACCGCGCCATGGAAAGAGCGACAGTTCTTCAAATGTGACCACTGGCAAGTGGATGGTCGGCATCGGGTTGGGAATCGGGCTTCTGCTCATTATCTTCGTCAACTCGACCAAGCACGAGTCCAACCGTTCGACGACGCCCCCGGTTGCGCAAGCACCCACCACGGCTATCCCCACCTATCAACCGCCACCTCCCGCGACAGTGACGCCAAGGCAGCAGCCTGCTCAAGAGGCAGTCACTCAGCAAAGCACCGCCAGGAAATCCGTGAGCGTGCTCGGCCAGCAGGTCTTTTTCTCGAATCCGAACGGCTATTGCACTCCAGGCAAGTCGGCACGCGAAGTGGAGCTGATGAACTTGGCACGGCGTTCCCTCGGCGACGCCTCTCGCCTCGTGCATGCAGCAGTCCGTTGCTCCGAACTGGAGGACTACCGGAAGGGGCGCAGGGACATCCTCGATCACTGGCTGCAAATTCAGCTTATCGGCCCGAAGGGGAATTTCCAGCGAATCGAGTTGCCACGAGAGACATTCCTGTCCAGTCTTTCCAAGTCGAGTCCGCAGGTGAACGCCGCCGAACTCAATCGACGTTTGAAGGCATCGTTCGAGAACAGTGACATCAACCTGTCTGACATGAAGGTTGAGCCGATTGGGCGAGACGGGAACGCGGTTTATTTTTCCACGCGCATGAACATGATCATGGGAGAAACCAGCCGACCGGTCACGGGGATCAGCGGAATCACGCTCCTGAACTCCCTCCCTCTGTCGATCAACGTTTATGAAGGCAGCGGATCGTCGCAAAGCCGTGGCCAGTTGCAAGCGGTCCAGCAGGAACTGCTGAACAGCCTACTCACCGAGAACTGATGATGAACAAAGCAAGAACAATATTCTCCGCCCTGTGTTTCTGCTTGCTGGGTTCGGTCGCATTGTCGGTTGCTGCGCAGTCGGCCAGTTACACCAAGCTCAACGTCAAGGGGCGAGTTCAGCTTGAGATTCCAAGTGATTGGACGATCAGCGATGCGGAACAACGGAAACGCGTTAAAGAGCTTGGAGAGAAGCTCGTCGGAATTCCAGCCCAGCACACAGCCTCACTTGCGGCGCAGTCCTACCCAGCCCCTTCACGAACGATGGTCAGGGTGTCGTTCATTCCGATGGAGCCGCCAATCACTCAGGCCGATGTGCGGCAGGAAGTTCAAGCGAACAAGCAGCAGGTGTTGAAGGACTTGGCAGATACCTGGCGGGAAGAGGCCCCGAAAATGTGGGCGGGCTTGGCAAAAAATGGCGTGAGAGAAGTGGGCCGTCCGAGTTTTGCCGTCGAGCCCATTGGCGGGCAGACCGCCTTAATTATTAGCTACGGGCGTACCTCGACTGCCAACCCGGCCGAGACCATGAGAGTGACTCAGTACCACGTGCTTCTCGGCACTGAAAAAGCCCTGATCACGCTTTCACACATCGAAGGCGATCAGCAAGCAATCGCAGCCCACAATCGATTAAAAAACAGCATTGTGATCCGATAAGAAGAACAGGAGTAGCCAATCGCCTATGTAGACCCCAACGCAACGTCGCCCGCCGCCGGCGACGTCGCCCAAAAATCAAACGCACCCGTCGATCAAAGCAATGCCTTTCTTGGCGGGCAGCATCACCCGTGGAGGCGATTGTTTGCGCGCACGGTTGACATCTGCACGGCAGGATTCGTGTTGTTCCTACTCTTGATAATTGCGTTTAGCGCGACGATGCCCGAACAGGCGGCGGGCTTCGTAAAGGCGGTAGAAAACCCCATTGTCGGCAGTCTCGTGCTGTATCTGATTTGGCTGCCTGCTGAGGCTGTGCTGCTGTCGCTGTTCGGGACAACGCCAGCAAAGTGGATGTTCGGAATCAAGGTGGCGCACCCTGGAGGCGGCTTGCTGTCCTTTTCGGAGTCTCTGAACCGCTCGTTTCTGGTCTTTGTTCAGGGCGTCGGACTTGGTATTCCATTCGTCGCACTGTTCACGCAGCTGTTCGCGTATCGGCGGCTTACGAAAACGGGCACGACGCTTTGGGACACATCGACAAGCGCAGCAGTGCTTCACAAAAAGTGGAGAGTATTTCGTGCGCTCGCCTGCACGGCCGCCGTCTTTGCCGTGCTGATCTTGATAAGCGCATTGAACGCCTCAGGCAAGTGATAACCAACCCAGGAGGAACCAATGGCATACGAAGACCCTAACGCGCCGTCTCAGACCCAGACGTCCGTGTCTGCCGCGCCCACAACAGCACCCGCGGCCTCACCCGAGAAAAAGTCCGGCTCATGGGACTGGCTGTGGCCGTCCATTGCTGCGGGCATCATCTTCAAGGTGTTCGGCCTCGTTGGCGGCCTGGTGACTTTTGGCTGCTACTACTGGCTCAAGCCGAAGCTGGGCACATGGGGCGCGGTTGCAGCATCCGCCGTTATTGGCGTTGTTGTAGCCGTCGGTCTCATCGCAATGATCCACAGCTGACGATTTCCTGTTACGCAAAGTCAGCACTGTTTTGCTTCTTCCTCCCGCTGTGTGATAAGCGCTAGCAGCGCTTGTCCGCCGCCATAGAGCCAGCGCCTCAGCTGGGTCGCAGCTGCGACCCAGGCTCGCTCGTTGATCCGCCGACCATTTACCTCTAGTTGGAGGCGTTAGAAGCGCAGTGATGGAGGCACTAGTGCGCAAGGTTCACTTCCAAATTTCACTGAGTTGATTGCTCACCGCGGGACGAAGCAGCACGCACCACCCGCGTAAATCCAACCTCACTCCAGTAGCCTCGCCGTGAACGATCGCCATGTTCTTGGCGTAAGTAGCCGCGTCCGCAAATTCGTAAAACAAACCATACGTCTCCCAGTTCGTATCGAGCGAATCGTGCGCCATTTCTAGCCCGATCATTTCTTCCGATTCTCTAAGTACAGGGGACTGATAGGACGCGTACGATTCCAGAAAGGCGTCGCACTCAGCCTGCACTTTCAAAGAATCCAAACCGTTTGCGCTCGCATCTTCCACCCGTTGATCGAGCACTTGGCACATTTTGTGGAACAAAGCTTCTGACGCCGTTACGAGTTCTACGCCGTAACGCGTGTAGCCGTCACCAGAACAACCGCCATCGACGTGCTCATCAACCCAAATTTCTTCCGCGAATGGAAATCTGGGTTCACTGCTTATCCACTTTAGTATTTCAGCAAGCACCCGAAATTCGAAAGGTGTCGAGAGCGAGCCTACCGAAGCCTCAATTAACCCCGCAATTGAGGCAATCCATCCCACGTGCACCTCGTTTTTGTTCCAATAGAAAAAAGAACTGCGGGTGTGCGTGAAAAAGTTCTCGTCTGTCCTGATTAGCTGCTTGATGAATGGATCATCACACTTAAACTCCTCCTCTTCGCGATTGTCGTCCCAGGGTTCAGTGCCACTAAACGCTCGCTCCAGGCGATGCGAGCAAGGCCAGTGCCGAGAGGATTCGCTTAGGAGTCCGTGAATTCGCTGCCTCGTTCGCGTCAACTCTGGATATTCGCTAACGATTCGACGAATAAATTGATCTGATGATTCCATGACCATAACTTTCTCGCATTGAAGGAAGAGTCATCAAACCCTGAGAGCCTCGCCCCATTTTGGCTTGCCGACGCTGAGCTCGGCGCCGCTGCCGCGCTCACTACACCACAAGGCGTTTCCGGATTGCTAGGCCATTGGCGATGCAACGCGGCATGCATCGCCTAATTCGGAGTCGAGTCGATCAATCAACGATGTTGCCCACAATACCGCATCGCCGCCTTTGTCGTGATCGTCTAGCCACCGTCCAGCATGTCCTAACCCGCTTCGAATGGAACGACTCGAAAATCGGACGCAATGAAATCGCGCAACGGAATATAAATCAAGCCGACTGTTCGCGCCGCGCTGGATTTGACCAGCATTCCCAGAATGGGTTGACCACATTCAGAGTCGTGAAAGCCAGCCTGCATCGGCTTCGCACCTGTCCTAATTTGGTCACTAGAATTCTGGTACCTGGTCAAATCTGCGTCAGCGTAAACACCGCACACTCGAAAGGCCCTCAGGCTCAAAAAATTGGCGTTCGCAATCTGCACCATTCGCGCCACCCCATGAAAATGCCGCAAATCAGCACGATTAAGCATATTTGAATAGGGTTGCATCAATCCGTATCCTATTAGCGCAAACCAAATTCTTGAGATACCTGCAATCGAAGTTTCTCCGCCCGCGTTTGACGAACGGAAGATTTCAAGTCAGTTGATAGATAGCCTAGAGGGCAGCAATACTTGGTGGTGCGAGGGAAAACGCAGCATAGTGGCATGCCCATCTAATCAGCCCCCGAAAAGATCCCATCGTGTGCCTATAGCTTGCGATTACGTCTGGGTCAGTCGTGGAACCCACTGGCCTAACTAAAATTGTGACAATGCAACTCAGTTTTCCTCTACAGTTCAGCCAACGCGCCGTCGTTACCTTCAAGTCTCCATCGGACCGCGTAGACAATATTACGAAGCAAGATTGCTGTATTCATGGCGCGTGGACGCAGAAAACCTAAAAATTCACCGAATACGACGCCACTTGGCGGTGCGGTTTTTTGATTCAGGCGTTAAGCGTCATAGGAGACGTTCAGGTGGCTAGTGAAAAATCCCAACAAGTTCTCGAACGTATCGCGGCTTCAGCGAGTGAGGAGCAGAAGCAAGCGCTGGTGCGGTGGGCCGACACTCTGCTGACCATAAAGGAGTCGAGCGCTCCTTTGCCTAAGAAGATCGCGGATTCAGTCTCGGCCACTGCCAACTTCTCGACAATAAAACCGATATTTGCACTCATCGGTAAAGAGCTCACGCCTCGCGAGCTATCTGCATTGTCAGAAGATTTGCTTACCACCTACCACTCAAACTTGAACGGAATTGCCAAGCTCAAACGATGCGCGACCCTGACTGCAAAAGCCGTGAAGGAATTGGGCTGGGACAACCGCGGCCTCTCCGGTCGACTCGGCATCGCTACTGCAATCGCTACGGCTGTCATTTTTGGCGGTCAAGGAGCCGGCATTGCCGCGCTTGGCACTGCGATTGGGGTTCCGCTATGGGTCGTTTTTGGCGCGGGTGCCGCGTTCCTCGGGGATATTTATGAACGGTTTACCGGCAAGCGGCGCTCGGAGACCTCTTCCACTGTCGTAGAGGGCAAGCGCAACAGCAATGACGCATGACGCCGCATAGCCCTGACTTCGTCTCGGCGACGCAGTTGCACGCTTATAACCGCCCAAGTTACCCGCTGCCTGCTCCTCCGCTGCGCTACCCCCGTCAATTAGCAACGAGTTGAATTAGTGTCCGTCTTGAAGCAGTGCGACAACCCGCATAAACGAAGTAATCACAATAGCGCGTCAAAGCATTGAACTCACATCGAAGATGTTTATATCGAAGTCGCATAGCGCGCGATTGATCCGGCGTCTGAAAATTTTCACGTGATGGCGTCGGGGACCCATCTCCGCGAAACAATGACTTCCGACGCTACTCCACCCCCAACGCCTTGAACACCGCATCAACCGGATCTGAGTAAAAGCTGGTCTGGAACTTCGCGAAAAGCTCACCGGGCACGGTCGGAATGTCGATCACGCTGGACATCGGCAGCAGGATTCGTTTCGCGCCTGCATCAAACGCGACTTGCATGCTCTCCGCAAGATTTCGTACCTGAACAATCGTTCCGCCGAGACTCATGTCGCCGAGCACCGCCAATTGCGATTGCACCGGCTTGGTTAACGCTGCTGAGCACAGCGCAATAAACGTCGCCAACGTCAGCGCGCCCGGTATCCCGTTGTTTTGCAGCTCTACGAGATGTGTCTGAAAGTCCCGTTCGTTGGGTTTGATTGAAGCACTCACGCGAGACGAATTAGCCTTGAAGTATTCAAAAGCCACGCGTACTGCTTCACGCGGTGCCGCACCAGAAACGCTGACTTTGCCATTCCCTGGGATCGACTGAATTTCCATCCGATAGATGCCGGGCATCTCTGAGGAGCCCATGCTGATCGTGTGCAGCGTTCCCGGCTGTAAACGCCCTTCAGGCACCAGCGCACCGCTAGATTGCTCCGGTACAGTCACAAATCGCTCGACGCCGTCTTCAAGATCGATATAGCTGAAGTGCACGTCGTAGAACTCCATGCCGCCGATCTTCTTCAGTTGCTCCTTCACACGCCGGCGGGTTTCCAGCGCGTACTCCAGACACTGGCGCACGATGTCCTTGGTGTATTCACCGTTCGGGCAGACGAGCTTGAGCAAGCCGGACGTCGTGCGCCGCACGGCAATCGTGTCGCGCTGGTTCAGGTTGTTGCCCATCTTGAACCACTTGTCGATGGCATCAGCGAAACTTTGCTTACGCATTTCGCGCAGGTACTCCGCCAGATAATCAACGATGAGCCCGTACTGGTTGGTGAAGAACTCCGGCCGCATCTTGGGGATTTCCCAACCCGGCACGTAGGCATGAAAGCGATCAAAGAATGCAGAGTCAATCATCGCTTCCGGGAATGGTGCCAACAGATGCGATGTCTTCACCAGCGACTCGACACTCTGGTTGATGTTGCCCACAAAAACCATGGCTGCGCTGGCGTTGATCGATTCCCTGCCCCGGCTAAAAGACCCCGACGCCATGTAGTCCTTCATGATCTGAACGCCGTCGTGGTCTTTGAAATTGATGCCCGCCACTTCGTCGAACGCCACCACGTCCCACAGGCCCACCAGCCCCACCTTGCGTGCGCTCATGTTGTAGAAGAGATTCGCCACCGTCGTCTGGCCGCCCGAAGTCAGAATACTGTTCGGGCTGATCTCTTTGTAGATGTGGCTCTTGCCGGTGCCGCGCGGCCCCAGCTCACAAAAGTTGTAGTTGTTCTCGACCAGCGGCACCATGCGCGCCAGCAGATGCCATTTCACTCGTTCCTTAAAACACGTCGGCTCCATCCCGGTGGAGCGAATTAGCGCATCGATCCACTGCTCGTTGGTGAATGCCCGACGTGCCGCAAACAGCGCCTGCATGTCCATGTTCGGCATCTGAATCGGCTTCAGCTCGGTCACTGCGAACGGCGAGCCCTTCTGGTCTTCCTCGAACTGGTACTTCAGTGTGATGATGCACCAGATGCCGCCAACCAGGAGCTTCTCAAACTCCCGCACGTAGCGATCCGAAATCTCGGCGTTTTTCACGCCCAGGTTTGATAGCAGTGCCTCGTACACGTCGCGCTTTTCATTGAGCTTGACCGTGACCTTATCGATCACCTTGTACGTGCCGCTTTCACGGACTTTTGATTTGACCTTTTCCGCCTCGTCCGGCCGCACGTAGTTTTCGGCGAGGATGCGTTTGACGCTTTGCAGGCCGTTTTGAATCGTCGCCTCATCGTTGCTTGCGCAGTACATCCCGAGCAAATATTCAAGTACGTAGACCGGGACGTTTGCGCCTTCCTTGATCAGCTTGGTCAAGTCCTTGCGCACGACCTTGCCGGTGAAATGCGTGTTGAGCAAATCATCCAGACTGGTGTCTGGTGGGCTATCGGGAGTGGTTGCTGCTTGCGTCATTTCATGTCTCAAAAATCGTTGCCAAATGCCAGATCAATTTTGATCGGTTGCCGCAGAACTTCAACCTTCGTCACGGCATCTCGCACCACCAAGTCGTAGCGTTTGCTGGAATCATGCGACCCTGCGCGAACGGTCAGGAATAACGAGCGCTTGCGCTCATCGAGCAGTTGCGAGGCACTGTCAAACGTCACCGACTGCTCGTCGCTGATCAGCGTATCGCCATCGCGCAGCGACACCACGACCGAACGCGCCAACACTCTTTCCGAAACGGCGTCCGTCTGGATGAACTCAAACCTCTGCGTGTTAGTCACCACCTTGTCAGCATTGCCAAGAAGGCTGATGTTCACCGGTCTCGTTTTGGCCTGCTCCGTCTCGCTCTCGCGCACGGTGATCACCGGCACGACGATCTCCTGCGGCATGGCACTACCATGCACGAACCGTGCGCCGCCCGTGAAGTGAAACCGGCTCGCTCCTTTCGGCACCCAAAAATCAAGGCTACCTTCGTCGGTGGTTCCCGCCGTGGCTTTCGTATTGCCAGACCATGCCTTTGACGTCGCACCCAGGTTTCGCCCAATCAGGTAGCGCTTCTTCGCCTTCAGCGTTCCAGGCGGTTTGTCATCCAGCGTCGACTTGTCGGACTCGTCCAGCGCCGACTCCTGATACATGAACCCGTGATCGGCTGTGACCAGCACAGTTGAACCGTTGAGCGAATTGATGATGAAACCCACCAGCTGCGAAAGCTCCTGCACGGTCTGCGCTGCGGCTTCAAAGGTCTTCGTTTCTGACGCCTGCTTGTCGCCGGTCATGTCGATACGGTCGTGATAGATATAGATCAGGCGATGCTCGCGTACCAGCTCACGGCCCTTGTCCTTGCCCAACGCCAACAGCTCCTCAGCTTTCACCGCGATGCCGCCGAACGCGTTCAAATGTGCGCTGCGCTGATCGAGCGTTGCGACCAAGTGCCCGTCGGCCAACACCTCAAGATTAGCCCCTTCTTTGTAAGCCAGAGACTTGTGCGGCAACAGCGCCGCCATACCCAGCGCCGTGTAGCTTGGCAACACGCCCAGCATGCAATCGAGCGACGCTTTGAAGCGGTTCTTGCTATTAGTCTGCTGCACCAGCTCAGCGGCGACTTCAAACCGGAATGCGTCCGAAATAACTACGAACACGCGCTTGGCACCGCCGTCGTAAAGCGGCAGCACCTTCCGCAAAAAAAACAGCTGCTGCGGCGTCGCCTCGGGTAATTGCCAGTGGCTCAACAGACCTTGCGGCCCCTCAATCACCTTGGCCCATGCCGCGCTCAACTGGGGGATAAACCAGCCCGAATACGCACCTTCAATCGTGTCGCGGAGCGAATGAAGCACCGCCCAGCCCATCGGCTCCACGGCGTCGGCCGCTGTGTGAAAGTGCCGATACAACTGATCGAAGCGAAACAACTCGGTCCGATACTGGTTAAACGCTGTGCCCGCCTCCGCAAAGCTAAAACCCGCCGCATGCGTGGCCTTCAACTTGAAGAAGTCCGCAGCTGCCGTCAGCGCGTCGTAACACGCCGCCAGCGCGCGAGTGCGCTCGTTCGTACTAGCAAGCAACGCGTTCGCCCAATGCCCATCGCGTCGCCGCGCCATCAGCGTGCGCACCATGTCCATGTTCGCGCCCGCGCCGTCGACAATCCGCTGCTT
>Ga0116158_10001610_pt1 | contig 20336 bp, 10 predicted proteins | sample AD_UKC052_MetaG_FD_89883 | JGI IMG/M metagenome (GOLD analysis project Ga0116158, IMG submission 89883) | Active sludge microbial communities of municipal wastewater-treating anaerobic digesters from USA - AD_UKC052_MetaG | ecosystem: Engineered > Bioreactor > Anaerobic > Digestate | place: USA... | reverse complement strand
TCTGGATGAAGGCAAGACCTGGATCAAGTATAAAAACAATCCGGTACAGCGTAGTCCGGGATTGGTTGATTTCCGTGATCCCAAAGTTTCCTGGAATACAGCCGCCAATAAATGGATCATGACGCTGGCCGTGGCCGACCGGATTCATTTCTATTCTTCTCCGGATTTAAAAATCTGGACCAAAGAAAGTGAGTTTGGGGAGAAAGCCGGCGCACATGGTGGCGTATGGGAATGTCCGGATCTTTTTCCGATGAAACACGATGGGAAAGAAATCTGGGTATTACTGGTCAGTCTGAACCCGGGTGGTCCGAATAAAGGCTCGGCCACTCAATACTTCCTGGGCGATTTTGACGGGAAGGTTTTTCATCCATACAGCACCGAAACAAAATGGATCGATTACGGGCCGGATAATTATGCCGGGGTGACCTGGAGTAATACCCGTGACAAAACCTTCTTTATGGGGTGGATGAGTAACTGGTCTTATGCGCAGGTGGTGCCCACTACTACCTGGCGGAGTGCGATGACCCTGCCGCGTGAACTACGGTTGGAAAAAGCCGGAAATGAATTACGTATTGCTTCCTGGCCCGTAAAATCACTCCTTCCTATGTTAAGTGGTACGGTTATTTCAAAAGGCATGGGAAAAAGCCCGTATGATGTTTTTCGCATGTCAAACAAATCCGGCATTCCTTGCCAGATCAATCTCTCGGCGACTAAACATGCTTTCTCTTTACGCTTTTCAAATGAAGCCGGGGAAGAACTGCTGATCGGTTATGACGATACATTGAATCAATATTATATCGACCGCAGCAAGTCGGGCAATACAGCCTTTCATGCCGACTTCCCATTAAGGACTGTGGCGCCACGTATCAGTTTAACCGATACTATTAAGCTTTCTGTGGTAGTGGATCAGTCCTCCGTTGAAGTATTCGCCGATAAGGGTCTTACGGCTATGACGGCCTTGTACTTTCCTTCGGGTTCATTTACAAAGGCTGAACTGATTTCCGCAATGCCTTTTAAGTTCGATGCGGTTGAACTGACTAACCTCGGTATGCAAAAAACTAATGTGACAAAGACTTCTCAGTAAAGAGTAGCGGCCACTTCGGATTATACTGATGCGCCTTCATCATCCAGCCGGAAAGTTTATTTACAATGGAAGGGTATTGATCCGCCAGATTATGCTTCTCATCCGGGTCTTTGGATAAATCATAGAGTTCTACAGGGGATGGACTGTCCGTAGAAACATTCAACCGGATCGCTTTCCAGTTCTTCCAGCTGATCGCCTGCCGACCATCATTCTCATGAAACTCCCAATAAAAGTATTCATGTGTTTTTCGTTTGCCTTTTTGAAAGAAAACAGGAACCAATGACAGACCATCTGTTTTGACTTTCTTCTTTACGCCCGCCAGTTCAAGTATGGTCGGATACATATCCCATAAAGCAGCGGGATCTTCATTTACAGCCGGTTTGATTTTGCCGGGCCAGTAGGCCACATAAGGCACGCGGATCCCGCCTTCATACAGATCACGTTTGATGCCTCGGAATGCGCCACTGCTATTGAAGAAATCCGGATCGCCGCCGTTCTCCCGATGAGGACCGTTATCACTGGTAAAAATGATCAGGGTGTTTTCGGCCAGTCCTTTATCGGCAATAGCCTTTATGATTTCGCCTACATACTGATCCAGTCTTGAGATCATGGCCGCAAACTGTGCATGGGGCAGGGGCTCGGGTACTGCATTATGGGCACGGGTCTTCAGCTTATTTCCGGTCAGCGGTGCTTCATTAAACTTTTGGGCATAATGTTTATACCATTCATCATGCGGACCGATCACATCACCATGTGGTAAGGTATAAGGCAGGTACATGAAGAAGGGTTGTGTTCCTGCTGCCTTGATATAATTAATGGCCTGCTGGTGAATCAGTGCGGCAGAGTAAATGGAATCAGCCCCGTTATTGGGTAATTCCACTTTCTGATGATTATCCCAGAGATAAGGCGGGTAATAATCATGCGCCAGGCTCTGGCAATTGTATCCGTAAAAACGATCGAAGCCATGTTTGTTGGGATCGCCGCTGTTCTGGTTAAAACCCAGTCCCCATTTCCCAAAAGCCGCAGTAGCATACCCGTTTTCCTGCAGGTAGTTTGCAAAGGTTTTTGCATTTTCAGGTAATGGAATTTGTCCTTCCGGTGCAAAAGGAAGATTGCCCCGGATCAGCGTATGTCCCGTATGCATACCAGTGAGCAGGGAAGTGCGGGCCGGTGCACAGACAGTAGAACCGGAATAGAAACGGGTAAAGCGGATACCCGCTGTTGCCATTTTATCAATCTGAGGGGTTTCGATCTTTTGTTGTCCGTAACAACCAATCTCCCCATAACCCAGGTCATCGGCAAAGATGAAAATAATATTGGGTCTTTTGGCCTGGGCCAGTACAACGGCTTGTTGTAACGTAAGGAGCAATAAACAAAGAAGTATGTTTTTCATGCCTTACTTCATTTTATAAATTTCCGTCCCGGCCAGCAGGAAACAACCGAGTCCGTAGTCTTCAAAGTCGGGGGTCTTGTCATAGCCCACTGGTTGACCATCCTTGGGTTCTTTGCCGGTGCCCTGCACAAAGCCGAGTTTACCATCGGGATGTACCGCTTCTTTCGCCATCGCTTTCCAGGCTTTCACTATCGCGGGCTTATAGGTTTTTTTATCCAGTAAACCGTGATTGATGCCCCAGGCAAAACCATAGATAAAAAGGGAAGTACCGGATACTTCTTTACCACCAAAATGTGCTGGGTCGTTCAGACTTACATTCCAGTAACCATCCGTACGTTGCAGGGGCAGGAGGGCGGCACACATGTCTTTATAATCCTGCAGGTATTCATTGTAATGCGAATCGGACTTGGGTAAAGCCTCCAGGGTTTTCACCAGGGCGGCCACTACCCAGCCATTACCGCGGCTCCAGTAACAATCATCGCCATTGGGTTCTTTATATGGCGGTACAAAGTCTTTATCTCTCCACCAGAGTTTTTCAGCGGCATTGTACAAACCCTTGCCACCATGTTTGTATTTGGTAAAAGCATACATCTCGTACATCCGGTCAAAATAGCGGGTGTCATTATAGAGATTGCCCAGTTTGACAAATACCGGCATACCCATCTGCAAGGCATCGATCCAGTTCCAGTCATCCACCTTGGGGGTGGAGAGCATGGTGTCAATGCAGGCTTTGATATCTTTCACCCGTTCAGGACGTTGCTGTCCATCGAGGATATACATATCTATATAAGTCTGACCACAACATTGATTATCCGCATTACGGGTTTTGATACCACCGCGCAGTCCCCATTTGTGTTTTTCGCCCCACTGGAGCATATAGTCATAATAGGTTTTCTTTTTGTCAATACCATAAAGCGACATCAATCCTTCGTAATAGACCGCCCGGGTCCAGATATTACTGGGGCGTTCGATATTGGTAAAAATGGATTTACCGGCATCAGGCCATTTGTTCATGAAATACTGATTGGTCAGCTGCATCGTCTTCAGGATCTTTTTACGCTTGGGTAAAGACTGGCTGAAAGATGAGAGCATCAGCGACAAAAAACCGGTGAGCAAGAGGATTCTTTTCATATACAATCGTTATGCTTTTAATTCAGTGTGTCGTAAAATTCATTCAAAAACCGGAGATTTGGTAAATTCATTCCTTTAAAAAAAACAGACAGTACGTGACAGTGGACAGGGAAGGTTCAGATACTTTAAATCTATAAATAAAAAATATGCAACGATTGGCTTTCAAAATGAAATTATTCAAGGGACAGGAAGCGGAGTATCGCAAGCGGCATGATGAAATCTGGCCTGAGTTATCGCAACTGCTGAAAGATAACGGGATCAGCGACTATTCGATCTTCCTGGAAGAAGAAACCGGTTTTCTGTTTGGGGTGTTGAAAGTGGAGGATCCGGCAAATATGGAAGTATTACCTGCCCAGGCCATTATGAAAAAATGGTGGGCCTATATGAAGGATATTATGGAGAGTAATGATGACAATTCCCCTGTTTCCGTGCCATTAAGAGAGGTTTTTTATATGGACTGACACCCGTTGAGAAGGCAGATTCATCTAAAGAAAGATACTAAAAGCTGATACCGGTGTTCCGGGAACGATTGCGTAAAAAAATACGAGTTCCTTTGACTTGCTTTTTTCTGAATTTTTAGGTAGAAAGTACCCCTATAACGTTACATAAAACAGTAATAATCAATTTCAAATGCGCTTATTGCTCCTTTTTTTATCAGGTAGATCTGTCAAACTTTAAAGGCAGTTCACATTTCCATCCTCTCTTAAGTCTGTTTCGCAGGATGCATCAGGATGGTTTCTTCTCAATCAATCAGTTATTTAGTACAGTTTTTCGACTGTATCTGGCCGGGAAAACAGGGTTTTAAGCCAGATGATTGCTAATTGCTTATATGAACAACATGTTATTTCAGAACCAAGCTGCATTTATGTGCGCTCAATATATTTCTGCATTGACCGGGAAGGCTCCTGCCTTACCCGGTTTTTTTTATTCTGGTGATTATAAAATGATACCGTATGTACAGGCGTAAACTCAGTTTATTGTTAGTGGTAATCTCCGCACTTACCCTGGTGCAATGCCGTAAGAAAGCATTGGACGATTATTATGGAAGACCCGAGACACTGGAGCCGGGCATTTACAAAGTGCTGGAAGATAAAGGAAACTTTAAAACCTTTCTCGCCGCAGTGGATAAAGCGGGGTATAAGCAAACCCTCGCCGGGGCTGGATACTGGACGGCTTTCGTTCCGCACGATTCCGCCTTCCAGGTCTATTTCACGGCCAATGGCCTGAGTGGTATCAGTGACCTGGATTCCAACGACTGCCGGAAAATTGTGACCTATTCACTCGTGTATAATGCGTTCAAACAGGAACGTATATCTGATTTTCAGAGTAATAACGGGTGGGTGGAAAACGGGGCTTTCAAACGCCGTACGGCCAGCTATACCGGGGTATATGACGGCGTAAACACGGCCGGAAGTAATATAAAAGCCATTGCTTCAAACCGGAACAATAACGGAACCCTTTATTATGTGGATGCGGACAATAACAATAAATACGTACCCATTTTTGAAACGGGTTTCATGACCGGTAAATCACTTACTGCTACGGATTATAATTATTTCTATCCCGCCTCTACGTACACCGGTTTTAATGTGGCCGATGCCAAAGTGGTGTTGAAAGATATTCCGGCAGAGAACGGGGTGATTCATGTGGTGGACCGCGTGATCACGTCATTGCCCAGCCTGGATCAGTATATCGGCAGTAATCCCAATTACAGCGAATTCAAGAAAATACTGGATAAGTTCCTGGTGCAATATGTGATCAATGCAACAGTGACGGACAATTATAAAACCGTTACCGGCAACGCCGTTGATGTGTTCACTAAAGTATATAACGCCAGTCTGGCTTTCTCCCCCAATAATGAGAACTTCCTCAAGCTGCAGGATAATGACGGTCAATCGGACAGCTACACCATGTTCGTTCCGGATAATGCCGCGCTTACCGCTTATGTGAATTCGGTATTGCTCGAACATTATACCAGCCTCGATGCCATGCCGATCAGTGTGATTTATGATTTTGTCAATGCCCACATGTGGCGTACCGCCGTATGGCCATCCAAATTTGCTTCTACCTTTAATTCTGTAGGTGAAGAAGCCCGCTTTAATCCGGCTACCAATGTAGTGGACAAAAAAGTACTCAGCAATGGTATTTTCTATGGTACGAACAAAGTACAGGAGGCCAATGTATTCAGCAGTGTGTACGGTAAAGCGTACCTGGATCCGAATTATTCCATTATGACAAGTCTGCTGAACCTGGACCTCAAATTCCAGATATCCAATATCAGCCAGAACTATACGCTCTTCCTGATCAGTAACGCGGCCTTCAATGCAGCCGGTTATTTTGCTGACCCGACCGTAAGTAATAATGTAAACGAACAATGGCGCTATATTCCTCCGGGAGGCGGCACCCAGCTGACCGGTTCATCGGCCCTGGTTCGGCTGCAACGTATTCTGAACATGCACGTGATTCCCGGCCGGAATATCACCAGCCTGGTAAATCCCGGTGTGGGACTGACCTATTCCGGCGAGTTCATTAAATATTCCAATAACACCGTGATGGCGGCAGGTAACGGGGATGCGGCAACAGTGGCCAACGTGACCAATACCAAAACAGCAAAAAACGGAACGGTTTATTACCTGGATAAAATTCTTCAGTTTAGTGAAAAACTGCCCGGTAATCACCTCGAAACACTTGGGGGAACTTCGGCCGCCACCTCACAGTTTTATAATTTCTTCCAATACCTGAGAAGTTCAGCGATCTGGAATAACACCACCAAGGAAATTGTCGGGGTGGCCTCCGGTTCATTCTATACTTTCTTTATTCCGAATAATGCGGCTATAGTGGCTGCTGTAAATGCAGGTCAGCTGCCGGGTACTGGTACTGCGCCGAATATGGTGCCCACTTTCAATCCATCTTCGCTGGCAGATAAAGACAAAGTGATCAATTTCCTGTACTACCATATCCTGAATAAACGGAATATAGCAACGGATGGCCAGGAAAGCGGAAGTATAGAAACACTCTATAAATTCCCGAACGGTGACCCGTCCACCATCTTTGTTAATAATAACACGGTCAATAATTTAATAGTCAGTGATATGATGAACCGGACAGCGAATGTTATTTTCTCCAGCAGTAACAACCTGAGCAACCGGGCTACCATTCACCTGATCGATAACTATTTACGGAAAAATTAATCATCCATCCAAACTCATTCTGTATGTGGAAGAATATATTCATGAAATCTGCGGCTACAATGCTTCTGCTGGTCATCGGACTGACCGTGTCGGCACAGGTGGTAATCAGGGGTAAGATCGCAGATAAAAAGGGAAACCCCTTGCAGGGGGTATCTGTTTCCGTGATGGATGCGGATAACCGGATTGTCAGTGGTACCTCCACCGATATCGAGGGAAATTTTGTATTGAAAAATGTAAATACAAAATATAAACTCTCTTTTTCCTTTATCGGTTATAAAACACAAACCATTCCTGTTGGTACTAAAACAGAGTTTGCCATCTTGATGGAAGACTCGCAGACCGACCTGGGCGAAGTCGTGATCATGTCACGGCCCACTTCCTCCAACGGGATGATCAATATCCAGGAAAAGAACCTGACCACGGCCGTTGCTAAAATCAGTGCCAAAGACCTGGAGGAAATGCAATCTGCCAGTATCGATCAGGCCCTGCAGGGACGGTTGAGTGGTGTGGATATCACGGCCAGCAGCGGCGACCCCGGTGCTGCTATGAATATCCGGATCCGCGGGGTGTCTTCCATCAACACCACCGGTATTCCACTGATCGTACTGGATGGAATGCCGCTGGAAACTGAAATTCCAAGCGACTTCAACTTCGGTACAGCCGATGAACAAGGTTATGCCCAGTTACTGAACATCTCTCCGGCCGATATCAAAGATATCACGGTACTGAAGGATGCAGCCGCCACCGGTATCTGGGGTTCCCGTGGTGCCAATGGCGTACTCATCATTACCACCAAACGTGGGGTGATCGGTAAACCTTCCATTAACTATACGTTCAAAGGCTCTGTATCCCTCGTACCCGATGCGATTCCTTTACTGAATGGTGACCAGTATTCCACCCTGATTCCTGAAGCAGTGATGAACCGCACCGGTACACCGCTCAATACTACACAGGTACGTGAGTTTAACTACGATCCCAACGATCCATACTGGTATAATAATTACAGCAACAATACGAACTGGGTAGACGCCGTGTCCCGTACCGGTAACCTGCAGGATCATACCGTGAGCCTGACCGGTGGTGGTGAGAAAGCCAAGTACTTTGCTTCTATCGGACTTTTTGATCAGACGGGTATCACATTGGGAACTTCATTACAGCGGTTGAATACTAGGATCAACCTGGATTTCAACGTATCAGAAAAAATCAAATTCTTTACCAGTGTCTCCTTCACACATACCGATCAGGACCGGAATTACCTGGGTGGTAGTTCTGCCAGTGGGGAATCCTCCATTCGCGGAATGGCCTATATCAAAATGCCCAATATGAGTGTGTTTGAATATGATGAACTGGGCAACCTGACTACGAATTATTTTTCACCGGCAGCCAACGTACAAGGCGCTTACACCCGTATTTATAATCCGGTAGCCATGGCGGCAAAAGCCAAATACAATGTACTCGGAGAACGGATCGTTCCCCGTTTCCTCGTTGATTATTTTATCATCAGAAATGTGCTGAAAGCCACATTTGATATCCAGTTTGATATCAACAATACAAAAAACAAAAGCTTCCTGCCGCAGATCGCCACTGGAAGACCCAATACAGAGACCGTGGTGAACCGTGCCTACGATGGCGATATTGATGCTTTCAACGTATCGACCCAATCCACCCTGTTGTATACACCGAATTTTAAAAGTGAAAAGCATAGCCTTGTAGCTTTCATGAAAGTGTTGACCAATGATTATAAAGCGGTTTACCAGGAAATAATGACATCGAATACCGCTTCTTCCTTACTGATTGATCCTTCTATTCCTTCCCGGACGCAGAATTCAGAACTGCGGGCCGTTTCCGGTACCAATCAGACCCGTTCAATCGGTGGTATCCTGAGTGCCCAGTATAGTTTTAAAGATAAATACCTGTTCAATGCAATGGTACGCGGGGATGGGAACTCCCGTTTCGGTCCGAATTACCGGTATGGAATATTCCCCTCCTTATCCTTCCGCTGGAGGATCTCGGAAGAGAAATTCCTGAAGAATGCCAAAAAGATCGATGACCTGAGTTTCCGGGCCAGTTATGGTATTTCCGGTCAGGTACCCAACAGGGATTACCTGTTCTTTAATACCTATACAACCTTCAATTACTCGTACCTCGGTCAGGCTGGTGTATATCCCTCCCGCATGGAATTAAAGAACCTGCGTTGGGAAAAACTGCACGGACTGAATATCGGTGCCAACCTGAGTATGTTCAAGGGCCGTTTCCGCATCGATGCGGAGATATACCGTAACCGGACCAAGGATCTGTTCTTCGACGGTTTACAGATCGCTTCTTATACCGGGTACAATACCATCTTCCAGAACGTGGGTACAATGGATAACCAGGGATGGGAAGTGGCCGTATGGACACAGCCTTACAAAACTAAGACCACCACCATTGGCTTTGATTTCAATATTTCCGGTAACGAAAATATCATCCGTGAAATTTCTGAGTATTATCCCAACTCTAAAGGAGACGTAACCAAAAACGGCGAATACCTGCGTTTACTCCAGGTGAATAATCCCTTTGGCTCTTTCTACGGGTTTAAATATGCCGGCGTATATAAAGACAAGGATGCCACCATTGCCCGTGGCGCTGATGGCAAACCGATCATCGGTCCCAACGGTCAGATCATCTACATGCGTTTCAGCTATCCGTCTGTGGATTATGTATTCCAGCCAGGTGATGCCATGTATGAAGATATCAACCATGACGGTAATATCGATTATAAGGATGTGGTGTACCTCGGTAACAGTAACCCGAAATTGTCCGGTGGCTTCGGTCCTTCACTGACCATGAAGAACCTGAAAATTTCCACGTTCTTCAGCTTCCGCTGGGGATATGATGTGGTGAATGGTACCAAAATGAATAGCACTAATATGTACTATTTCGACAACCAGAGTACAGCTGTACTTCGCCGCTGGAGAAAAGATGGCGATGTAACCGATATTCCAAGAGCATTGATCAGTGGCGGCTTTAACTGGCTGGGCAGTGACCGCTATGTGGAAGACGCTTCCTATATCCGGTTCCGGACCATCACCGCCCGGTACACATTTGATAAAAAAGTGTTGTCCAAACTGAAAATGAAAACACTCAGTGCCTATATCACGGCGGAGAATCTGCTGACCTTTACCAAGTACCTGGGACAGGATCCGGAAGTTTCTTTCCGCGGATCTGATCCGTTCAGGGTGTCTTACGATTACTCGATGACGCCTCCGGCAAAAACAATCACCCTCGGCCTCGTGGCAGGTTTTTAATATAAAACATTCAAGACATGAAAAAAACGATTTTATACGCGATCCTGCTGCTCCTGCTGCTCCCTTCAGTGGGTTGTAAAAAATGGCTGGACCTCAAGCCCCAGGATGGGATCATTAAAGAAGAATTCTGGAAAACCAAGGAACAGGTGCAGGCTTCTGTTATTGGCATCTATTCCTCAATGATGGAGTCCTCAACCGGCATCTACGGGCGCACGGATTATATTCCTTCACTCGCTGAATTGCTTTTTGTATGGGGCGAATCAAGGGCTGATAATATTGCCAATGCCACGTTCACCAGCAGTGATGATATCGCCCTGGTTAATGTGAATATCCAGGCGGCCAACGTGAATGCCAACTGGCGGCCTTTTTACCGGACCATCAATTTCTGTAATACCGTTATTGAAAAAGCACCGGAAGTACTGGCCAATGATAATACCTTCACCCAGGCACAACTGGATAATTACCTCAGTGAGGCCAAGACCATCCGCGCCCTGATGTATTTCTACCTGGTACGGACTTTTGGAGATGTTCCCCTGAAACTGGATGCCACGCTCAGTGATGAGAATATTCAACCGATTGCCAAATCAACCAAGGAAGAAGTACTGGCACAGATCGTAAAGGACCTGACTGAAGCGGAAGCAAAAGCTGTACTGACGTTTGGCGATGTGGCATCCGATAAAGGCCGTGTCACTGTATATACTATCAACGCCATCCTGGCTGATGTATACCTCTGGATGGATAAATACACTGAGTGTATTGCCGCCTGTGATAAAATCATCAACTCACAGAAATTTGGCCTGATCCGCGGCGCCAACATTAACCCTCCCTTGTATGAGTATAATGAAAACTGGTTCAACACCCTGTATTACACCGGTAATTCTAACGAAGGGATTTTTGAATTGCAGTTTGATCCCCAACGCCTGAATCCCTATTTTACCTTGTTCTCCGCTTCTCTGAGTAACCGTCGCTGGACTGCTGCCGCTGATATCATGGACCGGGTATTCACCGTTGATTTCACCAATGACCAGAACTATGATATTCGTGCAGACGGCGGTTCTGTAAGAGCCGCAACCAGTACGGTCTGGAAATATATCGGGGCCACCACCACCACACAGCGTACGGCCGATCAGAGCTATGCGCACTGGTTTTTTTACCGCTATGCGGATATCCTGTTACTGAAAGCAGAAGCCCTCAATGAGATCGGGCAGGGACAGGCAGCCCTGGACCTGGTTTATACGATACGCAGCAGGGCCAATGCCTTGTTGGATACCGACCTGGCACCTGCTCCCGGCGATAAGAACCTGATCCAGGATTTTATCCTGCTGGAACGTTCCCGCGAATTATGTTTTGAGGGTAAGCGCTGGTTTGATGTACTGCGGAATGCCAAACGCAATAATTACCAACGCCTGAGTATCCTGCTGAATATGGTGGCCATCAGTGTGCCATCCAACCTGCAGCAATCCGCCCAGGCAAAAATGCAGGACCGCAACTGTCACTATATGCCCATTTATCTCTACGAATTACAGACCAATAAACTCTTAGTACAAAATCCTTTTTATAAATAATAACAACCAGAAGTATGAAAAGAAACGTATTCATATTATCGGGCCTGCTGATGTTTATGGCCGCCCTGTTTGCACTGCAGTCGTGCAAAAAGACGGAGATCGTGGAGTCCACCACGAACGATGTAAACATTGTCGGTTACCTGGATAAACGGGCGGATTCATTTTCGCTGTTCAGGCAGATCCTGGACAGAACGGAAACCTCCGCATTCCTGAATGCTTACGGCGCCTATACCTGTTTTGCACCCACCAACAGTGCGGTGACAAAATACCTGGCCAAGCTGAATGTGACGACGGTGGAAGCAGCCGATCTGAACACGTTGAAGGATATGGTCCGCCTGCACCTGCTGGAGGATACCGTCTTTACAGGTTCATTTACTGATGGTAAATTACCGGTCATCACGATGTTTGGACAGTTCCTGGTTACTTCCGTTGTCAATAAATCCGGGGTCTCCAGTTATGTGGTCAACCGGCAGGCTACCATTTCCGAGTCCAATATCCGGACTGGTAATGGAATCATTCATATTGTTGATGAAGTCATGTTGCCGGCAACAAAGACAATCGCTGAACAACTGGCCGCCAAATCAGAGTATTCCATTTTCGTACAAGCCTTACAGGAAACCGGTTTCTATACCCGGTTGAATACCGTGGATGCCAACCTCAACAACCGTTGGAAAACGGTAATTGCAGAAAGTAACCAGGCCCTGGCTGATAGTGGTATCGCTACCTATGCCCAGTTAAAGGCCCGGTATTCACAAACCGGAAACCCGGCCCTGGCCAATGACAGTCTGAATATGTATGTGGCTTACCACGTAACCGAAGGACTGAAATTTCTTGGAGATATTATCGGGGTGGCCACTCACGAAACCTGGTTGCCCCAGGAAGTGATCAGTATCAAACTGATTGATCAGCAGGTGGTGGTGAATGAAGATGAGTTCAATGGGGTGCTGGAACCGGGAATCAGGCTGGAAAGAACGAAGAGTGATATTGCAGCCACCAACGGGGTCTGGCATGATGCGAAGGCTCACTATATGGTGAAGTACCGCAAACCTACCGCACTCTACTGGGATGTGTCTTCATTCAGTGAAATCATGAAATTGCCTGCCTATTATAAAAGGGCTAATTACAACTTTGCAAGACCTACAGAAGCGGACAATCCAATCAAAGACCATTACTGGGGTTGGGGCCCACTGGCAGGTACCAATACGCTGTCATACATTTATTCCTCTGCCAGTTCCATTACAAACTATGCTTATAATAACGATATAAACATGCTTCCGATGGGCTTACCCAACAGGCCGGTATGGTGGGAAATGAAAACACCGCCGATCATCAAGGGGCGCTATAAAGTATGGATCACCTACAGACAACAAAAGCAATCAAGCAGTTCCAATATGCTTTGCCAGGTGGAAGTGAACGGCACCCTGATGCAGCGGACCATGAATTTTACAGAAACAAGACCAGCGGGAACGGATGCTGAACTGGAAGCGATTGGCTGGAAAAGGTATACTGAAAACACCTCCAATCTCTGGGCAGCAAGGCAGGTAGGTGTCATTGATTTTACCACGACCAAACAACAAACCGTCCGGATCACACCGTTGGTAGGTACCCAGAACAATAATAACCTGGATATGATCCATTTCATCCCTGTGGATGAAAATCAGATCCTGCCAAGGTTCAAACCCGACGGGACTAAGATTTTCTTTTAATGAGCAACGGGCGAACAGAATTGGTTCACCCATGAAGTACAATTTTGAAACGACTATGCCTGGGGCATAAATAAATAATAGACACATGAAAAGCAGGATTTGGATGATCGCCTGTGCGCTGATGACAGCCGGAATCTTTGGTAGCGGGTGTAAAAAAACAATAGATGACCAGACCGCTGTGACTGATCCGTCATTAACGAAGAACCTGATGGCGCTGATCAGTGAAAAAGCCGATCTGAGCACGTTTGCCGGATACCTCAAACAAACAGGGTATGATGCGGTGATTGCTTCGTCAAGAACCTATACCGTGTTTGCACCCGGTAATGCCGAACTGGCAACCCTGGATGCGGCGATCAAGAATGATCCGGTAAAACTGAAACTGTTTATCGGGAATCATATTGCCACCCAGGTGTACAGCACAAAAGACGTGACAAGTACGACCCGGATCTTAATGGCCAATGGAAAATACCTTTCCATGAAAGGTACCGCGATTGGTTCCGCTGTGATAACTACTACCGATCAGTATGCAGCCAACGGATTACTGCAGCAGGTCAACAAAATGCTGCCCGCCCTCGATAACTGCTGGGATTTTGTGGCCGGCAGCCAGTCACCCGCCAAACAAAAAGCATTCATGCTTTCCCTGTTCCGGAATGTATTCGACGCCACCAACGCCGTAGTGATCGGGGTAAATCCGGTAACAGGTGATCCGGTATACCAGGCAGGTACAGATTCCATCTTCACCAATCTTTTCTGGAATAAAGTACATGATCTGCGTGACGAGAAAAAACAGTTTACCCTGTTTATGCTGGAAGATGCAGCCTGGGATGCCGAACAGGCCCGCTTTGCACCTTATTATGTGACCAACACCGCCGATAGCAATAAACTGGTAACCGGCTGGAATGTTTTACGTGATTTTGCCGTGGACACGTTGTATGAGCCGGGCAGTATTCCGGATACCATCCTGTCAAAATCAGGAACAAAACTGCCGGTAGAACGCAGCGCCATTGTCAATACCATCCGCACCAGTAACGGTATTGTATACATCATGAACCGGATCAATATTCAACCGGCATCAAAACTTAAAACGATCCTGATCCAAGGGGAGAATTACAACGGAACCAGTCATGACCGCCGGGGTAATACCTACTTCCGTGACCGGTACAATCCGGTAACCGGAATGGATTACAAAGATGTGAACGTTTTCAACCATGGGGTAGCCCTCTTTAATATCCGCTACCAGGTGGAGGAAGTCCCCTCCATAAAGTATAAAGCCTATTGGGTAGCGGTTAATGATTTCCAGACCGCTTCATTTAACCAACGGCTGGCACCGGGCATAGCAACGGCCACTACGTTGCCCTATATAGCCGTACCGGCTAACAACTTTAATGAAGTATACCTGGGTGAATTCACCATGGCCCAGTATCAGGCGATCTACAATTTTTATCTCGTGGCGGCCAACTCCACCACGGCAGCGGTGAACCCGCTGGTCTGTGATTATATAAAACTGGTGCCAAGTTTATAAACTGATTGATTCAAGAAAATTTACATAGACATGTATTCAACTATTACAAGCGGATTCAGAAAAGCCTTAGGTTTAGTGGTATTACTGGCTGCTATACAGGACACGACCGCTCAGCAACAGGCGCCCAAAAAAGATACAATGGCCGTTGTAAAGACCCAGGTAACCGGCACCATCCGTGATGCGGCTACCGGTAAGGGAATTACCGGAGCCAGGATCAGCCTCCCGAATGTATCCGCCTCCATCACCGATGCCAATGGTTCATTTAAACTGAATGTGCCAACTTATTATGAGGATATCCTTGTATCCGCTGACGGCTACGATACCAAACAGGTGCCCCTCAAAGGCAGAATGCAGATCGAAGTGTCACTGCTCGAAGAAGGAAACAACGGATTCCAGGATCCCCTGACCAGTCCGCTTGCCATTGCCCCCATGCGTACCACTACTACCGCCTCCACCCGGCTTCAGCTCAGTGATGATTGGTCCAGGCCAATGGAAACACTGGATGCATTACTGCAGGGGAAAGTAGCGGGCCTGAACAGCACCCGCCGTTCCGGTACACCCGGTGTGGGCGCCAACCTTTTTCTCCGCGGCTATAATTCACTCTATGGCACCAACAAACCGCTCGTGATCGTGGATGGAATGATCTATGATGTAAATGATTACGGACAAAGTATCATCGCCAATAATTACACCAATCCCTTTGCCCTGATCAATGTGCAGGATATCGATAATGTAACAGTTTTAAAAGACGCCGCCTCCATCTACGGTACCCGGGGGGCAAACGGCGCTATTCTCATCACCACTTCCAGGGCGAAACAACAGGCCACTCATATCGATTTCGGTGCTTATACCACCTATAACCAGCAGCCATCTTCCTTACCGGTGATGAATGCGGATGATTATCGGGTATACCTCTCCGGTATGCTGCAAAGCAAAGGACTCTCTTCTTCCGAAATCAATGCAATGCCTTTTATGAACGATGATACAACCGGTAATCCGGACTATTACCGTTATCATAATAATACCAACTGGCAGAATAAAGTATTTAACAACAGCCTCACCAATAACTATTTTCTGCGGGTAACCGGGGGTGACAATATCGCCACCTATGCCCTGAGTGTGGGTTATGCAAAAGCGGAAGGAACCATCCGTTCTACAGATATGAACCGCTATAATACCCGTTTCAATGCGGCGTTCAATTTCTCCAAACGATTTACCGGAGCTGCAAATCTGTCGTTTACTTATAATGAACAAAACCTGCGCGATCAGGGAATTTCTGATAAGACCGCTCCTTTATTCCTGGCACTGACCAAGGCTCCCTTTATGCTGGACCGCGAAGTGAATGATAAAGGAGTGACCTCGCCCAACTTCGCTGATACCGATATCCTGGGCAAGAGTAACCCGGCCGTACTGATCAATAATATGCAGGCCTTTAATAAGTACTACCGGTTCTTAGGTTCATTTAAATTCAATTACGAAATTTCAAAATCATTAAGTGCCAGCACCCTCTTCGGAGTAACATACGATAAGGTAAGGGAAAACATCTTTATCCCGCGTAAAGGGGTACAGGATGATACACTCAGCAATGCGGTGGCCGACAGCCGGCTGGGTTCACAGGTAAAACGCCTTTTCTCTTTCTATACAGATTCAAGGCTGGAGTTCAGCAAAAATATCCGCCGGTATCATCAGTTTACCTCCCGCCTGGGGTTACGTTACCAGCACAGCGATGCGGAACAGGATTTCGCACTCGGATTTAATTCAGCCACCGATGATCTCGTGAGTGTACAAAACGGACTGAATGCCCTTCGCCAGGTAGGCGGTGGCATCGGAGAGTGGAACTGGATGAATACCTATTTCAACGCGGAATACGGATTTAAGAATAAACTCTTCCTGGCTTTCAATGCAGCCGCTGACGGATCTTCCCGCTTTGGTACGCAGGTGAAAAACGGGGTGCTGATCAACAGCAATCATTTCGCCGTACTTCCTTCAGCCAGCCTGGCCTGGTTATTATCTTCTGAAAACTTTATGGCCGATTCAAAAATTGACCTGTTTAAACTCCGCCTTTCCTGGAGCATGACCGGCAATGATGATATTGGAAACTACTCCACCCGCCAGACCTATACTTCCCAGAATTTACTGGGCATGCAGGGACTCGTGCGCAATGGTATTCCTAACCCCGCTTTACAGTGGGAGACCAGTGAAAAATTCAATGCCGGGGTGGATGTATCGGCCTGGAATGACCGCCTGACTTTCACGGCTGATGTTTTCCATACCAAGACCCGCAACATGCTGGTGTATGAAACGATTACCGGTGGGGCCGGATTCAATACCATCCTGACCAATAACGGGGCTATGCAAAATACCGGCGTGGAAGCAATCCTGGGAGTACGCCTCATCAATAAGAAAAACCTCAAATGGGATGTGAGTGGAAATATTGCCACTGTCCGTAATATGGTAAACCATGTACCGGGTGGCCGCTTCCTGACTGAATATGCAGGCGCTACCTTACTTACACAAGGAGATCGTCCTGCCGGCTTATTCTATGGCTATATCAGCAATGGGGTGTACAGCACTTCTGCTGATGCAGCAGCTGCAGGACTGAAAGTGAAAAACGCAGACGGCAGTTACACGTCATTCGGTGCCGGTGATATCCGTTTCTCCGATGTCAATGGTGATAAAGTTATTGACGAAAATGACCGCCGTGTACTGGGCAGCCCGATGCCGGAGTATTTTGGTGGCTTCTCCAGCAAACTGACTTACCGTCGCTTTCAGCTCGAAGCACTCTTTACGTTTGCCGGCGGTCATGAAGTATTTAACTATACACGCTACCGCCTCGAATCAGCCAGCACTACCGATAACCAGTTGAACAGTGTGCTCAATCGCTGGAGAGCAGAAGGACAGGTAACGAATATGCCGAAAGCAACGTATGGAGATCCGCTGGGGAACAGCCGTTTCAGTGACCGCTGGATCGAAGATGGTTCTTACCTCCGGTTGCGTCATGCTTCCCTTTCTTACCAATTACCCCTGAAAGGCGAATTCGTTAGAAATGCAACCGTATATATTACCGGAACCAACCTGCTGACGTTTACAAAATACATGGGTTTTGATCCGGAGTTCAGTGCAAGTCCAAGCCTGTATGGACAGGGGATCGATACCGGACTGGATCCGCTTTACCGTTCTGCCACTTTAGGTGTTAAACTCGGATTCTAAAGAACTTTAATTGAAAAGAAACAGATTTTAGCTGACATGATTAATAAGATAACTATGAAGCGTATTAATTTCCTCGGACTCGCCCTGCTGATGGCCGTAGCCGTATTACCCGGCTGTAAAAAGGTGTTTGATATCAAACCCCAGGACCAGCTGGATGTAACCAACGCTTACCAGAATGTATATGATGCCGATGCCGCCGTGGTAGGTATTTATGGAAAATTCATGGCACTGGCCGACCGCTATGTCATTCTCAATGAACTCCGGGGTGATCTCCTGAATTATACCAATAACGCCAATGAGGCATTACGCCAGATCAGCACCCATACGGTGGCTGCCGGTAATCCCTATGCCAGTCCCCGGCCGTTTTATGAACTGATCATCAACTGCAATGATGCATTGGAACATTTCCAGGTGATGGTAAGGGAAAAACGCATGACCGAAGATGAGTTTAACCAACGTTATTCCGATGTTGGTTCCTTACGTTCCTTCCTGTTTCTGCAACTGGGTATCCACTTCGGTGAAATACCTTATGTGACCAGCTCCCTCACCAATATTGATGCGGTAAAGAATGCATCCAATTTTCCCCGCCTCAGTTTCCCGGTATTACTCGACAGCCTGATTCGTTTTACCGAAGCACTTCCGTATAAAGAATTGTATCCCGCCGGTACCAACCTGAATATTTCCGTGGATGGATACCCCACCCAGAAATTCTATATCAACAAAAAAGTGATCCTGGGTGATCTTCATCTCTGGAAAGGAAACTTTACCAAGGCCGCCGAATGGTACCGCCAGGTAATGGAAACAGGAACACAAGGTGTAGCCAACGGTAACTATTACTCCCAGTATAAACTCGGATGGGACAGTAATGGCGATGTGGACCATTATATCACGTACTCACGTGCCGGCGATGCCAGCACCCTTGTGACCAATACCCAATGGCGTATCATGTTTGAACAGGCTTTCGGTACTTCCGGCTTCGACCGCGAATGGGTATGGGCACTGCCGTTCGACAGTAAGTTCAAACCGGATAACTCACTGATCAAATTGTTTTCACCCATCGGTGGCGATTACCTCGTGAAACCGTCCAATGAAATTTTCAATCTCTGGGACAGTGAAACACAACGGGTGGCACAAGGTGGTTCCATTCCTTACGATGCCCGTAAATTATTAAGTACCTCAACCATCGGCGGACAACCCGTGGCCATGAAGTACCTCTATAATTATCTTAACTATAATACCCTGGCACCCGCCAGTCTGCTGACCAAAAACGGCAAGTGGTTCCTCTTCCGCCAGACACATCTTCATATGCGCTTTGCAGAAGCCGCCAACAGGGCCGGTAAACATCTGCTCTCCTGGGGATTCCTGAACAATGGTATCGCCGGTGCATACCCGGCCCCGACTTCAGATGTTACCTTGTTTCACAATACACTCTGGGAACCGTATCCGTTTAATTTCGACGGACGTAACAGTGGTAGTTCCGGTGTGCCTTTTTACAGGTCTGACTGGTACCGGAATATCGGGGTAAGAGCCCGGGCCAACCTTAATAATATTACCGTTCCCGCTTCCGATAGCCTCCTGACCATCGAAAGCGCCCTGATTACGGAAACCGCCCTGGAGAATGCCTTCGAAGGTACCCGCTGGCCGGATCTTTTACGCGTTGCCCTTCGCCGCAATGATCCATCCTTCCTGGCTGATAAAATTTATAATAAACTGCAGAAAGATGGTACCGGCGATGCCGCTGCCGTTCGTAGTAAATTAATGAATCCTGCAAACTGGTATTTACCCTTCAACTGGTAAACCAGCAGGAAAGACAGTTCTTTTAGCAAGCAGTCGATAGAAAAAGGCAGGGAATCAAGTACCTGTCTTTTTCGTTTTAAGGAACTACCGTAATTTCATAGCTGATAAGTTTTAAGTTGTAAGTAATAAGTTGTAAGTAGTAAGTTATAATACCTCATCATGAATAAACCATTGCTTTCACTCTTACTGCTCACTGGCGTACTCACAGCAACTGCGCAGAAGCAAAACGATGTAACGACCCCCTTGCATGCCATGCAGCCCGATTATCCCGTTCCCTATGTGATCCCGGCCAAAGCGGATGTAAAGAAAGTACTCGACCGCATCTATAACTACCTCGATACCGTGACGCCACCGGTCATGATCAATAAAAAAACCGGTGCGGTATTAAGCGATCCTGCTCAACTCGATACGAACAGCACGGTAAAATCCGGCGATTTCCGATTGACCAGC